>Ga0307509_10009650_pt1 | contig 11998 bp, 12 predicted proteins | sample 10_EM_MG_FD_202245 | JGI IMG/M metagenome (GOLD analysis project Ga0307509, IMG submission 202245) | Populus trichocarpa ectomycorrhiza microbial communities from riparian zone in the Pacific Northwest, United States - 10_EM | ecosystem: Host-associated > Plants > Roots > Unclassified | place... | reverse complement strand
CCACCACAAGAGATCTGGAAACTTACAGTATCAAAGGTGCAGACTTTCTGTTCTGGGACCCATATTCACTCGTTCAACGACGCTACTAGATGGCCTGAAAGTAATTGAACGATTCTTCAATGTTCCCCTTGACCATGCAAAACCCGAAGGCGAAAAAATACGTATCTTTGCAAGGCATGTTATTCCCAAGGACAAGGCAAAGACTCCTGAAGAAGAGGCAAAGCTACCATTCCGTACGTGTCGAAACTACTGACCACTTCGTTGATCATTGACGTTGTGGTGAACAGTCTTGTACTTGCAAGGTACGGTCACTCATCTCCCTAACTTTAACAAGGTCACTGATATTCTCTACTGTGTAGGAGGACCAGGCTTCGAATTGAGCTTACCAGGAAGTTCTGGGTACTCGGGAGAGGTAGCTCCGTTCTATTACTGCACTTCTGAGATTGCCAACAATAGTCTCCTTACCAGATACATGAAAAAGGATATCAAGTAAGAACGCGCGCGTAGGTTCACACTCATATCCTACTAATTTAATGCTGTGATTGCAGACCTTATGGTTAGATCAAAGAGGAACCGGTTTGAGTGCTCCTCTCTCCCCAAACACTCTCCCAGAAAACGTGAAAACGGATGAAGAAATTGCTCGATACTTGAAGCATTTCCGGGCAGATAGCATTGGTATGTTCGTTCAATACCATTCCGTGGAGTAAGCACATAACAAATGGCCGTACAGTGAAGGACTGCGAGGTCATTCGCAAAGAGCTTCTTGGGAGTAAAGAATCCCTCGAGGACCGCAAGTGGACGTTGATGGGCCAAAGCTTTGGTGGATTTTGTTGCATCACTTATCTTTCCTTCCATAGTGAGGGTATCCAGGAAGTATTCATCGCTGGCGGTCTGGCGCCTCTTGTGAGCCAGCCTGACGAAGTCTACAAAACTTTGATTCGTGAGCCGTCACAAAATAAGAAGCGGGACTAAACATTACTGATCTAAATGCGGTAGGGCAAGTTGTGAAAAGGAATGTCATTTATTACAAGAAATATCCGCAAGATATTATCCGCGTGGGTCAGAGGTGCATAAGCTCATTGATTAATTATTTATTTATGCACACAGGTTAGAGAAATACTGAGATACTTGGACTCGAATGAGGTCGTTCTTCCCAACGGAGGACGGCTGACACCTAGCCGATGGCAGCAGCTGGGTATGCGTTTCGGAATGCACGGTGAGCTTCTTACCATCGTTTACTTTCGTTTATTTCTTGTCCTAATTCCTACTTAGGAGGAATCGATGTGATTCATCGTGAGTCCTGCTAGATTCTAACCGTCAAGCCGCCGTAAATGTTGAATATGAACAGAGCTCGTATTCCGTGCCTCGGATGAATTGGAACAATTTGGAAAATTGTCGTATAAGACATTACAAATGGTTGGAGACGAACAATCATTCGACGGAAATCCTTTGTACGCCATCCTTCACGAGCCTATATACTGTCAGGGGTGATTCTACTCAGGTTACTGTAAGGTGTAATCAATCTTCTTACCCTTTAATTATTTTATAGGAAATCCTCCAATTGGTCTGCAGCCCGTATCACCAAGCAAGTGCAAGAGTTCTCATGGCTCCAGATGAAGGCTCAGCCGGATACTGCTCCGATATATTTCACGGGAGAAATGGTAACTCAATTTTTGTGTTTGATTATCTTGTACTAAAAAATTGATCAGATTTTCCCAGATATGTTTGATGATTATTCTCAACTCCGCCCATGGAAAGCGGCTGCAGATATACTGGCAAAGGACGAAACCTGGGGCCCTCTCTATGACCTGGAGCAACTCTCTAGGAATGAAGTTAAGGTCACCGCTGTGACGTGAGCATACTGATTCATGTTTCCACGCAAGAAGTTAACTTGATGCAGATATTTCAATGACATGTACGTCGATTTCAACCTTGCTCAAGATACGGCGTCGAAGATAAAGAACACGGAGCAATATATTACCAACCAATTAGTTCACGACGGCATCCGCGAGGATCCAAGCGATGTTATGAAGAAGCTGTTCAAAATCTCGCGGAGGGAATATAATTAATTTTGTCTATCCAGTTTCTTAACATCCTATTGTTACAGTTGGTCCATATTAGCCATCATCCTTCCCCTTAGATAGCACGTAGTCTTATTGGTTTTCGTGCGGCACTTCGGATATTTCCAGCATTAGTACTCATTCTTGGAATGCCTGCTCCCTTCCCCGCACAACTTCGATCTCTTCTTGGAATACTTTTTCCACCTCCCCTCTGATGTCCCCGATGGTTCTTCGTAGCTTCTGCTCTCGTATCCTAAAAATACGGAGCGTGGGGAGATATTCAACAATGCGAGCTTCGTGATCGGTGATTGTTTCCTGTCCCACCAACTCCTCGTATCCTTGTGTCAACCAAGAAGGAATTCCACATTCCCTGCCCAGGGTTATCTTCTCGGAGGGACTTAGTTGACAACAACGCCCCAGTTCGCTGATCGCCATCTCTCGGAGGCGTAGAAAGAACAAGGGGCAAGATATTTTCAGAATTGATACCCATTCCTCTTTTGACAGCGTCAATTGCAGCGAAACGGACCTCGAACGAGCATGATTAGTTAGGTTAAGCAGGTGTTGATCAAACGGATCGACCTACTTGGGGTACAAAGCTTTCATCAAGTTTCTAAAATCTGATCGTTTGTACTGTTGGAGATCAATGGGGTTGTTTGTGGTGGATCCTTGGTTGTCTGGTGGTAGCGTAAACATATTTCCAAAAGTTCCGGATTCCTGCACCAAGAGATGGCCAGGAACCCTAAATAGACCATTCTCGACCTATCTAATCCTAAGCAAGAACTAAAAGTACAGACAGTAAGAATATAAACGCGCCTTGAACACTACGAACGAACTCTCAATGTAATATTCGTCGTCTTTTGTCAACATGCCCGCTCGCTGTTTGGACTTGGCAGTGCTCGATAACTCTCCATCATTTGATCGCGTCATGATTTTAGAGCAAAGGTCCCGCAAAGTAAGTCTCTCCCTAACGACGGGAATCGGAGGTGGAGATCAATATGGATGGGTATCGATGGAGATGGATCGCGATTGATCAGTTCGGAATAAGCGCTCGCAATTGAATACGGCCCGGCTTTATTTTGCCCCGGTTGGCAAAACCCTTGAGCCCTGGAAAAGCCCCGAAAATCGTGCCAAGGACAAACAAAACCGGATTCGAGAAGGATCGGCCTTGGTAAATTTATAATCCACATTTTGTTGAATTTAGAAACTATGGCTCGTGAGGACGAATAACTAATCTATCTAGAGGTGTATTATGAATGTGTACAGTAATTCGGAATAATCAAGCAGAGTGAAAGGCGGTCTAACTTGATTTATAAGGGAAAAAGACAGATATCTGGAGACATCACCAAACTTCAACACGTCCAACGACGGGGTCCGAGGGAGAGGCCTGGCCATAAAGAATGGCTTGAACGCCACTTCTCCAGCTCTCTTCCATTAGGACACTGGAATCCCTCTGGACCCAGACCGCGACAGAGTTATCGCCTTTGCCAAATTCCTTCTGGCGCGCCTTTTCGATGAAGTCCAGCCCTTCTTCGAACGCGTTGGTGCTGTGTATACAGTTGAGATTGTTGAATATTCCAAGGGGCGGGGTTGGATGTGAGGTCAGTGGTAACCCTTCTAATGTAGGGCTGGAGGGCCGGGAGAAAAAGTTGAAAATTGCTGGCCGCGGGGATGGACGAATGATCGTGCGGACTGTGGTATATCCCTCTCGTTCGAAAATATCGGTATAGTGGATTTCATTTATATGGTCGAATGTGGTACTTGCCCCCGAAAAAGTGGAGGCGCAAGTCTCGTCTGAGGAAAATCTGCGAGAATTGCTTTTCAGTGAGCCCGCCTCGTCGCCGGAGAGCGAGCCTGTGGAAGAGAGCACTGTTGTCGAGTTATCTTCCCAAATATCTCCGATTAATTCTTTCGGAGAGATGGAAATAGAGTCGTTTTTGTGCAGACTCTCGGAGTGATCATCCATGGCGTAGGTGGAGGAAATAGTAAGATTGGAAGGTCTCTAAAGAAGGGTAAGTTTGAGAATACGTTAAGTAGAGATTCAGCTGCTTACACGGCGTTTCGATAGGTCGTAGCGTTGAGCATCCAGGGAAATAGAGCATACGGAGTCAGTGCTCATTTTGGAATGTAAGGAGTAGGATGGATGTACGATTGCGGGTGGTCGTTTATAGGCAGTGGGTGAAACAGTTGATGGATCGGCACTTCCACAGCGCAATGAGGCCTTCCTTATATATTCGTCCAGGAATCAAGGAGAGGCCATGAGGATAGCTGAGGGTTGAACGCATTGTCCGCTAGGGCACTCGCCGAAGGGCCAACTCTTTGATTGTCCGTTTCGGGATGTATGGGCCACTTACTCGACCTCGATCGGGACATCGTTTGTTGCGAGATTTGGACATTGAAGGCTTTGGTTGGAAGGAAGGGCCAGGATAATAACGGGGCCGCAAGCCTCCAGCCTGGATGGCGCATGTTCTCGACCAAGCAAAGCAACACATCAATGGCATGGCCCAACCTCGTGCCCGTGCCACTTCGCAGGAGAACAACATATAAAGAGGGAATCCCCTTCAACGGGAGACACAAAAGGCCTTACATTCCCTGGTTAACTTTGTGAACAACCTCGAGTTATAATGACGACCAAATCTAGAAAATCATCGTTAAAGCTGCAAGCCAACCCACTTAAGAAGGTGCGCACTTACAATCATTACAGAACCAACATTAACGCTCTACTTAGGCATACTCGTCGCCTTGGTCTGAATCAGAAAAACCACCGTTCCCAAAAGAGCTCCAGGAGAGAGTTGCAGAGATAAAGCGGAGAGAGCTTACACCAGATAGATGGATGTGTTTCGTGGTCCGCCGAGAGAAGGTCACTTGTGCAGTCGGACGACTTGTACAAGTTCACAAGGCATGATAAAATCCTCTCTTGTTTTGGGATTCCCAAAGATGACCAAGTCCATAATTGTAGAGTTCGTCATGATGTCGTATCCATATCCACAAGGATATGACATATTAAGAGCCGGATCAGTTCGGGATCGTCCTTGAGGAGGCCAGGAATTCCATGTGGTGGGGCTACTGCTTTCAGGAAATCTCTGGGAGCAATGAACTTGACGACGACAGGGCCCGAGGATGACCGTTTTGTACTCACAGATAGTATGTAGATACTGTAGTACCAATCGTAGGAGTAAAAGTCATGGGGTCTGAGATTGTAATCCAGTTTATATCAGGTTGAATTCAGAATAGTCGATAGAACTTCCTGGTACGACAGTCATTGACGACGTTGGAGTTCGGGCCCGCTTTCCAAATTTATTTGAAACAGGTATGATGTTAACGAGAGAAAATACGAAGGGAACCATTTCATCAAAGGTCCACCAGCAGGTATGCAAGCAGATCATGTGTTGATCCCGGGGCAAGAGACAGTGGCACCCTGAAGCCCGAGTGTCGGAACAAAGTTTGAAGGAAAAGTTGAAGAAAAGCGCAGCCTATAATGTTGTGAAGCTATAGTTAAATCAGTTCTGTCGCTATGCGTGAACTTCGAAAGAATGGAAGTCCGAGAATAAAAGGGTAGAGGGCCGACAAGACAGCACCCATAACCCTCCCGACTCCCGTGGTCAATTATTACGTAATACACTTGTCATGATTTCAGCTTTCAACACACCGTTGCTGGGATATGTCTCGACTTCCTGCGAACTTTAGAAGTCTATATCGTCTTTTTCTTCGCACCACGAGCGCCGCAGTTCTTCACCACCCTGGAGCTACGAAAAACTTGAGGCTACGTTGGCGGCCTTTGTTCACAGAAACCGCAAAAGTCACCAAAGAGGTTGAAGAGGGCGCTTCACCAGAACTCAGAGATGCTCAAATTACGTGGTTGAAGGAGTGTCACACCCGTGGTGGGTACCGTTTACTTCCATAGATTACCGTATCGCCGTCGTCAAGTTGCTAAATCTGGAACACCCATCTTAGTGGATAATACCCTTCAATTACTATATACTGCTTCGCTTTCGCGAGGAATACCTCATCAGCTTACACGAAATCTCGCTTTTTTAACCGGGAATGAGAGGCGACGCGTCATCGCGACCACCATTTCAACGATGAGGAAATGGAAGCCACAAGAATCTTATCCCCTGACCCCAAACCCTCTAACAGCGAAGGAAATTAAATCTGCAACTTCGCAGAAAAAGGAAGAAGCATTTAAAAGAAATGGAGCGGGTGCGTTGGCAGAAGTCGTTCGTATGGCGGAGGCTGCGGGGAAATTGACATTGGGGTCCAATGACGTTGAACTCAATCGTCGTTGGCTTAGAGAAAGGAGCCCGAGAAAGCGCCGTCGATGACAGATAGTCTTCCGCTAATCGCCGCTTGCGGTTGCTATTTCTTCAAATCTCCACATCTACCGCTGATAGCCCCAGAATGGGTATGAATTTCTTACGCTCAATATTCATAGGATCCTATTACCACCGAAAGCGATCATCGTACCCGAATGCTCACCAAAATGGCTGATCCAAAACCGCCAAAAAATAATTATAATCTGCACGATTCTGGCCAATCTTTGCACCTTGCATCCAGCAACAAGGGTTCCTAGAATGGTGAAAAAAATACTTTTTTTTCTCCCAGAAAGCAGGAAGTGAATCTGATTCCGGCGAGTGATGGGCGAAATGTAGTCAAATTTCTCAAAAATTTGGCTTCAGCTGGCTAGGTGAATTTCGAGTTGATGTCCATTTTTACCGGACATTGACCTATTTTTGACTCGGGCATTTTGGGACCAACGACCTAATTTTGCCCGCATACTCTTTACCCGATGAACCGTCATCATCAGTCACAATCTCCTGATGAGCGCGACGACGGCATGACTAAAGATGATGACGAGCCTAGACAATTTCGTCTCCTCGACGATGATAGAAGAACACCGAATCGGCGGGCCAGAACCGAAGGTTGTCTATGACTGGTACCATGATTCGCGCTGTAACGATGTTCGGATGCTATTTTCCCAAGTTCTCGTTTCTTCCTTGAGCATATAAGGGACCAGACAAAAATCTTCCGCCTTAAACGCTGGTTGTTCATCTTTGACTATCAGGTGTTATCCTGAAAATTCCATCCTTTCGTTCTTCCTAGTGCCCATGCCTTCAACCGCTATTTTATTTTCGACCTTTTCTTCCCAGGTTGCTGGCCAACCTCTGCTCTCTCTGGAATCATTAAACCCTTCCAGGAAATTGTCTTCAAATTCTTGCTCCTCTCTGAGCCCATTCTCGAACAACAGCTGGGATATACAGGATCACGAAAATGTGAATTTGTTTCATGTCCAATTTATTCTCATTTTTGACTTTCCAATACCGCAGATTTGCGACAGTGATGAGGACTGGGAATCCTCTTCCTGTAGCAGTGGAGCCGAAACCATGATGTGGGACTCACCACCACCCAGTTCGTCAGGCCTTCCAGAACCACTTCTCAATTCTGTCCTCGAGGATTGGAATTATGATCCGCTTCCCCCTCCTATTCCGACGATCATCATTGAAGAAGAAGATGGCGCACAAACAGTGGTCATCGATTCGCAGAGTCCGTTCTTTAGTCCACCATTGGCAGGATCATCCGGAAACGAGGCGCGGTTTCCACTCGGCCTTCCTCCCAAATCTAAGAGGAGACGGGATATTGTTGATGGAGTTCCAGCGAGTGCCATCTTCCCATCTTCCCCATTTATTTTGGAGAGCCATCCTCGTTTCGAGCCTGAACAAGCGGATCCGCCTATAAAAGATCAGATGCTGTTTGTGATCACAGCGTCAGTTCAAGGCGGTTTCGCCTTGTCGTCACCACTCTTTCACTCTCTGCAGCCCATGGACGAAGCTGAGGTTACGTTATGGGCGAAAAGAGGTTTTACCCACGGCCCCGACGTTCCATCGGATTTCATTTATCCTACTAGTGACATTTTTACTATGGGAAATTGGGACGAGGTTGGTTATCAAAGTCATTATGTTTTCAGGTGAAATTGCTGACCCACTTGTCTTCTCTCATTTCTGCAGACGCCCTAGTCTCCTATACGTGGTGTTCCCGATAGTGCGGCTTACTGAGAAGTAAAGAAAAAGCTGTACTGCCTTTTATTCGCTCCTATCAATTTGCATGCCCACCTTTCGCTCGTTCCCTTCGCCAGCGCTGCGCTTTTTCATTTATATTTGTATCGTTATTATATTTTCGAATTCGTGTATCCTTCGCTTGTATTTTTCTCTTGTGTATCCACCACCCTCCTTCGATTTACTTTGTTGCATAAATTAGACAATATGGTTCCGCGGAGAAAGTGCTAAAGGGTCCGAGCATGTGAGAAATTTCGGTCCGGCCTCGAGGCTGACGTCGTGTAACTTTAAGGTGCCCGTGAACCATGGTTGATTCCCACTGACTCGTTTCAGATACCACTGGACATGGCGCCTTGCCCTTTCCAATATTAAGGGCAAACCCAGGTATGTATTTTCTTGCCAACAAATATCCCACGAGGGACTGCACGGTATTAACCAAAGTTGAACCTTATCAAGTTCAACATGTCCGGTTCAACACCTTCACCCGTGTCGGACGAGTCTAGTCTGGAAGGGTATGAACAATAGTTATCTCCAATACTCATAACTTATTAACCCCACTTCTACAGCCGTCGTGCTTTCGTTAATGAGGCTATCGCTAAAGATCGCCTCGCTGCCGTATCTCCCCGCTCGGCTTTGTTATCGCACTCCTCATTGCAAACATCGCCTGTAGATGAACAGTCCACTGGTGGAGCTCTCGTCAATAGCGGACGCCAGCTGCGGAAACGGAGCACCAATGCATCTACAGGCCACCGGCGGAAACGTGGTACTGGCCTGGAAGTGGCCAAGCAGAGTGTGCTTTCTCAGCTGTTGGAAGTTGATACATCCCGAAAGGACCCGCGAGACGAGGTGATGAGACTGCGAGAGATTTTGAAGACCGTCGAGCGACAGGCAGTTGCGGAGACGAGGCGGGCCCGGGAATTGGAACGGTCGAACCAGGAAGCGCTCCGTCGGGTACGGCTACTCAACGAAAGTAATCTCGCAGTGCAACTGGAAGCGGCCAAAGCCAACCAGGAACTTCGTCTATATCAATTGCGCCTCGATAACGCCCAGAAGGAGATCGAGAACAGCCAGGATGTGGTGAAGAAGATCGAAAGAGAGCGGGATGAGGCGGAAGCGGAAGCCGCAAGGGCGAGAGCAAAAGCAAGGAAACTTCACCAAGAGAAAATTGCGGCTGCAGCGCGCGACGAGGGCAGGCGCCTTGGATTCCAAGCCGGCTTCGAGTATGCCAAGCACGAGCGTCAGGCGATTGTGGCTAGACGACCGCCATCAGTCCGACAGAACCTCCTCGAAAGTCCACCAATTGACAAAGGCAAACAACGAGCCCGCGACCAAGAAGATTCTCAATCACCTCCGCTAACCCCTCCTCCCAGACGGGATTATATTGACGAGAGCTCTCAGACGCCCGTCATGTCCCCTTCCCAACTTCCACTTAGAGGCCTTCCAGACATGGACCCACCCCACGATCCACGTTCTATGCCAGCTGGGCCATCTCATGGAACACCCCTTCGCCCCTTTGAACCTTACCCAGAATCAGATCACGGATACGACCAGCCGCCAGTTAACGCGCCCCTACCTATGTATCCTCCGCAACAGCAACAACACCCGCGATCTGAGACGCCTTCCATCCGTAGATGGCCAATAGAAATTCCTACGCAAGAGGAACTCTCACACGACTACAACACTGTTGAGGACCCAAACGAAATCATTAAAAATTTACCGCGCGAGCAATGGGTTACAGCCCAAAAGTATGGTGAACTCAGAGGACCTCCTCCTACTTTCCCTGGAAACTATCCTCCACCCCTGCTGCCTCCTCCGAAAGCGTCATCGAAAAGAGTCACATTGCCCACTCCTACGAAAGCTATCAAATTTCCAAAGATGAAACGCCCTTCGCTTGCCAAGACGAAGGAACAAGCAGCATCGTGGTATCGCTCTCTGAGCTTCCGGAAGAAGAACAAACCAGTTATCGACCCAATCCCGGAGGAGCCAGATATTACACCTACCACAGGGGGTCCTCGCACTGGATCGACCTTCAATGCTGAATCGTCTGAGCCGCCAACCGCCACGGCCACGGACCCCCCGAACACAGGCGATCCACACGATTTATATGGTGCCCCTCCACGACCTTCGGCATCCTGGTATGCAACGAAACAACAACCTCCAATCTTTGCACCCTCAGTCAAGAGTGGGTACTCGCGAGCGTCGACTCGAGTCTCAGAGTTTGACCTCCTTGCAACGCCACATGGTCCAGCGCAAAGCGTGCGGAGCGGCAAGGAAGCTCCAGCAAAGAGAATGAAGGAGAAGGACAGCTACCTCAGTGTCATCAAGGAAGACCCAGCTAGCCGGGGAAATACACCAGAACGACATGTCCCTCAGGTATCGGGAAGTACGCCTCGCGCACCTTCGTTTGGACAGCCGAATTTCAGCCAACATTCATTGCACCAACATTCTTCATCCGGAGCGATCGGAAGTTCGGTTGGTACTATTTTGTGTGAACGTCATTGCATAAATTTGATTTATCTATTTTCCCTCTAGGCTCAGAATAAACGAAACTCGCGTCGTCCCCCACCAGCAGCTATCGAGGTACCTGATCCTGATGCTCCACTTGAGCCAGCTGGAGTTGTCTACATGCGCAATGGTATTAACCCCTATCCAACTTATCCCGATGGAAATCTCAATAGACGACCTTCACGTATCTCGGAAAAAACATCACCCAACACTTCTCAATCTATTGTTATTGATGTTGTTCCTCCTGTAAGTCGCGGATTTCTGTGAAGTACTCAAGGCTGATCTATGTTTCTTTCTTCATTAGTCTGGGCTCCCCCCAGTGGTCGTCAATTCACCACCTCATACCGGAATAAACCATCTAAGCCCATACCATACTTATCAAGCACACCCTACCCAATCCCTAACATCCCTTCACACACAAGGTGGTACCCGCGTTCGATCATCCGCACCAGCACCCTCTTCTCCTGTTCAGCGTCCAGGATCAGTCAACTCCCGTCACACTTCCAAGCAAAGTCTCAGCAATGGCTTTGCTCATCTAGGGGGACTGGGATATCCGGCGAGTCCTGGGCCGAGCCAACGTTCACATCCTGCTGCCTCCGGTCAGCACCTCCAAACCGCCCCACGGCCAGAGAGCGTCCGTTCCGGAGTCTCAAAGAAGGTTCCCAGAACTCGTGCGAGCCAGGCCAGCTTCGTCGTCGCCAACCCTAGTCCAAACCAATCACCGCCGACCCCCCCAAAATCACGGGTGGGGAAATCCCCCGCTGGTGGTGGATTAACGCTAACAGCGCCTTCGCCTTTGAACCGGATGGCGTCGAGCACCTCATTACGATCAACTGGTTCGTATTCGAAATATAACCCAGCCGAGTACGAGGATCCTGCGTTCTGGAATGTGGACGGCCCAGGTCCTAGTGGTGCACCTCCGCCAGTTCAGAGGCCTACTTCGGTGAATTCGGGGCTTTCGTACGTGTAGAGCTTTTGTGGGGGTTCAGCCCTACCGTTTCCTGTTGGTGTGCTACAGTTCTGACTAGTGATCTTCTTGGCTTCATTTTCATTTTTATAGTTCTCCTCTGTATCGATTTTTCTTCTCAAGCATTGTATTGTTTTTCTCGATCCCTTCTCTCTTCCTTAGGGACAATCTTTCTCCTGAACACGGAGTCTCTATATCAGTAGGAATAGGATATCTTGTACACCTGTTTATTTACGATCCCCTGATGAATTCAATAATATACTTTGTTTGTGCTCTGAGAACGGCTGTGCATCCGTCCGATTGTTGTCCAACTGCCAGCTTTATTCCTATACCTATACTCCAATTTTTTAAATATCAACTGCCCATCTTCAATGCGTTTAACTACTTACGCAGAACGCGGAACGAGTGCGGAACAGCCG
>Ga0307509_10009649_pt1 | contig 11998 bp, 4 predicted proteins | sample 10_EM_MG_FD_202245 | JGI IMG/M metagenome (GOLD analysis project Ga0307509, IMG submission 202245) | Populus trichocarpa ectomycorrhiza microbial communities from riparian zone in the Pacific Northwest, United States - 10_EM | ecosystem: Host-associated > Plants > Roots > Unclassified | place... | reverse complement strand
TCATGCCGTGGAACGCGATTGATTCTCGTTCTCAGATGAGGTTCGAAATAGTACGAGATAAATGTTGAGATCTCCTCAACAATATAGGCCTCACATATCGAAGCCTCAACATGCGCCTTGTTCTTAATCTTTTTATTGAGATTGAACAAGTACCTGCATTGAATTAATCAAATATTTTCAATTAAGAAAAACAAATAAAATACTTTTTATATATGAATTACATTGCAACTGTAATATCTAACCGTTCGAATGGGTACATCCATCTACACTGGACCGGTCCTCTAACTTTTGCCTCGAACAGTAGATGTATGGGGAGATGATCCATTGAGTCAAAAAATGATGGAGGGAATATCATCTCAAGTTTGCATAGTGTCTCGACGATATTCGTTTCAAGCCTCTCAATGTGATCAACATTCAACTTGATGGAACATATATCTTTAAAGAAATGACTGATCTCCGTGAGTGCATCCCATGTTCCCTTTGGTAACAAATCACGAAAAGCTAATGGGATGAGTGTTTGCATAAACGCGTGGCAGTCATGACTCTTCATTCCATACAATCTGCATTCCTCCATATTAACCAGCCTTGATATGTTCGAGGCATGTCCATCCGGAAAACACAGACTCTTAAGCCATTTGTAGACTAGTAGTTGTGCGTTTTTCTCTAACACGAAGCTTGCTCTTGGTTTTGCGACTCGTGACCCATCACAAACCAACTCCATATTTTTATGGTTACAGAACAACGCTACATCCAATCTAGCCTTGATGTTGTCCTTTGTCTTCCCCTTCACATCCATGACGGCGTTGAAAATGTTCTCAAACACGTTATTTTCAATGTGCATGACGTCAAGGTTATGGCGGAGAAGATTGGTCTTCCAATAAGGAAGCTCCCAAAAGATACTTCGCTTTACCCAATTATGGGTCAAACCAAAACCAGGGAACTTCTGCTTACCTTATTGGAGACCAAACACAATGTCACCGTACTCTGATACAACATCATGCAATTCTTCACCAGAAAGACGTGGGGGTGCAACATCCTTTTCAACTCTGCCAACAAAGAAATCTTTTATGTTCTTTCTGTACCTGTGATTATGTGGCAAGAAACGACGGTGACAGTAAAAAAAAAAAAGCTTTACCTCCATTTGTTAGCGTGAATGCCTTGTTGTTTTCCATGCAGTATGGACATGTTAGTTTTCCATGCGTGCTCCAACCAAAAAGCATTCCATAAGCTGGAAAATCATTGATAGTTCACATCAAAGCCACCATCATAAGAAAATTTTGTTTCCTCGATATATCATAAGTCAAAGCTCCGGAGGACCATAACTGCACCAACTCATCAATCAACGGTTGAAAACAAACATCTATATTCCGGACCGGGCTGCTCGGACATGGTATGACCATAGATAAAAACATGAACTCCGACCTTATACACATCCCCGGTGGCAAGTTATAAACCGTTAGTATGACCGGCCAACAAGAATAAGAAGCAACAAATGACCCGAATGGGTTGAATCCGTCTGTACACAACCCAAGACGCACGTTCCTTGATTCAGCTGAAAAGTGAGGATGCACACTATTAAAGTGTTTCCACGCTTCGCCGTCAGAAGGATGCACTTGTGACATGAATAACCTCTGCAGTCTAGATGTGATTGAGAAGTATCTAAGTTTTTTATATGCCACTAGAGTCTTTTCCCTTCCAGTTCTGGGTTTGTAATGGGAATGCCCGCATGTCATGCACTCGGTCATCTCAATATTTTCAAGGTAGTATAACATGCAAAAGTTAGGGCACATGTCAATTTTCTGGTATCCTAAACCGAGGGGTTTTATCATGGACTTCGCAGCATAGAAGTTCTCTTTCAGCCTGTTCCCTTCAGGTAAAATGCTTCTCGCCCATTCAATAATCTTGTCATACCCGGCCTCACTCAACCCGTAATCTGACTTGATGGTGAACACCTGTGCTACGGTCGATAATTTACTGTGGTTCGTGCAGCCATCCCATAATGGTTCGTCAGAATTTTTCAACAAATCAAAAAACCTAGCTGCATCTGCATTAGGTTCTTCTTCTATAATTGGACATTGACTGACATTACCTTGATTCATTCTCATTGCATCCATAACCATATTCTTGTAAGGATTAGTGTTGTCATTTGCCGCTTCATGCACGTTGCTAGCACTAGAAGTTGACCCAACCACCCTTTCTTCCATTCTCCTCTTACTAACAAATACTTGTCCGTGTGCATACCAATACTGGTAATTCTCCATAAACCCTTTGTGTAGAAGATGCATCGTTACAACATCTAGATGCAGATACTTTTTATTTTGACACTTCCTGCATGGACACCTAATACCGCCTCCAGTAAAATTTCTGGGAATAGATGTTGCGAAATTAATAAAACTCTGAACCTTGTTACAATAATCTATTCTCCGCAATCCTTGGGGTGAATCTCGATACATCCATGAACGATCATCCATGAATTCTATCGAATCTCTATAAAATTATGATGACAACATGTATTAATTAACTATGTTAGGTAAATAAATTTGCAAAAATATTGGTTTACCTCGAGATTATCCAACAAACCAATTACAACTTCTTATAAATATTAAATATTCATTATCAATTATCAACGTCCATACAAATTAATACATATATATCAATTTACGGAAATTACAACTCCGCAATACCATTGATGATAAAAATTAAAACGGACCCATTAAACAAGCTATTAATTATTTCAAAACAACACATGTAATTCGGTAATTCAATAAAATTTCAACAATTTACAAACAAATACAATCTTACAAAATCTAAAACAAACCATAACAAGTATAAAATTATACATTCATATACTACAAGTTTGTTTGAGAAATAACAATAAAACATGTACATCTATTAACAAAATACATATACTAAAAAAACAATAAAAACCATGATATTTAAATGTTAAAATTTAAAAGGATAGAATTACTTATAAAAACTAATAAAAATCCGTCGGTAAATCAGAACACGGATGCTGTGACAAGAAGACTTCAAGATATATGACTTGTTGTGTTGAGAAGAGGGAGGTTTTTTCTGGAGGGGGGGCGCTGGTTGTTTGCAGTTGGGGAGAGTTGAGATGAGGAAGAAGAAGGAGAAATAGGGAGGATAGGGTCGAGTGAGAGGGGATATATTAACTTTTACCGACGGCTTCACCGACGGATTATTCCGTCTGTGATTTCGTCGGCTCCTCTGTCGGCAAACAGGGCACGTCACCGTACGGTGCTGCCGTTTTGAATCCCTCGGTGATTCCATCGGCATTTTTATCGGTAAATCGGTCACGTCACCGTACGGAGCTGACGTTTTGAATCCCTCGGTGATTCCGTCGATAAAAAATACCCACAATAACCTCCACGTCAGCGAACCACCCTCTTTTTTTAAATTCTCAACATTCCATTCGTAATTTCATCGGTATATACCGACAGATTTTGGCCGTCGGTATCTACCAACGAAATTACTGACGGAGTAAATGTTGTCAGTAATGACGACCCCAAATTACCGACAGAAGTATTCCGTCAGCAATTCCGTTGGTATTAAGCGAATTTCTGGTAGTGATTTCACTATATTACCAAATGAACTTAAATCTTAGCTATTTGATAAGTACTACATTAGCAAACCTACAGAAGATGATATATTTTATATTATATCCATGAATGATGTTTATTATTGTAGTGCATAGTATTTTTTAAAAGTGTTTTTTGCTTAAAAGTATATCAAAATAAATTTTTTATATATTTTTTTTTATTTTTAAAATCAATACATTAAAATTATTAAAAAAAACTAAAAAAAACTTTATTTAATAACTTTTCAAGACAAATATATTTTTATAAAACACACTATGTAGCTTCCCAAACAGTTTATTTAATTAACATAGTTGTAATGTCATCTATGATTTGATGGTATTGATCATCACTGCAGATGAGACTGCATTAGCTACCACGTATGATTCTTAAAAGGGCTAATTTTCAATGGCTTTCCATTGCAAAATGAGGGGATCAAAGTTTCAAGAATTTCGATGTCTAATGAATAATTACTTTATCGAGGCAATCATATCGAGGGCTATATATGACTTTATGGTATGTTATAAAAAATACCCGTAAAAACAATCCAAAATTAACTTAAAAAATCAATTTCAGATGTCAAACTGATAAAAAAAACCAGTTAATTTTTTTTTATAAAATATAGAAATTAAAAAAACCAGAGAAATTAAAAAAAAAAATACACTATGGCTATATATATATATAATCAAATTGAATCAAACTACAATTTTTTATCTCAAAAAAATAATGAAAACTTAATTTGATGGAAATAATTCAACTTTTTTTTTTCCATATGAACAATGATTATAACATAAATAAAATCAATTAGTTCCCTTTTTTTCCATATGAACTTCTAGTTTTCTTTCGAAGAACAATTCTTTCATCTCCCTTTTTTTTGTCTTTTTTTTTTTATGATCATGAAGATCAAATAATATTATTACCACGTTCAAAGACAAAATCAAACTGCAGTATATATAAGATAACAACACAATATTATTGTTATTAATGGTTCAAGTGCAGAATATGCATTTTAGATTACACATATGTTGTCGTAATTTTATACATCTTGGTGGATTCCGAGGAGAGATCAATACCTGTTAGGCATTTAATGAAACCCTAGCACTAGACATCACATGGTACATGATAATGCAAAGACATCAATTGATGTAAAATCGAGCCATTGATCAGTGAGTTTTCAAGTGATATGGTTGTTGAATTTACAGAATCAACAAGTCCAGGCAGCCAAATAGCATCTCTCACTTGCTTCAATGTCTCTGCATGCATCAGTTTCTGCCCCATGCATGATATTTCAATCTGCGTTGTACATAATTGCATGGTAAAAGAACTAATGTAGGCATATTCTGCTTACACAAAATGTATTTCATGTAACATGTAGATTACAAGCATGGATTCTCAAGGAAAAGAGAGAAAAATTCGAACTCCCATGATTCGGAATCATTAATTCATTTGCAGGAAAATAATGTTCGAAATGAAAAGGCTGTAGTAATCAGCCATTAATGACTTCTGCTAATTGTCTATAAATAGCCACTTACTGATCATCTCCTCTTATAAAACATGCATGAAGACCCTTGATTATCTTAGCTAAGAAATCATTTGCAACACTTAAAAGGTTTGACTTCTAGATGCATTATGCTCTTCGCAACTCATTATCCTACTAGTTTAACTGAATTTTACAACAATATGAAGCGCAGATATCTAGAGGTTGACTACCCTACAGGCTGGTTAACTTTTCAAAAGGGCCTTTAGCCCTTTATACAGAGAGATTTGAACCTACAACAAGCATGATCTACACCAGATTTTTGGTCTGCGGATTTTTCTGTGACCAAGTACTGATCTTTGATGTTACATAGACTTCCCTATATCGTTGGTATCTAGGATCATTTTTATCGCTTCATCAGTTTCTCAACCAACGATTTTATACAGCCCTCCACAGAACAATCAAATTCATCTTCGTAATTCAAAACAATTTTAAACATCCTTAAATGACATCACTATCACATTGATAATGTTACAGAAGTAAGAAATTTAGCAACGTGTGCAACAATACTGAATGATTCTTAAATTATGAAATGAAATGGAAACCGTGGATTAGCAAGAAAAATAAAACTCGAAGGACAAGTTTTTTTAATTTCTAAACATAACCATAACTATGACAAATGTCTATTCCCTGTACAACAGTAATCTATGGACTAAGTATCCTAGCCTCAGTTGTGGTCGGGGCGAGGGATGACGAGAAAGACTTATAATTAAGAGGGTTTCAAGAGACTGTAAGGCAATATTGGAGAGAATGAAGCTCAAAATACTTTGACAATGCCATCTTATCTCACTATTAGATTACAATGAGAATTAAATCTTTTATATCTATTAGTATATGATATTAGTGTCAGAATTTCTGATTCAAAAATACTGTCATAAAAAAATTACGTTATCATCATGAGACTCACCACAGTTTTGAGATCACGGGGGGGGGTTAATTTGGATCAGCTGTTAATTACAAATTAATCAATTTAATAGACAAATTTACCTCGAGTCCAAGTATAGTCTCAGTGAATTTGACAGGGACATGTCTACCATCACATATAACAAATTTTAACAGTATAGTTCAGTGAAGATTGAAGAACATGCCAAGGAATGAAAAGATGCAAGGGTTTGTCTCTTTCCAAAGAAGGTATGAAGAAAAATCAAGCGCAAAAGAATTTACATTCTAAAGATTCATCGATGACACTTTCTTCCTAGTAGAGACATGACACCAAAATTTAGTGTTACAGAAAAGAAAATAATGTTGGATTACATATAAACTTTGTGCACTTCTGCTTTTCAATAAAGTTATTTCTCTGCATAATGTTGTTTTTGACTCAAGCAAAAGGCTTTAGGATAAAGATTGAACACAGTGAAAAAGATGTGTACAGGGCTTGAAAGCTAGCCCTATACATTTATCTGATCTTACTCAGATGATTTATCTACTTCCACACCTTATTAATTATCACGTCCAACTAACTTTTCTGACGTTCACTTCTCAAATTATGTAAAAGATCTTGTAGTCAATTATAGAGGTGCTTCTTTATCTCATAGGTGGAACCAAAGGAACATGGTTTAGGGTTATTCCATGCTCATGGCTTTCAATCTCTCTCTCCCTCTCTCTATACCATGCAAAAGAACCAAGAGATGAAACCTTGACAGAATCCATGCACCATCAAGAGGTCTATAACTAAAGGCCATCAAAACCCTAAAACTTTCAAATCAAAAGGCTAGCTAAATCTACCAGGTGCATGCGAATAAACATGGGCAATACAGACAGGCATCATGTAGTGTTGGTTTTTTCTACATCATGACCCACGTAATAAGAGCTTCTCATCTCACTAAAAGAATGATTAGAGTGAGAAAGAGAAATAAATTACCTCATCTTCGTTAGAGAGACCAAGCTTTCTAACCAGGTACTTCTTAACCATGAAAACAGTCACGCTCTCGTCTCTTTATTTTATTACAAGATGACCCCATTAGAAAAAAGCGGTGAAAGAGAGCACCAAAACCCAAAAACAAAAGCAACTTTGTCAGCTTTTCACTCATTTTCTCCAAGCATCATCATTAGATAGAAGAAAGAATAAGCATGAATGACACTTCTGATGAACTGATATATTATGCATGATACGATCATGTGTGTAAATACTCGAACGTGCACTACTTTCTATGACTACTTACTTCACTCTTATGTACGCTTTTGGTATTTGAGGTAGTGCTTCTCCTTCCCTGCCAATCCATAAACACAACCCAATTAACCCTAGATTTTATACACAATGAGGATTAAAAGATGTAGTAAGCTGGATGAATTTCTTAGTGGATGGGGTTTTAAAATAGAGAAATCTGGCAGAAGAAGAAGATTTACTTGATTAATCAGCTAATGAACTTAGACAAATGCGCGCAACACTACTGTTCAAGTCATGAACTAGCTACGCAAAATAAAAATATATGCAAGAGAGATACATGTCATAGAATGAGAGGGTGAGGTGAAAATACCTAAGAAAGCCATAAAAATAAGTGTAAAGAGGCAACTAGAGAGAAGAATATTTGGAGAAAGGGAGTACACATCTTGGCTAGTGAGCATTGTTGGACTCATAAGCAATGATTAACAACAGAAAGGGAGGATCAAAAGAGAAAGTGCAAAGAGAACCAGCCACTCCTTTTAATGATTGCAAATTGAGAAAAGGGTGCTGATCGAAGTACTCAAAATTTCAAGGTGCAAAATTGAAATAGAACCACTAGAGGAAGAGAATGATTTTGTTTTAGAAAACACTCACCGGTTGATAGAGGAGCTGAGCGTAAACCACAAACCAGCAAAGTGCGGTCTTGTAGTTATGGTTGTTGTGGGAGAAAAAAGAGGCAGTGGTGGTGGTAGCAATGAAGAGCAATTATGGGAAACATTGGAAACCGGCATTTTCCAGCCAAGGAAGCCAGTACTACTACTTGAAATCATGTGCAATGGGCATGATGGTGATGATAACCTTGCTGTTAAATCAACATTATAATCATGATCTTCTTGACCTTGGTTGTCTTGGCACAGGCTGCTTTTGTGACAGTAATTACTAAGCGGCGCCACAACTTTGTCCCTCCTGACACCACCACTACCACCATTGAGCCCTACAATTCCTAACCCTAACTCTAATCCTAAGGAGTGGCCTATTTGCTGGTGAGCTTGAAAATGTACTGAAGAAGAAGAAACTGCAGATCCTGGAACAGTGTATTTTGATTTTTCAATAATATTGTTCTCTTGCTTCCTGCATGTTGTTGGTGGTGTTGTGATTCTACTAATCCCTAACCCTAACCCTAGCTGAAGCCACTCTCTGTCTTCCTCACCTCCTTCTAAAGGGCATGAATAGTCATAACCATTGTGGATTTTGCGAGAAGAAGAGGCCATGTGTGCATGCTAGCTAGAAAAGAAGGGTTGGCATGGTCTTTTATGGGATATTTGGCAACTTCTCTCCTATTCATGTAACCCAAAACAGTATTCAAACACACACACACCCCCCATGGAGTCCTTTTTGTGCACAATAATTTATCTTTTCCTTTTGGTTTTCTTGGGATTAAAACTAGAAATACACAGAATTATAGAGGAATTGGAGCTGAGTGTTGTGCTCTTTTCCGAGGCAAAAACTGGTCTTTTCTGCTCTCTCCTTTGTTTCCTGTTTGTCTTTGCATCTATGAGCTGTTCAAAAACTAGAATTTTTTCTTTTCTTTTTGAAGCACGTACGTACGCAGAGAGAGAGAGAGAGAGGGAGAAGGAGAGCAGGTAATGATTTGTGGCATCTGTTTACTTTTGTACTGATCTTGCTCTGTATGGATTAATTTAAATAATAATAATAAAGAAAAACACTGCTACCACTCCTAATCTACTAGCTAGCTAGTTTCCATTTAGCTTCGTTTGCTATTTTTGGTTTGAACAGTGTTTTATCCCATTTACATGTACAGATTAATCCTTGCTGCTTAACCTTCATCAATTATAAATTTGCATGGATATTCTTACAGATTTTCTCATGATTTGATTAACAAAACTATAAATTATATATTTTTTTAATTTATTGGAAGATTTACCCTCTTTATCCTGTAATTTAATCAAATTATAAAATACTAATTTTATTTTTTGAAACCATAATCACATAACCTACCAAGTTACCCCACAGACACTCTGGGTTGCTGTCTAGAGCAGTAGAGAGGAAGAAAAAAGAGAGAGCTAGGAAGGTTTGGAGAGAAATGAGACAATTGGCTTAGGTGAGCAAAGCAAAAGCAACCTGTCATTCGCATGGGGAGAGGAACACCCCTCCCGTGCACAGACGTTCAGCATGAGTCAATTCAAGCAGCAGTATAATGACAGAAGTAATGAAGAAAATAATGCAGTCATGTAGGTGCAGAGGGTGTTTCGCAAAACTGCTATTCAACTGCAAATACTCTCTCTCTTTGTTTTTTTACTTCAACTGCCTTTTTCCCTCTTGAGAATAGAAAAACTAGCGAAGTTAATTATAAAGAATAAAGAATTTTTTTTTAAAAAAAGATAGTTTCACTGTCATGGCTGTTTATACCCGTGGAGTGATACAGCTCAATTGTTACAGTTTTCTCTTTACTCGAGAAATTATATTTTTATTTGTGGTTAAATTATTTTTCACTCGAAAATATATTAAAATAATATTTTTTTTATTTTTTAAAAATTATTTTTGACATTAGCACATCAAAATGATTTGAAAACATAAAAAATATTAATTTAAAATAAATAAAAAAATAAAAAATTTTTAAATTTTTTCAAAAATATTTTGAAAACACAAAAATAAACAGGAAAATAATCATTAAGCTTTATTTCTTTTTATCCCATTCTCCCGTATGTCTGCATGTTTTTAAATTTTATAATTTATTTTAATTTATATATTATCAAGTATTACCAACATTATATTAAAGGTTAATATTATAGGATAGAGCTTTAAATTATAATTTAAAAAAAATCAAAGCAAAAATGACAAAATTTAATACTAATAAGAAAACATAGTGGGTACGAAAAACTTCAGCTTCATCTATGGAATTTTATTTTAAAAAATTTAATTCTTAAAACTATTGTTTTCAAACACAACCTTAAAAGCTGTTATAATCCCAAACTGACATGACATTAAAAAATATCATACATTTATGACAATAAGTGAGGTCTTTTCTTAAAGAAAAAAAAAACTACGACGTGACAATTTGTTGGTTTTTTGTTAATCAAATATTATTGTCATTGATAATAATTTCATTTCCTGGTTATCTTGGTGTTATCTGCAAGAATTCTTTTTTTTTTTAATTGTTTTTTTAATTTTGAGAAAGAACAAACAGGGAGAATAAAAAGAGATGGGTGGCAAAGGAGAAGAAGCCAACCTCTTAAAATTGTTGTTCCAGCCCGACATGTATATTGGGCTTATAACGTAGTCGGGTGGTTATTGGTCTGTATTGCAGGCCCAAAGATTGGAAAGTAATTTCAAATAAATTATTTGAGTGGTTGTTCCCATTATAATTTTCAATTCAAACCTATAATATTCTATTTATTTCTCTTCGTTTTCTAAAAATTGAAAAGTAATTTCAAATAAATTATTTGAGGTGGATATTATTTTTTTTCATTAGTTTTAGTTTATTTTTTCAAATCAAAACCATATATGCTAGGTCGGTTTTGTTGCCGTATAAAAAACTAACAAGTTATTTTTGAAAGAATTTTCACTGCTAGAAAATTAGTCAAAAATAATTTTAGTTTATAATTTTCTAAGAATTTATTTATTTATTTTTTATTTTTTATTACCTTGCAAAACTTCAAAACTAGTCGTTTGAGAAGTGACTTTCCTCGAGAAACACTAAAATTTTAAAATTAGTCATATGAAAAGCAACCTACCTTGTCAATGAAAAATTCAAAGATTTTTAGAAATGATCTAATTATTCTAGACGACTTGTCCATTGTATAATAAAATAAAATATTTTTCAAAAATGATCTAATTATTCCAGAGAACCTACCTATTAGTGTGAGAAACTTGAAGAATTTTTAAAAGTGGTCTAATTGTTCCATGCGACCTACCTGTTTATGTGAAAAATTCTATTTATTTCTCTTTGTTTTCTAAAAATTGGAAAATAATTTCAAATAAATTATTTGAGGTGGATATTATTTTTTTTCATTAGTTTTAGTTTGTTTTTTCAAATCAAAACTATATATGCTAGGTTTTTAAAAGAATTTTCACTACTAGAAAATTAGTAAACAGTAACGAAAATACTGTGTAAATTTTTTTCACAATGTAATTGCTTATGAAAATTGTGATGAATAATTTTTTTTGCTTTTTCGAACAAAATTATTGATAAATTAAGTTTAGTTGGTATTTATCAACGGAATAGATGAGATATTAAAAAATAAAAAATATTTTAAAAACATGTCACCTATTATGTCGGTAAATTTACATATCAGGACCCACTATGACTAAAGCCGGAAGGAGACCAGCATCAACAGAAGATGACAAAGCCAACATTCCTAGGAATCCTTGTTTTCTATTTTAATGACTTACACATGCTAAACAAAAATAACTAGACAATTATTTATAGTATTACCGTAGATGTTTCTGCGATTGTTGGGGCCTTGACGATTCTTGTCTTGAGAGATCACCATTGCTTTAATGGGTTGATGTTGGTGACAGCATGGGACAAAGATGAAGCTCAGGGGTGTTCTCGTCAGAGGGTAGATGGTTGCTGACAATTTAAAACTTGAAACCCTAGGAATTTTTTTTTAATGCAAAATTTGTATTTATAATACAAGAGTTTCATAGTATATGGAAAATAAAATCTCAAACAAAATAATTCTCTTTTTTAAAAGTTAAATTTGATTAGAATTTAAAATTAAATTTGAAAATGAATAA
>Ga0307509_10009647_pt1 | contig 11999 bp, 9 predicted proteins | sample 10_EM_MG_FD_202245 | JGI IMG/M metagenome (GOLD analysis project Ga0307509, IMG submission 202245) | Populus trichocarpa ectomycorrhiza microbial communities from riparian zone in the Pacific Northwest, United States - 10_EM | ecosystem: Host-associated > Plants > Roots > Unclassified | place... | reverse complement strand
TCCAAACATATTTTGATCAAATCGTGGCTTTTAAGTGTTAATCAAAGAAAATGGATGCTTGGTTTTTTTATCTATGCATGATTATGAACAATGATTGAATGTGGCTACAAATCATCATTAAATAACATCAACAAAATTTCTTGCTATTGGATTTTAAATGGGTAAATGACTTAATTAAACTTTTTATATAATTGAACAAGTCTTCAACATGTCCAAATGTTTTTAATTGTATTTACTATATCCTTATATAATATCAATTTTTATAATAAGTTCTTCGATTAAGTTTTTCTATCCAAATTAAAATTATTATATTTTAAGAATATAATTTTAATTTTAAAAAATATACTTATATTTTAAAATTTAAATTGTTGAGTAGTTTCGAAACATCTTATTTCTTAAAATATTTTGAGAAAACTTGAGAAATTTTTCATCAATGTAGTTTTGGAATGAAAAAAAATATAATTTTATCAATTTAAATGTAAAAACTTGATTTGGAGAATGTATTGAAAAATTGAATATTATACAACTGCAATTATAATATTCAATTTATAAATAAAATTTTGATCTAATTATAATATTATCAATATTATAGATACAATTATAATATTTTATCAATTATAATTTTGATCTACCCTCGTGTAAAAATGGAGACATAAAGAAACAATGAGACAAGCTAACGAATATGGCCTCGTTTCCTTTATTTGTTTCCTATTACACCTAACTAAGTTAACTTGATCCACCAATACAGTGTTGGCATGACTATATTTAGAGGTGTTTGAGATAACGATAGTAGTTGTTTTTCAAAATATATTTTGTTTAGAAATATATTAAAATAATATATTTTTTATTTTTTAAATTTTATTTTTAATATCAGCACATCAAAATGATTAAAAAATAATTTAAAAAATTCAAATTTTTTTAAAATTCTAGTTCAAACATTGTTCGAAATAAACACTTAACACCACCACCACCTTCCATTCCTCACCTTTCCTGTATTATTATTATTATTATTATTAGTATTTTCTTCTACAAAACCAAACTTTTCTTGTAACTAAGGTTGTTTGGTTCATCATTAACCAAGATAGTTTTTCATATTGCCATCTAACTGGATTAAATGTTTGGGAAAAGATGGAAACTCATTTCAATAAATCATTTTATAGGGCTAATCCAAAGTTCACATTTATTGATTTATCTTAGTTTAAGATCTTATAAAGTTTATAAAAAGTTATTGTAGCTATAACTGGTCATTAGTGCATACAGTTATTATTAAAGGGATTGCAGTGGAATATAAAAAAGAGGTTTATAGGAACAAAACAATTAGACATCTACACCCTCACTAATGAAGTTGCTTGTTATAAGAAAATCCTAGCAAATTAGGCATAAAAGAAGTCATTAAAGGGAACCTACCTTGTTGGCTATTAAGATAATATCGTGAGTACACATTCATTGATAGATTTGGACTCTAATGAGGAGTTTAAAGAGGTCTAACAATAGCTTATATCAATCACAAGAATCAAATATGAAAGATTGTTTGAGTTTGTAATATTAAAAAAATCCTAAAGAGATTGTTAAACCTGACAGCAAAGATGTAAATGATACCAAAGTAGTTGAAGATAATGTAGCCCTTTAATATCAAAAGGGCAAAAGAGATATTTGACCAATTGTTGTATAAGGGGGGAAATAAGCTTTTTAGAAATCATATTATCCCTACTGCAAATAAAATTAAGGGTAAGAACTATTGTAATTGGAATGGCTCTCAGAAACATGAAACTAAAAGTTATGTGGTCTTCAAGAACCAAATTAAAAAGGCTCTATAATCTAGACATATCTATTTTTTAGACAAATAGATGAAAGTGGATGATGATTCATTCTTCAAAATCATTACAAAAATAGTAACCCTGAGCTTGATGTGCATCTTAGAAAGAGAGAGATGTAAAAGACAAGAGTTAATCGACCACGACAAAGACTAGAGTTGATCATGATTAGCGTATTTGAAAAAAATACATAGATTATAGGAAAGCTAAATGGATAGTTTGAACAACTAAGATATGCCTCATAATGAGGTATATAATTGCCAACCTGCCACACAATTCTTTCAAATAGTGAGGACATGAAGGGTAATGTTAAGTAAGTAGTAACTCGACAATAGCAATGATTGAAATAAGCAATAGTCACAACAAAAGTCATCAAAATCCAGTGATGTGGAGGATGATGATCTTCCCCAATATCATCAAATATCCTAGACATGGAAAGAAATGGAAACAAGGACAACTATTCAAAACCTAGTTTAGGAGAAAAAATGTTAAACATTTTGGTAAGGAGAGATGATGTCATCCACACACCTTGTCTAAGAAATAGGTTCTAAAAGTTGTACATACCAATAAAATGGTTTATAACAAACAACATCAAGCACTAATTAGTTTCCTTACAGGATAACGTTAGAATGATTAATATTAAACAAGATCTCACTTACTCATATATAAAATAATAGTGTTGATCATGGATTTATTGTTATCAAAGATAGGATTTCAACACAATCACAAACCTTAGTAGAAAGGGTGAAAAGGATTCATATATCGACATCATTCATATCACATAAGGTTGCAGTAGACCACAACCTATTAAGGGGACACATTACTGAAAAGGAATGTACAAAATGAGTGTTTGTTAATATTATAAAAAGATATTGTAATCTTATTTGAAAACAATTTAAAAATTGAATGGTATTTAATAAAAATAAGTCTTGAAAATATTTTTAATTATTTTATTTTAGTTAATTTTAATTAAAAGTTAAGAATTTTTTTTTTAAAAAAACCATAAAATCCTTTACAAAAAAAGACCACGTGTTTGAGCTTGGGTGGACTTAGCTTTCCTAGCCCAAAATGAATAATGCTAGACGCATCTGGGTCTACAAGGTTAGGCTTGCGCGCCCTAGACATCTCGACTTTCCAAAAAAAATAATTTAAAAAGTAGACGATGTGTCATTTACAATAAAAAAATGATGTGTCATCCACTAGTAAAACTCCAGCCACATCAAGTGGTTGGAAAGTCAAGACCCATCTTGATTTTAAAAACTTTTTTCAAGTATTTTCTCACTTGAAAACATTTAAAAAAATATATCCTATAAATCTCAATAAACCTATTTTCAACTCAAACCAACTTTAATCGATTAAAAACTTAAAAAATCATCCTAAAGAAAAAACATTTTTAAACATGATTTTTTTTTTATAACAAGATGAAAGATTAAAAACACTTAAATAACACTTCTCTTATCAAGTAGAACTTGTTAACATCAAGATTGATTTTTTTTGTTGCCAGAATATAGCTAGCTAGCTGACGACTCTCTCCTCCTCTATTTTTCAGTGAGTTCCTCTCTTTTTTTTTTTTTTTTTTTTTTTCTGAAACTCACTTTTCTTTTTCTTTCAAACTTAGGGATTGAAACATTAATAAAGTAAAATTTTAAACCAAAACTTAAAATTCCAAAACTAAAAGGAACTAAAAAGCTGTCAATGGGTAATATGTGGACTTGAATGTTTTTATTTTGTTTTTTGAGTAAATTTTAGTAAAGCCATGCTATTTTTTCTAGTTTTTAGTTCTTTTGCTAGAAATTTAGATTGTATCTCATTGAATTGACCTCCATTCAAATTCTAAAATGTGATCAAAACCTTAATTTCCAAGAATAAGCAAAGAGAAAAAACTATTAACTCATGGAAAATCTCAAATATCAATTTCAATGTGAAAATAAAAAAGTTAAGCAATCAAAACGGGAAAATAACACTATTGAAATCCACCATGGTTAGTAAGAGAAAGCACAGTGCAAAAGTGAACAACAAAACCTCTAATTAGTTTTTGTTAATAATATAATTATAGCAGTGGTGCTTAACATTTGAGTAACAAATCCTTGTTTTCTCATAATACTCATTTGTTTCTCCTTGACAACATATCTATAGTACAAATGAATGTTCTTCCCTCTCATGCTCTCTCTTTACATCCCTCTCCAAACTCTCCGTTCGGATGTGTTAGATAGAGGGAAGGCCATTGCGCATGCTTACATAACACAGAAAAAGATTCACAGGTTAATATTTTGACCCAGCATTGAAACAGCTGGTACCAATCTTATGACTAGTACCAACCATGGTCATTTCTTCTGGATGGCAATGGATACTGGTCATGTTTCTATTATATTCAGTATTATTTATTATTCAACATTAAACTATATAGAGTGGATGTGTTGAATAGTGGAATTATATATATATATATATATATATATATATCAAGTTCAAATCAAGTCTAATAATATATCCATATCTTTCCCAAGTCTCAACGGGGAAAAAAAATAATAATAAGGTTTTGAACTAAAACAAAACTAAATGGGTCCAAGCCCCATCCTAGCTGTGGTCACACAACCACAAAACCCTTTTTTAAAATTAAACTCTCCAAATAGTGTAACATTTCAAACATCGAAAATTTATTGTATTGAAACAGCACGACAGCTACTACACAACCTATATATACTCGGAACAAGCATCAATAAGAAGATGAACATTTACAACACAGGTGTGAATCGTGGGTATCATATAACGACAGGTTGCTACTTCAGGTCAAATAGAATCACCACTTGTGAATGACAAAAACAAAAGGAAGAAAATTATTCACATCACAGGCTGCTAAAGATACGCTTCAAACTCGGGCATGCTGCGCGTAATTGGCCCATGCTTATTGAGCATATCTAGGGAAAGCCAGAACACAGATGAATTCATTTAGTAACTTTATAACTCGAGTAACACAAGAAGCACGATAAATAGAAACAAATCCAAGACTGTATTTCAGCTAATAAGATAACAGACTTCTTTTTTTTTTATATATATATATATATATATATATATATATATATATATATATATTTAAGATAAAATGTTTATCTCACCTTCGGACAAAAACGTACATCTAGAGTCTCCAGCATGCCACATTGAGATATGGCAGCCTCAACAGTTTCTTCATCAATATTGCAAGACTGCGACGTTTAAAACAGGAACCAAAAACAGTATTAATTGGGAGCAATTTCAGATGCGTTGTCCCTAAAAGCTAAAATGATAATTGGCCAAAAGATATGGCTAGGGCATGCTCTCCCCTGCAGGAGAGAAGGCGGGCAAAGAATCAAATTCTGAGGAAAATTGCACATCAAACCAGAAACAAGTGATCCTCACAATTGGTATTAAGGAGGCTCACTGGTTTTCTTATACATTAGTTCCCAAAGGAAAGCGATTCCCCCTACAAAATAGTTTAGTATATACATCTATAGTGCAAGCAGCACCACAATATTTTCCTAGCTAATAACGGTGGGCACCAGATTGAGGGCTTCCCCAAACCCATCAAACTAATTAAGGCAAAAGAAAGTCAATAGCCATGTTATTTGCGCAAGGTCAGTCCTACATTATCCAACTTAGTAGTGAAATGCTCTTTTTGTCCTTTTACCCTTGAATTATGATATGGGTAAGCCCAAACAATGACCAGATCCAAGAACTCATTAAAAGTCAGAATTGCGCATACCTGAAGAAAAAGACTAGTCAACCTTGGACACTCAAGCTTCAATATTTCCAAGGAGCAACAATTGCTGAACAACATACAAAAACAAAGATATTAGATATAAAAAAGCATAAAACTAATAAGAATGAACATTAAACACATCAACAGAGAGAAGTGTACCTCAAATTGAGATAGCACAAATTAAAACAAACAACATCAACTTCCTTCAAATTGGAGGACAGAGAAAGATTTAGAGAAGAAAGAAGCAAACAACGGGCCACTGGTGGAATGGCAACTTTCCTAATATTCGGACAACCAACACAGTTGAGGTTCTGCAATAAGCGATTTGGCTGCTCAGTTGACACAGGAAGATTCTCATCTGAAAACAGGGCAGCTGAGCTAAATTTGCTTGGGAACTCATAAATCTGACCACCACTGCATCCCCAATTCAGGTCATGCATGTTTGCACAGCCATTCAAGCTCAAATGAGTGAGGTGTCTACAACAAGCAAGAAGCTCTTCAATTGCAGATTGACATAGGGTGCCATAAGATAAGTCCAACTCCTGAAGTGCTGGAAGAGCACCATCCTTGTAGAGAGGCTCTAATGACGTGTCAGTAAGGTATTTGCATGCTTGTAATTTTAGAACCTTAGTGAACAGGTAAAAAATATTCAGTCAGCAAGGCCCACAATTTCACAAACCATTCATCAAACCATGCAACAAGAAAAAAAGAAAGCGAATCAGATGCTTAGGTCATCCAAGGACACGCATTCAGCTTAAAAAATGAAATATAACAATGCACAAATCAAGTTGATGACAAAATCATAACATTCTCCAGATGCTCATCTTTTGAATATTTTGACAGCATGAAATTGAATCACAAAGCAAATCAACATGTTTCAGCAAGAAAAGTTTAGCTCGTTCAAAATGAGCTTTGGAATGTTCAAATTACATAAGCAAGTTTGTTATGGAAAAGTAAAATAGATCTCGCTAATCCATTGAATGTGCAATTTTTTTATCTGTGTGATCCGATTTTATTAGAAATCAATTCAAAAAGGTGAGATGAACATCCGACCTCATCCCTCATAGTTATGCAAGAGTACCACTAACCTACAGGCTCATTGGTTATAGAGGTACAAATTTTACAAAATTGAAGTGAACTACATGTAATCTGTAAAAATATGCAAGCTGAATCACAAGTACCTTCAATTGCAAACAAGAGTCGAACACTGGCTCCAGATTCATCAAAAAAGTGTATGACAAATCAAGCAGAGTCAAATGTGGAAGTCGCCCCAAAGAAAATAGTCCATCAGAGCCAACAGAAGGGCAAGACATCAAAATCAATGATCCAATCAGTGGGCAGGATGCAGTGGTTGCAGACAAGCAGCCATCCTTGAGTTGGCTGAATGTAAACACCACAGATGTCAGTCATAGGAGATGAAAGGGACAGCAAAAAAAAAACTACTAGAAAGCATCGTGACCTGCAAAATGAAGCGTCCAGAGATGTCAAGAGGGGACAATTAATAGTTGCTTCAGATAATACACCACATCCTTTTAACTCAAGGGACACCATGAATGGTGCTTCAATGCTAAGCATGTTCAGTTTGGGACATATTCCTAAATTGAGTAACCGTAGAGCAACCTGAAAAGGGGCAGAATATTTCAGATTACCATAAATTTTGTTTAGCATAGTACACACCTTGCTCATTATTTAGCAGAACAAAATTGACACCAATGATTCCCACTCACTGGACAAAATGATGCTTTCTCAAGATGATCACAGCCATCCAAACAAACAAGCTCAAGAGAAGGGCACGCCAGATCGAGAGCAGTAATAGCATGGCAACCAACTAGGGAAAGACTGACTAAAGAAGTGCTGCGGAATCGCACAGCAGTCAAACTCTGAAAAGTAAAATCATTCACTCAGTCAAAGGGAAAAAACAAATCACAAGAACTGCAGAAATAATTGCATAAGCTTCACTCAATAAACCAAAACCAGAATGGCACAAAACCATATGTCATGAAAATGTTCAACAGGAAGTAAGAGCTCAATTTACCTGGGCACAAACATCCAATGAACAGCCAACAGAGAAAAAAACATTATTTATCACAAAAACAGTTTAAGGTGAACTTATTGCATTACCACATGACCAATAATTCACTAAGAAGATGAATCTTTTAAATCAGAATTCAGCTGCCAAGCCCTTTCTCCCTGCCCAATCTTCAAAAGTCCACTTATCAACGTTTACTTGCTCTGAACATAATTAAAAGTCATTCCAAATTTTTGACAACCCAAATTTTCCCCACAAGTGATTTCAAATTGCACTCTTTGCATTACTTAAGTCCAATCCAAATTCTGTAAAGAGTGTCCTCAGCATCAGTGATGCATTGTTTAGAAGCATGTGACTAGCTCTAACTAATTCATAGTGGAGCTCCATCTTGAGCAAATGTCATTGGTGAAAATGACTACCCATCTAAAATAAGTCACAATCCAAACTAGTTAAGGTTGGTTACATGGACCATCTCCTGCACTCAATATGTCATGTTGAAATGATAGTTCTAAAGTATGATTCCACTTTTACAACCTGAGATATCCTATGACCTATATCATAACAGAACAGCGTCAATCCAGAAAATCTGTTCTGCAAAAAACACTTTATTGCAGGCATAAGAATTGGAATTCTAATACAGTAACACCACCATTATCATTCTTCCTTTATAAGAATAAAGGCTCCAAAAGAGAGCAAAACATGTGAAAGATTATAACAGTAATACAGCATTAAAATACCATGTTCCCTCTTCATGCACATGCCAAAGCATGGCAGATTTCACAAATGCATAAACAAAAAGGGCAAAAAGATCGCAATTCAAAAACCTCGCAATTATCAAGAACCAATGATTTCAGCTTTGGGCATCCACCACCATCACTAAAAACATCACAAATAGAATTAGTCAAAGATTCACAATCTGTGAGGTCCATTTCTTGCAAACTTTGGCACTGTAATGCTAATGTTGCTAGGTTCTCCTGCTTCTGCAATGCTAATTTCTGCAAGTCAAGAAACAAATTACAAGAGTTGCTAAACTGAAAAATGAAGGAAAGCAAAGTGAATATACAGGAGCCTTCTGGTTAAACATACTTGAAGTGAATTGGAAGTGATATTGATTCGATGAAGGGCTGGGCAATTAGACACCATTATAGATGATAGCATGATACTTCGTAAGTTCAGATCAGCAAATCTGCCCGCAGACCAAAAAGAACATAATATTACTTCAACAAAAAAGAGCAAGAACAAACCTCTTACCATCCAAAGGGTAAGAATGCTTCTCAAGATTTAAATGCTGAGATGGAGGAATGGAAGAGCATGCTTACTTTCGACAATGTACTAATCTTATGTTTTGCAAGCGAGGAAGATCCAAGGACACAGAAGTCAAAAGACTGCAATTGTCAAGCTCCAAAACCTATAAAAATTACAATAGCAATGCTCCAAAGTTATTTCTAAGGGGACACATCTAGGCAAGACCAACATGCAAAGCAAGAGAATCCATACCTCCAGCAAGGAACTATGTGCAATTGCAGACATTGAAGCTGAAGTGATGCCCTCACAACTATGAAGCTTGAGAATTGTCAACATTGGCAGCCTAACAGACTTCAAAGAGGGAAAAAAAAAAGGAATATTATCATGAAGTCAAACAGTGGCATATCCACATCTAACCAAATCAAAGAATGCACTAATTTAGAAACTAACCTCAAGTGATATGTTTGGACAATAAGAAGCATTAAGAGTGTGAAGATTAGCACAAGTGTGGGATATTTCACGTAGTGTCTCATCACTCACACAAGAACAATTCGACATGTCTAAAGATGCTAATTGAGGGCATGAAATTGCTGCCGAACGAATTGCTGCATCTGTAAGCTTGTGGCAAGAGCCTATGTCAAGGAGACGCAGGAGAGGACAATTCAGCACAGCCTGTGCCATGTTGCTGCGCTTCAAAGATAAAGTTTCAAGTTGTGGACACCTGTAAAAGAAGTATCTTAGCACAAAGTAAGAGAACTAACAAAATTTTGATTTAAGAGCTTAATAGTGTTTCACCTGACAGATATCCTCATCACACGGCATTTTGTTAGTTGAAGATGACACAGTCTATCATGGTTTATTGGTATCTCCTGAATACCATTACCCAGAGTAGCATCATTGACATTCAAATTCTTTAACATGCTACAATCTCCCAAGGCATGGAAAAAAGGATCCCCTAGCTGTCCTTTTCCCAAGGTTAAAGACTCAAGATTTCTGAGGAAAATATAAAGATATTAGTGGCAGCTTAGTGTGTCATTACTTGACCATAACAAGATGAACAAAATCAAAAACATCTACCTTAAAGAAGAGACTGCTTTCATAACAAGCAGTTGAATAGAAGGAGCACCATAAATATTCACTTCAGTGGCATTCGGGTATCGTCGAGACATGTCCTCAACTACAAATTCATATTAAATACATCAGTTTGATTCCTCAACCATTATTTTCCAATGAGAAGGGACATAGATGCTTCTATAATACAATACGGGTAATCGCTTTCATTTGTAGATCATAATATTTGATAGTTAGGTTGTGATCCATTTACACATACAAGCAGGCCAACATTGCATGCTCAACAAGGCTTTCAACAAATTTATAATTCAGGAATGCTATACGTGAATACTTTATTGTTTAAATGTATAGTTCATTCCACATATATGATGTCTGATTATTTAACTGATACATGTACTCTTATTTATCAAATGATGATTCAAAACTCACTTATAAGTGGACCAATATTGCATGCTAAACAAGGCTTTTTAAACAAATTCGTAATTTAGGAATGCTAAGCTTGTGTTCTTTATTCTTCAAACATCTAGCCCATTCCACATTTATGATTTCTGATTACTTAACTCGTACACCCATTCTTGTTTATCAAATGATGACAAGTAGTACAAACCCGACAAAGCCGCAATTCATATCTAGCCTCAAGGCATTTTCCAACATGAAGAGCATCATATCTATGCATTTTAAGAAACTTTTGCAACTACATCATCTGGATTTCACTACTTTTTGCTGCATACCATGTACTTCACACAAGGCTTTTCAATCATGGTTAGGTAAGAAATTACAGACCACATTTGCAGGGTTTCCATTTTCCAATATTCATTCATCCTTAAGCTATATAGAAAAGGAAGTTAACATTAAAGCCTTCTGGTGATAAGATCGAGAGGGATGGGGGAGGGAGAGCGGATGGTGACAAGCTCCTTTTGAGTTTTACAAAACCACATCTCTTCACACCTCTACAATACCCCGTCTCATATGCAGGAGGAAGATAAAGTAAAAAATTTAGCATAAGGAAAATAGCAGAACTCACATTGTTCTACCGATATGTTTCGGTTCTCAAAATCCAAACACCTCCAGAAGTCTTCATGAGCACTAGCAGCTTGCCACTGCCTACAAACCATTGCTGCCCGACATAGATTAATGTGGTCCAAGAAAGAGAAAACCTGGGTAGAAAAAGGAAAATATAAAATTAGATCAGATGAAAGCAAGCTGTGGTGCATGGATCTACTAAAAATGCAATTTACCATATGCAACAAGTCATCTGTAAGATCCATCCTAACATCTAAGTCTTCTGAATTGGAAATGACACTATCATCACCACCATCTCTCCCACCACTAGAATCAAAGGGATTCTCATCGCTGTTGTTATTCCACATGAAGTTATGATAACAAATCTCATTATTAGACGAAATTGAAGAGCTCTGAGTTAAACCAAGGTCTCTATCTGCCGATGAAGTAGAATCGCCAACATCTGAAGACATTACCGCAGCATAATGACTGTCACTGCAGAGAGACAATAGCCCATCATGCATGAACAACAACCACTAAAACCATGAAGCACGCATACACTCTGATAGCACTCATGTAACATAAACATCATCCAATCCTAATCAGGTATTGCAAACAATGTTGGTGACGAAAATGCAATTAAAATATGAAGGTAACAGTAACAAGTTACAATTGTGATGTCCAAATGAGACTATATGCTTGCAAGCTAAAGACCAAAGGAAGAAATGCACTTCCTTACAAGTTAACCAGCAATCCTCCTTACACTTCACAGTCAGAGAGAAAACTAAACGTAGAAATCCAAAATATCTGGAAAAATATAGCAGGGTTGAGCTCAAATTCTTTTAACATAATGACAGATTGTTAAACAGCATTATTTCAAAAACATGACCCAGAAGCACACACACCACAATTGGCAGAAAAACATTGAATTATCATCCAAAAATACTGAAAGTTCAAAACTTTCATTTAAAAAAACTATTTTAGAACGAAACATGCCAAAAAAAACCCACAAAACAATCAGAAACAGCAAGCCGTAGAGACTAAAATTCAACCCCAATTAAACACAAAACAAGTTGAAAACTCACTTAGAACAGGAGTAAACTTT
>Ga0307509_10009646_pt1 | contig 12000 bp, 12 predicted proteins | sample 10_EM_MG_FD_202245 | JGI IMG/M metagenome (GOLD analysis project Ga0307509, IMG submission 202245) | Populus trichocarpa ectomycorrhiza microbial communities from riparian zone in the Pacific Northwest, United States - 10_EM | ecosystem: Host-associated > Plants > Roots > Unclassified | place... | reverse complement strand
CCTCAAGGCTACTCAACTATTCCCTAGGCCTTATCCTAGGATTACCAGCCATGTATATAATATATACGAGACCATACCACCTCTGGATACCACTTGGTATACCATTTGGGCTAAGGTGATAGTGATTATAGCTACCTATCGTAGGGTTGTTACATCCTCTTACCACATGACTGTCCCAACATGGGAAGCGTCCCCAGTCATATTAGCCCCGTTCGGTATATCCTATCCAATCCGGAGGACTAGCTTCCCATCACTCCGGACGGATGTCTAGACTGCTTCCCACCTGAGGTTATCAGGAAGTACTGACAATCTCAGCCACCCAACAACACCCAGCATGGGAAGTTCTTTTATCCAAGTTGGGAGAGTAAGAAACCTACTGACTACAAAGATGACTCCGAATTCACTGTGTGAAAAATACAAGCACCCTACGATTTAGCAGCCCACTCACCCATTCCCTTACCAACAGCTTCAACCTCCTTACCGTGTTGACTATCTCACAACCACTCCTCATACATAGCCCATCGCATACCAGCTGCCCATCCCGTCGCTCCCGCCTATTCTCCTCTGCTATCCCATATCTTGTTGAAAATCCCCGGAGATCATACCGCACAGAAGTATCTTTCGTTTGTACCCACTCCTATTGTGTTAGTAATTTGTACTAGTTTCCTTTGTCAGTATTATCAATAAAAAGAAGGAGGAACATGGATATATGGCTCGTATTTATCAATACGAGAATTCGGAAGTTTGACCGAACATAATCGGGAGGTAAAGCAGAGTGTGGATCGGAACACTTTCCGTGGGGGAGACAGGAATTCCTTAGATGTCGGTACATCTCTGGAAAGCCCTCGGAAAAGGAAGAAGGAAGAAGTACTGGAGAGACTTCGAGAATTGTCTATATAAACCCTATGTTCTGCCTCACTAGATAGAAGGATAAGGCATGCCTCCGATCAATATACATAAGTTTCCTCCTTGACTTCTTTGTCCTTCTTCATTTGAGCCCGACCGCCCTTCTCCTATACAGACCTCATAACAACAGGTTATGAGCCCGGTCTGCCTAGACTGAACAACAATAACAAGATCTTTGCCTCGAACAACTCAGCCATGTCCACGTCCTCATCGTCCCTCAACCCACCAGGATTCCCCAGCTGCGGCAGCAACTACCTCCTTGACCCAGTCAATCGAGAAGTTGGATGGTTCTATGGCCTCAGGTAAAAGCAACTACCAGGCTTGGAAGTTCAGAATTATTCGTATCCTCAAGGAGAAGGGGTTACTTACAGCAATTGAAACCGATGTGGACAAAGGCAACTCAAAGGACTTAGCCCGCGACAATGCTGCCTTCACTATTCTCACTCTAAACGTCAAAGATTCCCAAATCACTCACATCCAGGAGTGTGCGACAGCTAAGGAAGCATGGGAGGCATTGAGGATAGTTCACCAGGGCATCGGGGCAAGTGGCCGCATGGTTCTCATGCAAAGGCTTTGGGCTCTCCGTATGGTAGAGGGAGATGATATGGCGGAGCACCTAAACAAGTTCCGTGAGTTAGCCAACCAAGTTGAGAGTCTATCGGCAGATAGTAAAGGAATTGAAAACAACGAACTCGTCACGCCGCTTAGTCTAAGCCTTCCAGAGTCATACGAGCCAATCATCATGACTCTGCAATCACGAGCCGATGAGATCACTTTCGACATATTCTCCGGCCGGCTTCTCCAAGAATCAGCCCGCCGACAAGTTGTCCAGACTACATCACCTAGTTTGGGACAAAGTACTTCGGTCACAGCATTTGCCGCACGGTCATATGGACGAGGTCGTGGGGGAGGTAGATACGGTGGTGCAAGAGGCGGTATGCGGATACAGCATATATTCGGACGGCCTGCCTCTGCAGATAGTACAGGCAAGTCTGGAGGAACACCTAGTAAAGGACGAGGTAAATGTTTCTACTGCCAAAAGGAGGGGCATTGGAAGAGGGACTGTTACAAGTGGAAAGCCAACGAGGCTAAGGAAGGTGGCCAGATATCTCGAGGAGAACAAACTGGCCTGGCCTTTACGATCCAAGAGGGTATGACCATGGTCATTCATCAGCATAATTGGATTATCGACTCCGGAGCGAGTCAACACTTGTGCAGTAATAAGGATAGCTTTCAGGAGGGCACTTACCGAGAAATTAGACAGAAAGCGATCGAAATAGCTGATGGATCCAAAATCGCTGCTATAGGAATGGGAAACGTCTCAATAGGGCAGCTCTGCCTATCCGATGTCCTACATGTCCCACAAGCTGGCGGTAACCTTATATCAGTTGGTAGACTGATAGACTCTGGTTACAATGTCAGCTTTGGATCGAAGATGTGCACGATATCCAAACAGGCACTAAGTTTAAAGGGAGAACGACAAGGAAATCTCTACTGCTTACGAAAGTTGAAGAACCACGATAGCGCCCATCTAGGACTTGCAACCAACAAATCCGTTCCAGAGACGGCTGAAGTTTGGCATCGCAGGCTAGGCCACCGAACCCTTGATACCGGGAGTATTTCATATCTGAAATCACGAGTTAGCGATTTTGAGATTAAAGGCAATACAGGAGAGAGAGACGAAAGAAAGATCTGCAAAACCTGTGCAATCGGACATCAGCATAAGGAACCAATGACAGGTTCAAGAGGGAAGGCTGTTGAACTACTGGAGGTAGTTCACTCAGATATCTGCGGTCCAATGCAAGTCAGTACTATAAACGGCGAAAGGTACTTTATTACCTTTATCGATTCAAAGAGTGGCCGCATTGCAGTAACACTCCTCAAGGCTAAGGGGGACGCACTTGGGGCCTTTCAGGCTTATAAAGCAAGAGCTGAAAAAGAAGCGGGTAGAGAGATTAAGAATCTCAGGACGGATGGGGGAGGAGAATTTATTGGTCGCCACTTCAAGTCCTATCTCCGTATTTGTGGAATCGTCCACAGTGTTAGCCCACCATACACCCCTAGTCACAATGGATTAGCAGAACGTGCGAACCGTACTCTAATGGAAGCAGCACGCTGTATGATTGCTAATACCAATCTCGAAAAAAGCTTTTGGGGGTTTGCAGTCGCAACTGCTGCCCATATTCATAACCGCTTGCCTTCACGCTCACATGAAGATCAGTCTCCGCTCGAGTTTTGGACGGGAAGAATACCTAGCATTGGGCATTTGAGAATCTTCGGATCAGTAACACATACCTTAATACCAAAGGAACAGAGAAAGAAACTTGACGAACGGTCAAAGAAATGCATTCTCATCGGGTATGATGAAAATGCAGGAAGTAAGGTATATCGCTTATTCAATCCTGCGACCAAAACAGTTCACAGCTCCCGGGATATAATCGTTAAAGAGCAAGAGAGTTCAAGCCCAAGCACCCTTGAATACGAGACAACATGTCAGATCGAATTCGCTCCACAATATGCAGAAGAAAGCGAAAGTAATAATGAAGAGGGAGAAAGAGAAAGGGGTACGGAAGAAACTCTTCCGATTGAAACAAGAAGCGATCAGCCAGACCAAGAAGAGTTTGGTGGTGATACTATTATTGTAAAGCCACCAGCCGAGCTAGTGAAAGCTAGAAAAGAGAAAGTTAGTCGACAGCAAACAAGGGGGTCGGAACAACAACAAAACCTTGGCCAACATTTTAGCGCACAACCATGGCGCGCAATGATAGCCCATACCGAAGAGCCTCAAACCCTTAAAGAGGCTTTAAGTAGTGAGGACTCAGAGAAGTAGTATGCGGCTTGGGAATCTGAGGTTGATTCCCTTGTAAGGAATCAATCATGGGAGCATGCTCCGCTTCCAGTAGGTAGGGAAGCGATCGGTTGTCGCTGGCTCTTTCGACGGAAAGATGATGGGCGATTTAAGGCAAGGCTCGTTGCTAATGGCTGTAGTCAACAAGAAGGAATCGACTACACCGAAACCTTCGCTCCAGTTGCCAAATTCAGCTCACTACGCTCATTGTTGGCGCTTGTGTGTGAAAATGACTGGGAGCTAGAAGGGATGAACGTCAAAACGGCATTTCTGCATAGCGTGCTTGAGGAAAGCGTTTTTATGGAAATACCCGAAGGTGTTCATACAAATATTCCAAGTACAACAACAAATGGTCAACGAATCGTCTGCAGATTAATTAAGTCAATTTACGGATTAAAACAGGCTCCGCGAGCCTGGTATGGGAAAATCCACAAGTTCTTCCTAGACCATGGGTTCCAACGCAGCGAGCAGGACCATAGCGTCTATGTTCATAGAGTTTTCAAGCTCATCTTGCTACTCTACGTTGATGATCTGGTTATTACATCAGCAACTTTAACGGATGTTTCTTGGATCCAGAATCTTCTCCATGAAGAATACGAGATGACCGAGCTAGGACCATTGACAACATTCCTTGGTTTGGAGATTAAAAGAAATCGTCACTTGCGAATCCTGCACCTAGGACAGCAAAGGTATATTGAAGCAATTCTCGCAAGACATGGAATGTCTACCTGTACACCTATTGGAACCCCGCGGACCCACATGTCCGCTTACTCAAGTCAACCCCGGATGAACAAGCAGATTTCATCAACCGGCAATGCTATCAATCTGCCGTGGGATCCCTTATGTATACGATGATAGGTACACGACCAGACATAGCATTCGCAGTCTCAATTGTGAGCCAACATAGCTCAAACCCCGGACCTTCCCACTGGACTGCAGTCCGCAGAATATTTCGCTATCTTGCCGGCACTCGAACTCTTGGAATCAACTACGGGCGAGGATGCAGTGGTGGGTACACCGATGCCGATTGGGGGGCTGGAGAAGACCGCAAATCAGTTGGTGGCTATGTCTTCATGATCAATGGTGCGGCAGTGTCATGGGCGAGTAAGAAGCAACCCAGTGTTGCACTCTCCTCAACAGAGGCAGAGTATATGGCGTTGACCCAAGGGGTAAAAGAAGCGCTATGGCTAGGAGAACTACTGAAGGACTTGGGTGCATTGGCTCATGCAAATAAGATACGGGAGATTCAATGTGACAACCAAGGTGCTATTGCTCTTACCAAGAACCCCGAGTATCACGCACGAACCAAACACATTGATATCCAGTTTCACTTTATACGACATCATGTCGAAACAGAATATATCAAACCCAGCCACTGTCCAACAAACAAAATGACTGCCGATATTTTTACAAAGCCCGTGCCACGCCCACAATTTACGAAACACCTACTTGGCCTCGGATTGGAACACTCACGGATATCACAGAATAGCAAGTTACAGAAACTGAATCTGAACGGGCAATAAGTTGGGAATGGGCAGAAGGTGATCACTGGTGAGGGGGAGTGTTGAAAATCACCGGAGATCATACCGCACAGAAGTATCTTTCATTTGTACCCACTCCTATTGTGTTAGTAATTTGTACTAGTTTCCTTTGTCAGTATTATCAATAAAAAGCAGGAGGAACATGGATATATGGCTCGTATTTGGAATACGAGAATTCGGAAGTTTGACCGAACATAATCGGGAGGTAAAGCGGAGTGTGGATCGGAACACTTTCCGTGGGGGAGACAGGAATTCCTTAGATGTCGGTACATCTCTGGAAAGACCTCGGAAAAGGAAGAAGGAAGAAGTACTGGAGAGACTTCGAGAATTGTCTATATAAACCCTATGTTCTGCCTCACTAGATAGAAGGATAAGGCACGCCTCCGATCAATATACATAAGTTTCCTCCTTGACTTCTTTGTCCTTCTTCATTTGAGCCCGACCGCCCTTCTCCTATACAGACCTCATAACAACATATCTAACCCTCCTATTGGATAAAACAATTTCGAGTAAAAAAGAGTGATTACTACTAAAGCTCTCTGAACAACGGTTCATCTAGAACTTAATTGATCAGATCGAGATTCGAGGGATGGGGATGTATTCTGCCGAGCTTTAGGCTCGAAATGAAAGCTTGCGGATCATCCTGGAGAGGGGCCGATCCAGATTTGACGGTTCAGGTGAGGAAAGTGCCGTAAATTTATCACAATGTAACGGGGGAATGAATGTTTTATTTTCCGATAGTAATTTGGCAATGGCATAATTCCCGCATTGTAGAGCTTGCCTAAGTGGTATTTTACCAGGCTGATTAACCATACTGAAGTTGACAGAAAGGTCTTTTAGCAGGATTTTCACGACTCCCTCATGTCCACGATAGGCAGCTATGGAGAGTGGTGTTTCTCCACAATCATAGGCGGTATTATGATTCACATCCTCCCGTTCCCGAAGAATCTTCACGATTCCTTCGTATCCACACCAAGCAGCAATTCGGAGCTGAGCGGTTTCCGGCGTGGTGTCCCTCCAATATTATCGGCAGTATTAGGACTAACATCCTCCCGTTCCAGTAGCATCTTCACGACTCTTTCATGTCCCTTCCAGGAAGCTATGAGCAGGGGTGTTAGGCCATCTTTATTCATATTGTCGGTGTTGACATCGTTGTGCTCCAAAATTTTCAAACTATTGGGTTATGCGCAGCGAATGGAGTTTCCAGTGGCCTGGAAATGCGGAACTTTTGTTTGGTACGAACAATTTTGTAATAGAGAAAAGTTATCAAAGAGATAAGGAGCAACAATGAAATTGTATGTGGTAGCGAATGACTTTTAACAAAAGAGTAGATGACCAAGTAGACAGAAAGTAAAATGAAATGCGATAATAGACTGATAACAAACGAACATAGGGAAGAACAGGCTTTCTTATATCCTCCTTGAGACAAAACCTTTCCTTCACGGCACACTTCCTGCGCATGCCATATGTCGGGTCAGTTTCTTCCACATAGTCAGCTTTTCCTCGTCTTGAGCCAAGTCAGATTCGAGGTGAAAACACGAGTAATGAGGATGTAGTTAACCGGCCTGCCGAATACTAGATATCTAGCCGCGGGTGACCATAGTGTTCGGCTATGATGATAGTTCGTGTTTCATTGTTCGGCGATTGGTGTTTTATGCTGTTGCATTGATATGCAGGATTGGTATTGGAGTATGAAGCTAGTAGTCATGAGACAGTGTTCGAGGTAGTAGTGTGTTGCAGGTCTTAGTAGTTATTTTCCTGATCCAACGAGAATGGGAACATGTGTGTATGGTGAGCAGTCGAGAACGTTCCACGTTCAACACAAAAGGATCTTCATGACTCCCACATGCCCATTGCAAGTGGCTCCGGAGAGTGGTGTTTCTCCATCATGATCGGCAATATTAGCATTGACATCCTCTCGTTCCAATAGCATCTTCACTATTCCTTCATGTCCCCGTCGAGCAGCCTCGAGGAGCAGTGTTCGGCCATGTTAATCTGTAGTCACCCTTGATACCGTTGCCCTCCAGCAGCATTTTAACGATCCCCTCATGTCCATACCAGGCAGCCCATGAAACCGGCGTGTCTTCATCATGATCAACAGTGTTGGGATCGACATCCCCTCGCTCCAGCAGCAGCTTCACGACTCTCTCGTTCCCCTTGCTGGCTGCTCTAAAGATTGGCGTCCAGCCACGCCAATCAGTAGTGTTGGGGTTGACGTCTTCCCGCTCGAGCAACAGCTTAATGACTGCCTCGTGCCCACCCTCGACAGCCCATACAAGCGGTGCTATCCAGCCCCTCGTGTAGAGATTAAAGTCGGCTAGGTCCAGGGCCATCTTCAAGGTTCCAAAGGAAAGAATATCCACCCAGACACCGGCGAAATTACCAATATCTTGCCTCTATAAGCAAGAGTGAGGTGAACTTGGAAAGGGGTTGTTGTAAACATCCAACACAGCAATTTGCGCCTGCTTCTAGGCCGAATGTTCACAAAGGGGGCCCCTAGGTACAGTACAGGTTCGTAGCAGTTCGCAAAGGCTCCCACATGAATAAAAGAAGAACAAATAGAAAATCAACCGATTCCTGTGGCCTCGTGCAGAAGAGTGTTGTTGCCGTTTTCGCCCTCTCTGTTGTTTCTATTTAAGCGGTCTGTGGCCTTTTTGAACCATTTCCCTCCACGTATCCTCTCTCCCAACGACTGCTATGATGAATAAATAATAATTTCTAATCCTGTACTAAGCTTGTTGTACCCTGGTGACTCGATTTGTGGGGGAGTGTGTTATAAATTAGAAAAACATATTTTCCACGTCCCATGTTCAATTCCTCTGTTCATTCAAGTTTTTCCCTCATTGTTTTCCCGAAACAGGGTACAAGATTCCCTGATCATGTGTATAGAATAAGCTTGGGGCTTAAAAGCTCTCAAATGGTCTGCCCAAGTATCATGTGGGCTGTTCATCACCCAGCAGGATTTGTATTTCTTATCATAATAAGAAGGAACGTACAATCGGAGCTAACAGAAGGCAGGCCAACACTTGTCCTACAGCTGACTAGGGGGTTTTAAATACAAAGGGGTCCTCGATTGTAGAAAGTAAAAAACATGAGATTGTGATTCAATCAAGTATATTCTTTTCTAGATAGCTGAGTTTGTCTGAGGCCTGAGACTTCCCGCTGACTAGAAAATAGCTATTAAAACCTGGAATCCTCATAATCCATAGGCCTGGGATCATGAATACCACTAGTAAGTGGGCACCCACCAAAATCCCGTAATCATACTCAAATCCTAAAATCTTAGGATATTTACTAACTAAGCCAAAACTGTACTCCGAATGTACATGATCATCCCTTGCTGGAATGTCAAAATATTGGTATTCAAGAAAGGAAAATTCAGTCAAGGTCCGGAATGGAAATGAAGGTTTCACTTATTTAACTTGTCAGAGACTCCTACCCAAAGGGATAGAAGGTATTAAGCCCAAAGAGAGAGAACTTGAAAGCTAGATCGCCTAAATGTATAAACTTGAACTTGTAAAGTTACGACACTATGCCACGGACATGAAATATGTGGAATGCAGAGAGTAGAGAGAAAAGAGGAGAAAAGATAAAATTAGATACTGGCAGTAGAAAAACAACTCAAAAAAAGCATATACCATGGGTTGCTCTCTATCGACATGCCAACTTTCTCTTATTTAAGCCAAGTAGACTGCCCATAAGCTTATAACCTGTCAGATCAGAAGGGAAAGGTGGAGACGAGAAGGAAGATCCATGTTTATTTTCGGGTACGAGCCTGCTAACTAAATGGGACAGGCGAAAAAGTGCGATCCAAGGTTTTCCTTTAACTTCGCTATATGCTCTGCACAACACAACAAGGCTGTAACCGGTACAATACAACACTCAAGAGTTTTCAGATTCCCCCTTGCTTGCCTTCCTTCCTAGGGAGGAAATATTGGATTCACAGCCAGGCCGCGGGTTTTCCACTCGTGCAGGGGATTGGCCATGGATCTTCTAGTACAAGTCTTATCATCACGGTCTTATTCAGTGTTCCGAACCGTCTAGGGACCCCACAGGGACGGCAGGGATAATGCCAAGAGGACGGGGCGGAACACGACAGGACGGGACCTCTAGCCGTCGTCCGGTCTGGGGCGAAGGACCCAGGGGACAGCCGGGCTAAGTGGGACCGCCGGGCCCTACAAGCTAGGCCTTTCTAGGTATATTGAGACACATATGACAGCGGCTGTTTAGGTAGACAGTAGGGGAGATAGGAGGACGGCGGGGATTGTGCGGGGGACTATAGGTGGCATCAGAAGACTGTAGGGTGAAGGTAAGGACGGCGGGGGTGAGACACAAACCGCAGGCAATTGGAATGACGGCCGGGCATGTGTCAAAAAATAATGAGGGGGACGGCAGGGGACGGCAGGGAATGGGGAATAACGGGCGGGGATGGCTGATGACGGCCGGTGGGTGAAGACGGCCGGGTGTGGGTGAGAACCACCGGGGTTGAGTAAGGACGGCCGGGGACGTCAGACAGTGTATGAGTGATAAATAATGATGCCCTGTAACCGAGATAATAAATAATATTCCCACATGAAAAAGAAGAACGTTAAATAGATTATCAAGTGCTGTGAGTGTTAAGATAAGAGTGAATACATCATTCCACTTCAAGCCTTATTTTTCCTCGAACACTTCACTAAGCTCTTTGCCTTAACTCTAGCGGTAATGTCGCAACAAAGCCAAACGACAGATGCAACCGAAATTGACATGCAGCCCAATACCTGTGATTTTCTAGGGGAATTGCCAGGAAGCTCAATTAACTCGCTTGGATCCGGATACCTGCAGCCAATATCAGACGTTTCTGATGGTGATAGTACGAGCGCTCTTTCTAGTGCACCAGGTGGGATATGATACTAGGATTATTACCCGATCATTATGCTTTCTTGCTTATTAGTTTACACATTCGGCATGATTTGATCATAAGCCATGAGCGAGTTGAAATCATTAACTTGAGGTTTCTAAAAATACAGCAGAAGTGATCTAAACAAGAAGATTCCACAGGGCCCTACCGGGCCCGGTAGGGCGTCCGGTCCCAACTCCACTTCCCATAGTCCGTCCATGGACTCGAAAAAAGACGGACTACCACCGGCAGTGCGTCCGGTCCTACCTCCAGGACGGACGGACTTGACGGTTCGGAACACTGGTCTTGTTAAGTAAGGCCATCAGGTCGGAGGTGGGAATCATTGCGGAGAGTGCAGGGTCGGGGGTAGTTGTAGGTTTTCTACGGTGCACTTGCCGAGTTTATAGCAAGGCAGGGTGCATGTGTATGCTTGCGGTAGTAGCAGGAGGTGAGGTAGGAGGGTATACTTTGATGAGTGTCGGCACTAATATAGGAACTTTGTTACTTTCTAGACATGTCAGTGTTGGAGTGAGGAGTGTAGGTGCGCTTGGGGCGAAATTGTCATTCTACTGAAGTTTCGAGTGCTTCCGGAAAAGAAGAAATCTTTTACCAAGCTGGGAGGGTAAAAAGGTGGGGGGGGAGGGGTCATTCGTAATTAATAACGCGGAAAATAGAAGTTTCGAGTAATTCAACTATAAATTGGTTCAACTACCTATCAACATTATCAACCATTATTATTGAGTTGACTATCTCATAACCACTTCTCATACATAGCAAACTCATCCCGCGCCAACTGCTCATCTCTTGATCCCTCCAACCTTCCATGCTAACCCATATCTAACCTCCTGTCTGACAGAAGAATTTCAAATAATATACAGTGGCTAATGCTAAAGCTCCAGCAAAACAAAAAGTTCGTTTCGAGCTTAGTTGATCAGATCGAGATTCAAGGGACATGTATGTGTGCTGCCAAGCCTTAGATATGAAATTAAAACTTGCAGATCATCCCAGAAAGGCGGCGAAATAGATTTGACGGTTAGGGTGAGTGAAGTGCTGTGAATTAACCATCACCATCTGTGAATTCACCATCACCATCAGTGAATTCACCATCACCATCAGTGAATTCACCATCACCATCAGTGAGTTCACCATCACCATCCGTGAATTCACCATCACCATCAGTGAGTTCACCATCACCATCCGTGAATTCACCATCACCATCCGTGAATTCACCATCACCATCTGACGGTAGAATGAGGGTTTTATGATCGGATAGTAGTTTTGCAATGGCACGATGTCCACATTTTAGCGCTTGCGAAAGAGCTGTTTCTCCACAATTATCGGCAATATTGGGATTGACATCTCCTCGTTCGAGTAGCCTCTTCACGATTCCTTCATATCCCCCCCACACAGCCATGAAGAGGGGTGTTCGGCCATCATTATCGATATAGTCCGCCTTGACATCTTTGCGCTCTAGAAGGATCCTCACGAATCCCTCATGTCCCAAACACGCGGCTCTAAAGAGTGGGGTCTCTCCATAAATATCGACAGTATTGTGATTGACATCTCCACGTCCTAGTAGCATCTTCACGATTCTTTCATGTCCCGCGCAGGTAGCTTCGGAGAGGGGTGTTCGGCCAACTGTATTTATATGGTCCGCCTTGACATCGTTGCGCTCTAGAAGCATCTTCACGACTCCCTCATATCCCTTATAGGCGGCTATAGAGAGTGGGGCATCTCCATAAATATCGGCAGTATTAGGATTGACATCTCCACGTTCTAGTAGTATCCTCACGATTCCTTCATATCCTCCACGCGCAGCCATCATG
>Ga0307509_10009645_pt1 | contig 12001 bp, 9 predicted proteins | sample 10_EM_MG_FD_202245 | JGI IMG/M metagenome (GOLD analysis project Ga0307509, IMG submission 202245) | Populus trichocarpa ectomycorrhiza microbial communities from riparian zone in the Pacific Northwest, United States - 10_EM | ecosystem: Host-associated > Plants > Roots > Unclassified | place... | reverse complement strand
AGGGGGTTAGTATGTCGGGATGGAAGGTGAGGTCTGCACGTACAGAGCGGAGTGAATTTACTAGTACCGGCTTGTGCCAGGGACGTTGGGATTCTGAGCGAGTGAGGGACAGGTTTGAGACTCTCGTGGGATTTCATTGGACTTTTATTTATTTATTGGATGATTCATTTTGGGTGCTAAGCGCTAGACCTCAACTAGACCTAAGTTGTACAGAGTTGTACGCTCTTAACATGGACTCTTGGATGTATCTGTTTAGGTTCGATCACGAACCATGCAGTGGATACCGTTGATCCATATATATGATATATTTCTCTATCCGACTTTCCTTGAGATTCGGTGGGGACGACCGATTGGGTAATCCCATTTCTCACAAAACGGAAAATTGTGTGCACGTTACCTATTAGATCGTTATGTGCTCCAATCACAACCACTGTCATACCCAACAGATCTGCCGTCTCCGTTGAACCGTTATTTGGCATTCTGGGGATCGTGGAATAATTATGGCCAGAAGATAAATCCCAATGTTCATTCGTTTTACACAGTAATACATGAAAAATCGTCGCGGTACTCGTGAAGTTTACATAAAGTTCAGTTCGGAAATACCGATCAAAGGAGAGTGGGTCAGGTCCAGATCTGGTTGGCGTTGTAGTCCGTGCACTTCCAGATCTGCACGACATTTCCATTGTGCAAGTCGCCGTCCGTTAAGTCAACACAGAATCCTGCACGTCCATTCAGATACTAGCAATCAATCAGGAAAGAACGTAAGTAAATGACTTACCCTGATCCTTGAGAGCAATGCGGTTGTCCTTTGTATAAACCCACTCTTGAGCCGGGAGGTCATTGTAGCATTCCCAGATCTTTAGGGGGACGCCATTCGCGGGAGCTATGGAAGAGGCCCTCATAAATATATAATATTATATTCGGGGTGGTTAGGCTTACCTGAGCCAGCGTCGAGACAGAAGTTCTGTCCAGCCAATCGGACCTTTGTATCTCCACGTCGTATAACCCATCGTTGGGCTGGGGTTTTGTTACAGTCATATCTAAAGTCCCTCAGTTCAAAGGGTAAACATCCGGTCAACGAGAGGCGACGGACATTTGCACAGGGGTCCCATTCTCGTAAACGGCACCACGGACGTCGAGACATTTCTTGTAGTTGTAGTTGGGATGAATTTCCCTGTATGGGGGTGGTGGAAACCTTCCGTTCTCGCTTGGAGAAAAGAATGGAATGGCGAGGATCAATGAAGAAAAATAGGAAAACATGGTGGTTTTACTGGGGAACTTATGTCTGGTGCGGCGATACTTTATATACGCGTAGACAGTTCATTCAAGCTTAGGCGAGTCTCGAGCACTCTGGAGAATCGAAAAAGTGATCGTAATGCGGACCCCGGGAATAGCGGTGTCTAGTGTCAGATCAGGATGTCATTTGATACCTCAAGGCCTTGGCAACTTTACGTTGTGAACCCACGAATGACAGTGGTCGGTTGTAATTCCTAACCTCGAGTGCGCCACTGGTTCGCACAGGAGAGCCATTCCGGTGGCCTGCTTTCCTTCATTGCTTGCCGACCCCGTTTCATTCGGTGGTTATCTGCCAACGGATATAAGTAATAATCTTATGATTATCCGAATCCCTTGCGCATTTGCGAAGAGTTCTTGTTCTCACCGCCTGGGCTGAACGAGACCGACTTGACGTTTAAAGCCGTCTAATGCACGTGTTTGACAGACATTCACAAGCGGGCCATCTGTTCTGCGCCGTGTTATTGACTGTCTCAGGCATGGCGGAGGTGCTGCGGCTTTATGACCCCTCAAAATATCTCGTGTTCGTCAGGTGCTTCGTTGAGGGTTCATCGATCATGGCTATTTTCCCCCGAAGGCCCCGGTACTTCTTGAGGCCGTTTCGCCTACCTTTCTGCGCCAGAAGCCAGGACGTCAGTGGCGTCATAGGATTTGTCCCCCCAAAAACTCTCGGGATAAATCCGGATTTGATCTAAGCAGCTTGCGAACCATCTACTTTTTTCCCCTGAAATTCCAAGCGTAAAAACTAATGTAGATTCAGGAACCAGCACTCCCATACATATTCGTATCAGTGGCAGGATTGGCCATTTGGCATTTTGGCACTTGTTGACGTGAGAGATATGTTTGGGGGACTACTTCAAATACAGCAGGTATTCTATATTTACAAGAAGTTCCAGAACAATGTTTCTACTTATGAGTCCCCAACGGAGTACTTTATCTGGTCAATGACGGTGGTGAAAAGGCACATGAAGTTCTAGAACTTTAAATCTCCGGAACATCCAACTCTATGTCCGTCAAGAACCATAGCTGCGATGACGTTCGTAATTAAGTTTGTCCTCTGAGTAGCAAAAAGACAATTTGGAAGAGAAATTCGGTTGGTGGGTCATGGGTAGGTTATGGATACGGATGTTTGGAAGATTTGGAGTCGGGTCGGTGGACCGAGACGTGGTGGTTTGAAATGTATATCTAATCCCGGTTATTGTCATAGTTTTGAGGGAGACAGCATCATGCTCTATATCTCTAGAGCACGTCATGACAAGTGTGGGATTAAAACGTTGAACCTTGAGCGCTGAGCGCCGGACGTTGGGCGTCCGCGTCATCGATCATGGGAGAATCGGAATAGAAGTTGTCGGCAGATGCCGTTACGTTTTCTCGTGACCATTACGTTACATAATATTTTAACAGAATTACGAAATCGGAAATCTAACTTTACACTCTCCCATAGCCCCAGCGCTGCACGACTCCTCCGACAATCGAAATTTCCTCTAAGTACTTTTCTTCCTCCCTATGTTCATTTTCAGGAGGACCCACTTCCCAAGTTCTTCACAAATTGGGTTCGCTCCTGCAACCAAACGTTGAACGTTGAACCTGTACTGCCAGTGCCACCGACCATGACAACAAAACTCACCACGAAGCGCATACATTACAGCGCCCTCAGTCTCCGGCCATATCACAATTCCCCGACCACCCTTTTCGACGCCTTCCTTCATCTTCGCCGCCAACTCCTCCGCACTTCCCGAAAACGCTTGGCCAGCGATACTTCCCTGCTCCTGCATCGGTTTCGTCATCTGCGTGTCAGGGAATCCAGCTTGGATACACACGACGTCAACCCCGCAGGGCGCAGCGAGGAGGCGGAGCGACGCGGTGAACGTATTGATGAAAGCTTTTATTGACGAGTAGGAAACCATATTTGCGGGCCCGACGTTCCCGGCGAGAGAACCGACTACACACTAAATAATAATTTAGATGATCCGGAAAGGAATGGGACAGAATACGGGACGTACGATTTTTCCGTATCCGCGGTCCTTCATCATGTCATAAGTGGTCAAAATTGCAGTTACCGTCCCGTTGATGTTGGCAGTGATCATCTCTCTAGTGTCGTTCTATAAAAGGGTTATTACAACGAGCCACCACTTCAGAGGGAACCTTGTCAAGAAACTCACCACACCTCTCGCAGTCCACTCTTGGATGTTGTTCGAAAGCCCACCGACCTCGAATAAATGCGTTATCGGCCCGTAATGTCGGTCCATGGAACGAATACCATCTGTGATTTTCTGGTGAGCCCATGTCAAGTTAAGCTCTACACATTGGATAGTGGCGGGGGTCTCGCCGAGCGATATGATCGACTTGCGTAGGATATCTGGCAACCAACGGACTCAGTTTACAGCGGGAACGGATACGAATGTATCGTTACCCATGGAACTCGACGCCGCGATAATCACCGTGTTCTTTTCGTTTGCGTACTGCTTGACAAGGTTGAACCCAATCCCGCGCGAGGCGCCAAGAACAAGTATGACCTTGTTCCTTCGTAACTCGCTCAACCTCACCTTTTGTTTCTCCACGTCGACCCCAGTGTTCTTGCCATTGGTGATTCCGTGCGAGGATCCAATAACGCCCTTGAGAGTGACCATGTTAAGCGGAAGGAGCGCACGCAGACACGCCAAAGGGAGAAAGACGAAGAGCGTGAACAAGAAGGAAGCGGAAGCTACGGCGATGGTGGCGAGTGAGATAAGGAGGTTCTGAACAGTGTACGACACAGAGGGTATTTGGCGGGGTGACATGGAGGTCAATTTGAACCTATGATTTTTCTGGCCGTTCGCGTTGTGGTCTTTGATGGTCTTTGACATGATTCGGGAACGAACTGCTCGAGTGGAGAGGTTTCGCGTTGGGCGGGGAGGATGGTGGTTCGCGTAAAAGATGAAAGCGGCGCCTTCGAGAAGAAAGCGTGGCTTTTATACGATCGAATGTCCAGCCGCCTTCCGAATGCGTTCAAGCGCCCAGAATAGATTCGATCACTAATTCTCATTTTCTGCGTCTGCACCAGGATCAAGTTCTCCCCTTTTAACCTCGCTTGCATGTCTTAAGCTTTTGCTTTCGCTCTCTGCTGGGGCTGTAATTGCATAAATGGGATTTCGACTACGGGAGTGGGCAGCTGCTAGCGTATGAAGGTGAATGTCTGTTCAATGAATGGTGTGTCAAGATTCAGAAAGTAGCGAATATACTCACTGATCACTGGGACGCTATTATGGATTGACGAGACGACATTTAACACATGAATACGTCCGAATCATGGAAGCGGCTGGTCCAGGGAAAATGGGGCACTTGAGATCTGCGGAGAGAGAGGAAACCACGTACACACACCTGCGATAAATGATCAAAAGAAATGGGACCCGTGCGAGTCCATCGTTGACATGAACACTGCGACCACCATAGGCAATTCTGCTGCACAGCAGGTTACTTAATCCTGATCTCTCATCCTTGCATCGAGTGTTGTGGGAATCGACCACGAGAACATAACGGGACTCGCTCGAGCTTGGATATCGTAGGGGAGAATATTCCATGCACCGCGGTGCCAATTATCCAGTTCCCTTTTAAAACCGTTGCACTGAACCACGATAGTGTTATCATCAAACCATAACCCTGATCTTTCAGGGAAGGCCCTAAGGCAAGTCGAACAGTCAATGAGGGGTTGGACTATTTCCGGAAGGCAATAAGTGAACACTTTTGGTAAAGGGTTTCAAAGAAACGTGGTTCCAAATCAATGGGTGTGCCGCGGGGAAGGGGGCCATAAGTGGGCCCTGATCCGATCTAACCGTGCCTCAACCTGCAAGACAGCGATTTGAATCATCGTCAATCATTTATATTTTGATACCAATGCATCAGTTCACCTTCCTTGATCAACGTATTCCGAATTCGTACCCGTAAACGCAGATCAGCTATCGTGCACAGCCGTATCGATCGATAACGAACATCGCCATTAGGCGCCCGTCTGCGCCACTAAATCCTGTACCTTTACATATACCTATATAATGGAGAAGTCGAGGGAAGAAACGATTAGTGATCCAAGACTCTATTGACATGACGCGCAGAGATTTGAGTGCACGGTGGCGGTCCCGGGTCTAGAGCGAAGTGGGAAGCATGGGTGCAACGTGTTTTGACGAAACAGGATCTTTTACGTACTCGAATTATTTCCACCTTTTGCTGCGATTCCGGACGTTGGAAGGAGGTGAAAATAGCCAGGATATCTGGGAGGATATTGACAGGAAAGGAAACATGATTTCATTTGGTAGGAGGGGTTCGCGTTAGGCCTTCTTTGATGGATATCAGCAAATTCTACTTAGAGAGCGTGAGGGCCGATCTTTGGGGTGACTGATAAGATATCTCCAGTGTTCGCTTCCCACTCAATTCAGAGAACCCACAACGTCTGAATTCGATTTCCGTCAAATTACGCAAGCGAACTTCATGACCATGAAACCCAACAACCTAAGATATATATTTAGAGCTTTGAGGACGACTTAGAAAGGAAACCACGACCCAAACGTCGGGGCGTACCCTGCATCACACGAGATCGTCGACGTAAGCCTCAAGTTCTGTTGGCAGTTCGAGTCATTGAGCAATATTGGTGGCACAACGTCCCTGCACACACAGGTAACCTCCTAAGGAAACCATTAGAACACGCTGTGTTCCAGCGTGAACCCACATTGCCTTTAAACTGTCAGTTTTCGTGAGGTACCGCCAGAGTCAAGAGTATAAAGACTTCCGTACCACATCGTTTTCCCCTCTCAAAAGACATCACTTTCGACATGAATTTTTACTCCCAAGAGCTCTACTCCACCTATCAATACACAGCTGCTGATCAACTTCAAGTCTTCGAGGACGACTTGTTGTGGAGGACTCTTTATGGAGAAAGTGAGTGTCCCAGTTGCACCGCATCACGATCGAGGAACTCACAACTTTGTTCAGGTTTGGGACAGACGACATCAGGATTTACGGTGAACGACATCATTCCTTTTGGAGGGCGTGAGTGTCCTGGGTTGTGACGTATAGTGGTAGACGAGCTCACGAAGTTTTTCAGCTTTGGGCCTGGAGGCGGGGCCAAGATGTATCAAGAACGACGCGATTCCCTTTGGGAATGGTAAGCTTCCCGGCTTGTAGCGCAGCGTGATCGAGGACTCACACGTTTGTTGGTACTGCCGTATCCAGTCGTCTCGTACGCAAGCACCAGAGATGTGCCTAGCTCAGTCCTGTCGTCATTTCCTGGATATTATATGCCAGATCCTAGGTTCCAATTGGTGAGTAATCTCAAATCCACGCTGTGGTGCTGATTCTAATAACCTGGAGCAGAGAGAATATCTTCGTGAGTGTGAAATTTGTTCATGGACACCACGGGTGCTCATAAGCTGCAGCATCCGCCATTGACAAACCTCCTCCAATAACAGAACCCCCCGATGACCCTACAACCAGGGAAACATCAACAAATCAAAATATTAGGTTGGCTGGCCAAGCGGCCAGGCCATCTTCGACAACCGGCTCCGCTCAAAGCGTTGAAGCAAAATCAGCAAAAAGCATTCAACCGTACCAGCCAAGGTAAATTTTCGAATCTTGATGTTTCCCGAACCAAGAGGTTGACTAGTCGATCGTTTGGAGGACCACGACAAGGAGGCAGAAGAAGGCGACCCACGCAGCGGTCGCCCGTTTTCGTTGGCGTCCGCCTCTCAGCCATGCAGATCTCAAACCAGCGACAACACAGGTTCCACCATCTTTTCCTCACGCGAACACATCCCGGGCCCTCAACGACAACGCCGGCGAACAATATTCGGCCCCATCCACAACCTCTCCCGCAACCACGTCTCCACACCATGACGCGGTCAAGGGGTTTATCAGCGAGTCTCCCCACATCCCGTCCCAAGGGCACAAACGGCCGAGAGAGGTTGAACCTACCGAGGAGAGAGAAGTAAAGCGAAGCAAAAAGAACAAAGAAAGGAGGCAGAAAGGTGGCAAGAATGGGTTCCAGCCACATCCGATGATAATAGGATGGTCCTTCGAGGATGGGTAAGTCGTCCTGCTGGGCTGGGATTCCGCGATGACTGATTTTCCTACAAGCAAAGGGAAAAGGGACATATTTCGAAATTCCTATGCGCCCCCAGAGATCACGAACGCGCTCACCGATCAACAATTCACCTTTTAATTGGAGGGGTTTTGACGATATCGATGAAGAGGATCAGGTCGATCAAAATCAACCACTTTTTTTTTCCCAGTCCGAACTTTCCCACAGTTTACTCGGCCCGTTCACTCTTTCCCACGATTAGCGAACTATGTTTTCACGGTCAGCCGAAAGGGCTCATATGTACTTACCTTAACCGCAGGGTCAATGTACCTATTTATGACATTCTTACTTTGTGTCCCATACACGTATATCAGCTGTGTTCAGTCCCAAACCATTGTCGGGATTGAGTTCCGGTCATTAGGCCCAGTGTAAGCAACACGAATGTGGTATAATAATGCATCCGCCAGACATTGTTGAGGGGAAGACGAAGTTGGTGGTCTCTGGGAAAATTGCACTGATTTCTGAATTCAAATCATATAACAAATTGGCATTGGTGAAGAAGGTGCCCTACATCGGCTTCTCTCCGTTTTGCCATGATGATGATCTTCTTCTTTCCTTTACCGTAAACTGAACGAGGTGGCAGTGAAAGAAGTTCCTAATAACTCAGTGAGACACCGCCGCATTATAAATTTATTGTAAGCGATGAAAAGCGTAAAAAATCTTGTTGTCTATAAATTTGCTGTATGCTAGAATGTAAAGGCGTTCGATGTTAAGGCCATATACCTCATTGCTCTCCCACAGCCTGGAATGGATCATGGGATAGTCAATCGCACAAGCCCTCGCTGTCCCTGAAAATAACGGAAATTTTTCTTGTATCCATATTCATGATCTCGTTGCGGGAAGTACAACAGGAAGGCTGCGAAATTGAGAATTTTCTTATCTGGTCCTTTTGCTTAATCCGTCCACATATAGTAGTGCACGACTGAGCTATTCCACTTCACGCCCCTTCCTGACGCGTGGAACCGTCCTGTCCGGTGGTTTCATGAAAACCGGCAAAAGTCTTCAGCGCCTAAATATCACTGTATTCCTGCGAACTCCTCGCCTCACTCTGTGTTTCGTGCACCACAACGATTCGGACGCCTTTTGACATGAGCTGTAGTTTGTCGCTCCTTGGGCAGTTGAGTATTTGAAATAGCCGTTCTCTGCGACCATGAGCCCGAGTGTTCCTGATTTCGAGCATCAACCCCAGTCCCGTCTTGCCGATTCCAAACCTCTGCAATCATACAATCTGTGCCCCTCTCTAACCCAATCCGTGTCCACGAAAATAGTACCGCCGTGGTATTTCAGGTGGATAATGCCCAACAGTAGGTAAACGACATTCAGACAACGAAAAGCAGGAATGGAAGAAGCGCAAAAGAGATAATATATCAGAGTTGCTAGTTCTTTGTTGTGTTCAGGGGGGAAATAGAAGATGATGCGCCCATGGAGCGAGGGCGCTGATTGAGTTTTGGTGATATCGTCGTTAGATCGCAACCTTCAGGCTGATTGAAATTCGCGAGAACAGATTTGTAAATCTGTCTTCCAGGAGATCTTACTCATCAAATTGGGGGCCGACCGCAGATCCCGAAAGAAGAGATAATAAATGAAAAGCCTAAATTGGAGTACTTAGGCCGAACTTGGACTCTTCAACCCCCTGCGACACTCGCTCCGGTCATTTTGGTTATTTTTGGCTTGATGGTCGCTCACTGGTGAATGATCTAAAATGTCCTGCCTATGATTGATGATTTGAAGAAAAGTATCATGGAGCTCCGCAGTGAGGTGGGAGGCTAATAGCCTATGAAGGTTAGCGTCTATTTTTTTTGTGACCAACTTTGATCATCACCAACGTCCCAAGCTGGCCTTCCATCGTCCATTTTCGGTCGACCTTCTAGTTCCCGATGTACTGTCTCATGGTTCGGGATGTTTCATCTGCCCAAAATCCATGTTACACAACCTCTAGAATTCAGTTTCACCCCCAGAGTTGTGTTCTAACAATGATGGCATATTCCCACGATAAGCCCGTATATTGAGGTGCCAAACGCTTATATTGGATTATAAGCACCCTCTTTTGTCTTCTCTGTACTTCTGCGATCACCAAGCCACCGCCCAGCGGAAATGAACACTGCACTACCTGCGATTCCCGATGACATTGTCCTGAGGTTAGCCTCGTTCAGTTCCGTTTATTCTGAGGTAACGCTCTGCTTCATCCTCCCAATGCATTTACAGAATAGGGCCCCGGGTAATGAGCAAAATTTCAGGAACGCTACCATTTAACCAATACGCATCTAGTTTTTGAGCTCTCTACTCCACTGGGGTATGTTTGGGGTGCTTTCCAACCAAGTCTGTGTGTAGAACTTCTCCCTGCCAAAACTCGCTCATTGACCGTTATTCAATCTCTTACAGACCTCTATGCAGTCGCATTCCCCAAAGATCCGCTTCGAACCAAGGTTGTGGTGTATCTTGTATACACCTTGGAAGTAACACAAACAATGCTGGTCACACGGTCGACATTTGTGGCTTTCGTTTATGGCTTTGGCAATATGCACGCTGTGGATAATGTAGGTCTTGTATGGCTCAGCGTCCCCCTACTGACGGGCATAGGTTAGCCTCCCAATCCTTACTTCCTCTAAATAATTTCGAGTGACAATGTGTCTTGGATAGTTGCCTTCTTGACTGAAGGATTCTACGCGTACCGGATTAGCATCCTCGCACAATCGTATTGGGTGCCTGGACTGGTCTCTTTCGTATGCTATATACTTACCTTGTCTTGATGGTATTTATTTTCATTTTTCAGCTGGCTGTTGTTCAATTAGCTGGTGCGATCGCTTCCTCAGTTCTCGTAAAAGAGGCGGGATATTTTAGCCATTTACTTGGACCAAAGTTCTATGCGACTGCTGGTGTACGTTCAATGCATTCAAGAAAGTCTCTCTCTCATGATCGACATGGGTCCTTGACTATAGATATGGAATGGCGGCAGCGCCTTATGTGATGTTATAATTGCAGTTGCGATGACATACTACGTAGGTCGAGACTTTGTTTCACACCTGCTGACAGCGAATGCTGATGATCATCTTCACTAGCTTTCAAAACGGGGTTCAGGGGGTATGAATATAACACAGATACTACTTCGTCGAGTCATAACTCGTGTCGTCGAGGCGGGCGTAGTCACGGGTCAGTACAGCATCTTCACAATTCCGAGATAAATCGTCATTATCACACGACTCACCGCCTTAAATAGCGCTCTTTGCCATTATTACGCTCGTCCTAACTCTCCTCCCCAATCACTCGACTTTTTACCAAGTTCCATCTTCGGTACTAGCCAAAATCTACTCCAACTCCATGATGGTTCTCCTCAACAGCCGCATAAAGCTGGGTACAGATACATATAAAGATTCAGAAGAGCATGTAACGACATTTCGTCTCCGTATAAACGATGGGCTTGTACGTGCAACAGCGACGGATGATTACGAGTTGGGGGGAAATGTGTTAGTTGCGAGGGAAAGAATGGTCGTCACGGATGTGAATGACTCAAAGAATTCGGTCCGTGAAACAGTTTTTGGTATAAGAAAAACATACTTACGATGTGGCTGACCACCTCCATAGGAAAATGGGAACCTCAAGTCTGAGCCTTTAGTTTGAAAATCGATAAGATTCGCGGGTTTCAAAGTTGAAGAAGGGTTCTTGGAGATGCCATTGATTGGATATAATATGGGTACTCAAAAAAGTCCCACCTCCGAGTCCTCGATTAGGTATATTTCCACTGGCCCTGGAACGCGAAACGACTCCGCAAAAGAAACAGAAGACTCTGGCCGGCAATTATTTGAAAATAGCCTTTCCTTTGTAGCACATACTCATTTCTCTTTCAAAGTCTTGACCGATGAGGAAAATAAGCAGCACTGAGAATACTGATATACCTTTCTTTCGACGAACAGTAGTTTCATGATATATGTTGAAACGTTGACATTTGGTTGACATCTCACCTAATTTATAGAGGATGGCACGTCATGAAATTAAATAAGTATGAGAACCGGCGGAACTAATGCCGAAAACTCCACACGACTGCATGCCAACGCCTCGATGGGGAATTTCATTACATAATAACCATGACGTGTTTATTGATCGTAGGAGGATTGATCAATGATCGGTTGATTGGGCCAAGTAAACGGGGAAATTTGGAACGAACTTTCCTCTCTGATTTTCTTCCAAAACCGTAGACCTTTTGGGTTAGCGCCTTTATTTTTAGTAAACAGCCATAATAGATAGAACGACCCCACACCGGCGCACACAAGGCGGATATCTCAGAAATTTCAAAACGTCTACGGTTTTGTGATAGTTGTAATAAGTGACTCACTGTTACTTGATGTCTCGCTGATCACATTATCTGTCGTAATCCTCATCTGTGAACGTGTGTCCCCCCTAGTATATCGTAGTGAAGATACAACTCATCAAGGGGGTGGCGGAACGTGGAAAAGAGACCAACACTCGCAATTTTTTTTTCATGGATCTGGCTGACCCCCTCCCACTGCTGGGGATGGTCTCTGTATTCCAAGAAAACAGGGTTAGAATACATGTAAAGTTCGTGTTTGCCTGGAAAACAGTTAGACTGTTTCCCATGCAAACAAA
>Ga0307509_10009643_pt1 | contig 12003 bp, 8 predicted proteins | sample 10_EM_MG_FD_202245 | JGI IMG/M metagenome (GOLD analysis project Ga0307509, IMG submission 202245) | Populus trichocarpa ectomycorrhiza microbial communities from riparian zone in the Pacific Northwest, United States - 10_EM | ecosystem: Host-associated > Plants > Roots > Unclassified | place... | reverse complement strand
GGTCTGCCGCCCTGCCACCTGGCCGGCCCACTCGAACGGCACGACCTCGCCGCCGTACAGCGCGACGAGCCACTGCACCGGGCGCACGAACGTGATCTCGCTCCAGCCCCACTTCATCGACTTCGGCCACGAGATGCCGCTCGCGAGCTCGCTCAATAACTGCGGCAGGAGCGAGCGCGTCGCTTCGCCGGTGACGTGCTTCTGCGCGACCGCGTAGAGGCCCTTCTTGCCGGCGACCTCCTGCTTCGTGATCGCGTCGGGCCCGACGCCGTTCTTCTTCGCGAAGCCCTCGCCGGCCTTGCTGAGCGTGCCGTCGGGTCCGAATGCGGCGCCGACCGGGGGGCCGACGACCTGCTCGTCGAGATCGGGTTGACGATCCGCGAGGTCCATCGCGATCAGCGCGATCCGGCGCGGCGTGCCGTACACCTTGATCGCGCCGTGGGTGAGGCGCGCGGCGGCGAGCTTCGCCGCGACCTGCCCCGGCAACGCGGCGAGCGCGTTGGCGAGCATCTTCGCGGGAATCTCTTCGCACCCGATCTCGAACAGGAGATCAGCGGACATTGGGCAGCTCCTGCGCGTGCGGCGCGACGGTGCGTGCCGCGGCGAGCGCCGCCGGGTTGACCGCGCGCACCGGCTGCTCGGGATCCTTCGCCATCTCGGCCTCGAACGCGGCCTGCGCCTTCGCGCCGATCGCCTTCGGCAGCAGCGGGAAGCCGAGCGCGGCGCGCGACCGCACGTACTGAACGGCGCACGCCTTCGCCATGTTGCGGACGCGCTGGATGTACGCCGCGCGCTCGGTCACGCTGATCGCGCCGCGCGCGTCGAGCGAGTTGAACTGGTGGCTCGACTTCATGCAGAACTCGTACGCGGGCAGGACGAGCGCACCCTTCGCGGGGCCAGGGTAGTCGGGCGCGGTCGTGCGCTGCAGTAACCGGTAGCACTGCGCCTCGTACTGTTCGAACAGCTTGAACGCGTTGTCCGCGTTCAGCTCCTCGAACTGGTACGTCGCGTACTCGACCTCCCACGGATGGCGGATCTGGCCGTACGTCGTGTGCTTGTCCCACTTCACGTCGAACATGTTCGGGACGTCCTGGATGTACATCGCGAGGCGCTCGACGCCGTACGTGAGCTCCGCGGTCACCGGCATGAGATCGATGCCGCCGGCCTGCTGGAAGTAGGTGAACTGCGTCACCTCCATGCCGTCGCACCAGACCTCCCAGCCGAGGCCCCACGCACCCAGCGTCGGCGACTCCCAGTCGTCCTCGACAAATCGAATGTCATGGACCGCGGGGTCGAGACCGATCGCGCGCAGCGAGTCGAGATACAGCTCCTGCACGTGCAGCGGCGACGGCTTCAGGCCGACCTGGAACTGGTAGTACGCACCGGCGCGGTTCGGGTTGTCGCCGTAGCGACCGTCGCTCGGGCGGCGACAGAACTGCGCGAACGCGGCGTTCCACGGCTCGGGTCCGAGCACGCGCAGAAACGTCGCGGGGTGGAACGTGCCGGCGCCGACCTCGACATCGACCGGCTGTTCGATCACGCACCCTCGGTCCGCCCAGAACTTCTGGAGCGTGAAGATGAGATCCTGCAGGTACATGGCCGCGGGGACCCTACCGTTGGCGCTCGGACACGTCAAGCCGTGCCCATGAGCTAAGTGCGCCAGAATACTTGACGATTCTCGCTCTCGAACGCTAGCGTGGTGAACATGGTCCGGGAGTCTGTGGTGCTCGCGTTACTGGCTGCGCTGCCGGGTTGTTCGTTCATCCTCGACTTCTCGGACAAGGCGGGCGTCCACGACGCCTCGCTCGACGGCCCGTACACCCAGGCCGAGTGCGACTACAAGGAACCGAACGACACCCTCGACGCCGCCGCGGTGATCGATCCCGCGACCGACATGGGTCCCGCCGCGATCTGCAAGAACGCCGGCGGCGAGGACGACGACTACTACAAGTTCACCGTCCCGGCGTCCGCGACCAAGACGACGATCAAGCTGATGTTCACCGACTCGAACGTCCGCGATCTCGATCTCAAGCTCTACGACAACACGGGCGCGCAGACCGCGCAGTCGCGGAGCTTCTCCGACGGCGAGACCCTGATCTGCCCCGCCGTGTCGCCGCCGTGCGCCGCGCTCACGGCCGGCGCGGACTACACGTTCGAGGTCCTGCCCGGCTCGCCGGTCAACCTCAACAACTACACGTTCAGCGTCGCGTTCGAGTGACCGTTGTCGTGGCCGGCGACGTTCACGCTGCGGCCACGGCCACGTCCTTCACGCGGTGACGCGACGACGAGCGTGTCGCGGTTCGAGCGGTTCGGTGATCAGAACTCGTACGTGACCGTGTACCCGAGCCGTTCGATCGAGCGCGGCTTGACCTGGAGCTTCTCGCGCACGACGTCGCCGGTCGCCATCGGCGGTCGCGGCCACGCGCGATCGATGGTGCGGTGGCGCGACGGCCGGACGTGCTCTTCGACCCAGACGTCGCGCGGCACGTCGCCGAGGTTCGAGATCGAGAGCATCACGCGCTCGGCGACGCCGGAGAGCTCGACGTAGCTCGGATCGCTGAACCGCTGGCGCGTGCCGGTCAGCGCGTTGTCGGCCCACAGCGGGAGGCGCAGCAGCTGGTCGGTCGTCTCGCGCAGGCCGGGTTCGAGATCGAGCTCGCGCACCGGCTCGTTCGCGAGCTCGATGCGCGCGTGGATCGGTCCGGGTGCGAGCGTGACGTGCGGCAGCTCGAGCCAGACCCAGACCGCGTGGGTCGACTCGGCATTCCACGCCATGTCGGCCGGGTCGACGCCCTTGGTCGCGACCGCCCCGTCGTAGACCCGGCGCAGGCGCGCGGCCTGGTCGCGCGGCGGCGTTGCGAGGATCGCGATCGAGCCGTCGAGCACGACGAGGCCGCGCGCGAGCTGGACCGGGAGCTTGTCGCCGCCGGGCGCACCGTCGAACACGGTGACCTCGGCGCGGTCGTGCCACGAGGGCGTCGGGAACGTGAACCGGCTCGCGAGCTGCGCGCGATCCGGCGCGGTCATCGCGACGTCGTGTTGCGCACGATAGCCGAGCGATCGCGAGACGTAGAGGATGCGCACGAGGTGACGGCCCGGCGCCGCGGTCACCGCGCAGCGCACGGTCGCCGCGACGAGCGGCCTCGGCTCGAAGTTGTAGGTCTTCTCGATCGGCTTCGCGACCACCAGCGGCGCGGGCTCGGGCGCGGCGACGCCCATGCGGAGAAGCCGCGCGCGTATGCGCAGCTGGACTTCGCGAGCCCGGAGCTGGGCCTCCGTCGGCGACGTCACGACCGGCGCCTTCGGCGGTGGCGGCGGTGGAACCTCGGGCAGCGCCTCGCGCGCGCAGCGCGAGATCGCGAGCGGCGCGCGATCGAGCGGCTCGATCACGAGCGACGCGAGCGACGCGCCCGGATCGACGTGCTCGAGTACGAGCTCGTCGCCGGCGAGCTCGATCCAGCGGCGGTCGTCGACGACGCCGTACGCGGTCGCCGGATCACCGGTGCCGTACAGCGCGATCGAGATGCCGGCGGTGGCGGGCGCGACGGGCGCGGACGGATGATGTGGCGTGCACGCGAGCAAGAGCCCGCACGTGACCGCCCCGAGCTTCACTCTTCCACCGCGACGGTATCGCCGATCAGCGCCGCGGCCTCGCGCGGCTCCGCGCGTCCGGCGAGCACCGCCGCGACGCCGGTCAGCACCGGCATCCGCACGCGCAGCTTCTTCGCGAGCTCCGCGCCGGCGATCGCCGCGCGCGCGCCTTCGGTGCGCTGGCCATCGGCCGTGATCACGCCATCGGCGAGCCGGCGACCGAGCTGGTAATCGACGGAGCGTTCGGTCGCACGCACGAGCATGTTGCCGAGCCCGGCGAGCCCGGCGGCGGTGCGCGCCTCGGCACCGGCGGCGACCGAGAGTCGCGCCATCTCCGCGACGGCGCGCGTGATCAACACCGCGCGTGGGCCGACGCCCATGCCGAGCCCGTCGCACAGGCCGAGCGCGACGGTGTACGCGCCGGCGAGCGCGGACGCGAGCTCGACGCCGGCGAGATCCTTCGACGAGTACAGCCGCAACACCGGCGGCGCGTTGAGCAACCTCCGACCCTCGGCGACGACCTCGTCGAACGCCGACGCGATCACCATCGACGCGTACTCGCCCGCGACGAGATCGGCCGGAAGCGCGGGGCCGGCGAGCGCGCCGATCTTCAAGGTCGGCAGGCCGAGCGCGACGACCTCGGACACCCGCTCGTTGTTCGGAGTCGCGAGGGCGCCGATCGCGTGGACGACGATGTGGCTGCCGTCGAGGTAGTTGCCGAGCTCGCGCGAGCGCTCGCGCACGTTCGTCGAGCTGACCGCCATCACGAGGAACCGCGCCTCGCTCGCGAGCACGCGGGGATCGGCCGTGGCGACGAGTGGCTCGGGCAGCGGCGCGTCGGGCAACCGCGGGCAGCGGCGCTGGGTCTGGATCGCGTCGACGATCTCCGGATCACGCGACCATAGGATGACGCGACGATTCGCGCGCGCCAGCACGGATCCGAGCGCGGTGCCGAACCGGCCCGCACCGACGATGCCGACGGTCTCCGCGCGGCTCACGCCGCCTCCGCCGGCCCTGCTGGCGGGATGTGCGCGGTGCGGTTCTGATAGTAGTAGAGCAGCTTCATGTCGCTGACCTGGAGCGTCTCGCCGCGATCCTCGACGGCGATCCGGGTATGGAACGTCGACAGCGCGCGGACGCCGTCGGCGAGCTTGTCGGTCGTCGCCTGGTCCAGGAACTGCGGATGCTCGGCGCCGTACGCGGGCGTCTCCACGAGCCGCGCGCGCAGCCGATCGATCCCGGCGAGCGCGTCGGCCTTCTGGATCGGGGGCAGGGTCAGGCGCATGAGGCGATAGATGTCGCGCGTGCCCGCGCGCTTGCAGACCTCGTCGTAGACCGCGCGTGCGACCAGGTGGGTCGAGTGAAACACCGTGAGCTTCGGGTAGACCGCGGCGAGCCGGCGGCCGAGCGCGCGGGTGTACTCGGCGTCACGCTGATCGTCGTCGCTGACCTCGCCGTTCGCGCCGCGGATGAAGCTCGCGGGATCGACGTGACGGCCCGCGCGATCGATCGACTCACCGTCGTCGGTGATGTCGTTGCCGAACGGATCGAACGGCCGGCCGAACCGGACGACGACCGAGCCTTCGTGCGCGAGGATCTTGCGGAAGAACTCGACGATCCGGCCGACGCGCGAGAACTCGTCGTCGGTGATGATGTAGCGGCTCTTGCCGGTCTCGGCGAGGTAGTCGTCGATCAGCGTCTCGGCCTCGAGCACGAGCCGGTAGTTGATCGTCGCGGGCACGATGTAGAGCCGCTTGTTCGGTGCGCCCTCGCGCACGAGGTTCTTGTACGCGGTGACGCTCGTGCCGAGCAGGCCGAGCTTCAGGTGCTTCTCGACGATGTTCGACCGGCAGCGCGTCCCGCCCGGGAAGAACAGCGAGTGATAGCCGTGCTCGAGGAGCACGGTCGAGTACTCCTTCAGGACATCTTTATAGAGCTCGAACCGCAGCCGGCGATCGACCCGATAGGCGCCCAGGTTGCGCATGAAGAACGAGATGAACGGATTGGTAAATAGATTTTTGCCGGCGCCGTAGGTGGTCGGCGGCAAGCCCGCGCGCATCAGCGCGAAGCCGATCGCCGGCGAGTCCATGTTCGACGAGTGGGTCGGGGTGATGATCACGGTCCCGCGCTCGGCGCAGGTGTGTGCGAGGGCGACCTCGCCATCGGGATGGATCCGCTGGTCGAGGTTGCCCAGGACGCCGAAGCCCTGGCGAAACGCCGTCGTCGGCGAGAACAGCGTGTTGAGCAGCGACGGGCCGATCCCGGTCGCGAACTTGTAGACGCGCGCGTCGAAGTTCCCGACGACATCGCGCCCGTAGTAGCGGACCAGATCGCGGAGCTCCTGCTCCTTTTCGGCCTCGCTCATCTGCATGAGCCGGCGGGAGAGATCCTTCCAGCGATCGAGCGCACCGTTCTTCTGGCGCGACGCCTCGAGCCGCTTGATCTCCGAAAATGCAACGTCGTTGAGGACATCCTCGAGGGCGGCGCTGCCACCCTGCTTCGCCTCGGTCACCCGACGAGCGACCACCCGGCGCTCGACTTCGGCGAGGAGCCGCTCGCGGTCGGCGTTGAAGTGTTCGAGGCGGTTTTCGGCTTCCCGGACCGGCCGGTCGCTCGCCATATAGGATTCTGTAACACGCCCTTGCGCACTGACTGTGTGCTATGGTCTGAATCAAGTAGGTGCAGGCTCTAGTGATAGAGCCGGTGCGCCTTGAATGAGGAGACGTGGTCCTTTGACCAAGCGTCCATCCACGAAGACTACGACGAAGAAGAAGGCGGAGGCTCCCGCGGCGAAGGCAGCGGCAGCAGCGAAGCCTCGTCGCGCCGCGGCTGCCAAGAAAGTCGCGCCGGCGAAGGCAGTAGCCGCGTCCGAACCTCCCGTACTGAAGGGGCCCCGAGCCGCGTACGCGCTCGAAGGCACCCCGCCGCCGGAAGCTGCAGGTCTGCCGAAGAAGGTGGGTCAGTTACTCGGCGTCGCGCAGAAAGCGCTCGGGCTCAAGTCGTTCCGCCCCGGTCAGGCCGAGGCGTTCGATCACCTGCTCGCCGGTGAGGACCTGCTCGCGGTCATGCCCACGGGTAGCGGCAAGTCGCTGCTCTATCAGCTGACGTCGCTCGTCGTGCCGGGCGTCACGGTCGTGGTGAGCCCGCTGATCGCGCTCATCAAGGATCAGCTCGACAAGATGACGTCGAAGGGCGTTGCCGCGGCGAAGATCGATTCGACGCTGACCGTGAAGCAGCGCCGCGAGGTCGACGCTCTCGTGAAGTCGCCGGGTGGCAAGCTGCTCCTCACGACGCCGGAGCGGATGGCCGATCCCGACTTCCGCACGTTCCTGCGCGAAGCGTGCGGCGGCATCGGGGTCTCGCGGTTCGTGGTCGACGAAGCGCACTGCGTCTCGCAGTGGGGCCACGACTTCCGCCCCGCGTACCTCTCGCTCCGCAAGGCGCTCGAGGATGTCGGCCGCCCGCCGGTGCTCGCGACCACGGCGACCGCACCGCCGCACGTCCGCGCCGACATCCTGTTCCAGCTCGGAATGGAGAAGGCGACGATCGTCACCACGACGTTCGATCGTCCGAACCTCCATTACGAAGTCATCAACTTCTCCGACGAAGACGAGAAGATGAAGACCCTGGTCACGCTGCTGAAGAAGCTGCCGCGGCCCGGCATCGTCTACTGCGCGACCGTCAAGAAGGTCGAGGAGCTCTACGAGGCGCTGACCCGCTGGGGCGTGCCGGTCGGCAAGTATCACGGTCGGATGAACAAGAAGGAGCGCGACGACTCGCAGAACGCCTTCATGGCGAGCTCCGAGCTCGTGATGGTCGCGACCAACGCCTTCGGCCTCGGCGTCGACAAGGCGAACATCCGCAACGTCCTCCACTATCACGTGCCCGGCTCGCTCGAGTCGTACGCGCAGGAAGCGGGACGCGGCGGTCGCGATGGCAAGAACGCGCGCTGCGTGCTGCTGTTCTCGCCGGACGACGTCGCGATCCAGGAGTACTTCCTGACGGGGACGTACCCGACGAAGCGCCAGGTCCGTCAGGTCTACGACACCTTGCAAGTCTTCACGAAGGCCGTCGGCACGCCGCAAGAAAGTGACAGCGCGCCGACCGTGTTGAACGTCGCGATGGGCTCGAGCGTCGGCCAGCAGCGCACGCGCACCGTGCTCTCGCTCCTCAAGGACGAGGGGTTCATCGTCGAGAAGGACGGCGGCACGTACTACGTCGCCGATCCGCCGCCCGACAACGAGCTCGTGATGGAGCGCGCGCGCCAGTACGAGGCGCGCCGGATCGCGGACCGCCAGCGCCTCGACGCGTTGCTCGCGTACGTGAAGGCGACCGACTGTCGCAACCGCGTGATCCTCGACTACCTCGGCGAGCCAGGTGCCCCGAAGTGCGGTCGTTGCGACAACTGCCTGCGCTCGAAGGAAGCGATCGCCGCGGCCGCCGCAGAGGCCTCGCGCCTCGGTGCGTCGCTGATGCGCGAGCTCGATGACGATGGCGTCGAGCTACCGAAGCCCAAGCGCGAGATCAAGGCGCGCACGGTCCGGATCGACGCACCTGCGCCTGTGGATGTCCCCGCCCCTGCCCCCGGCCCGACGGTGATGCGCCGGAGCAAGGCCGCCGAACCGGCGGCGCCGCCGCCGCCGCCCGGCCCGACCGTGATGCGACGCGCGAAGCCCGGCGCCGCGCCGGTGATCGAAGCGCCGCCGCCGAAAGCCACACCCGAGGCCAAGCGGCCGCCGGCGCAGAAGAAGAAGGACGAGGAGCTCGACGACGACGAGCTCGACGACGACCTCGAGGATGACGAGGACGAAGACGGCGAGGCGGTCGGAGAGGCCGAGCTCGACGATGATGACGATCTCGACGACGACGACGACGACGACGACGAGGATGACGACGACCTCGACGACGACGAGGACGACGACGACGACGACGAGGATGACGACGATGACTACGAGGTCATCGACAAGACCGCCGCCGAGCTCGCGGAAGAAGGCATCGAAGGTTCCGGCGAGGTCACGGTGCTCGCCCGCAAGCGCGTGCCGAAGCAGCCGAAGCAGCGGCCGCAGCAACTCGACGATGCGTCGTCCTCCGCGAGCGCCGCCGAGGCTCGCCGCCGGCGCCGACGGCGCCGACGCAAGCGGCGTGCGATGCTGCCGCCGAAGAGCGCATTCGTCACGCCGGTGCTGTCGACCGCAGCCCCGATCACCGATGCGCAGCCGCGCCGCGGTGGTGGCGGCGGCGGTCCGGTGATCGAGTACGTCCGCGGTCCGATGCGGATCGCGATGGCACCCGTCGCATCGGCGAACCCGAACGACGCGGGCGTCGGTCGCCGTCGGGGCAAGAAGCAGCGGCGCTGGGAGCGCGGCCCCGGCGGTGGTGGCGGTCCGCGCCGGTTCGAGGATCGGCGCCCGACCGGTGGTGGTAGTGGACCTCCGAACGGCGGCCCGCCGCTCGCTGCAGGTGGTGCGAATGACGTCGTGGGCGAGAACGGCGAGCGCCGTCGTCGCCGCCGTCGCCGGCGTCGTCGCGGTGGCAACGGCTTGCAGACCGGCGCGCCGATCGACGGCGCGAACGGCGCCGCGCCGGCCGAAGGCGGGAACGGGACGCACGGCGATCTCGGTCCGCCGGTCAGCTTCTTCGAACCGAACAACAGCTCGAACCAGGGCCCCTTGCTCGGCCCCGACGGCCAGCCGCTGCGCAAGCGGCGTCGCCGCCGCCGGCGCGGTCGCGGCGGGCGCAATCGCGAGTGGCGCGCGCAGGGCGGCAACGGCACGAACGGCGAAGCCGGTCATGCGCCCGAAGCTGGCGGTGGTGGTGGTGATGGCGCCGCCGCGAACAACGAAGCGTTCGACAGCGGCGGCGACGGCGGCGGCTCCTTCAGCGACAACGACTAGCAGTTGGCGATCAGGCGCCGACGACGTACGCTTGAGGCGTGCTCGATTGGCTCGGCTCCGTTCAGATCCGCAGACGATCGGCGAGCCGCGTCGAGCTGGATCTGACGCGCGCGACGTCGTGGACCGGGTGGGGCGTGGCCACCGCCGGTGCGCGCCTCGCGTGGGTCGGTCCGATCTGGGCGCTGGTCGCGGGCGGTGTGCTGATCGGCAGCGGCGTCCTGCTCGGTACGCTGCGCCGCCGGTTGGTGTTCGATCGCGAGGACGGTCTGCTCCGCAGCGAGCAGCGGATCTTCGGGATCCGGAGGCGAGCCGCCATACCGTTGTTTCATCTGCGCGCGGTCGTGGTCGCCGCACGGCGCGGCGGGATGTATGTCGCGTATGTCGAACGCCGGATCGGCGGCACGATCCATCTCGATGAAGCGCGCAAGCCCGGACCTTTGCTCGCGCTCGCCGAGGCGATCGCCGATGTCGCCGAGTTGCGGCTCGTGTACGACGCGACGACGAGGATGGCGGCGTCCGACTAGAAAACGCACTCCGGTCGGGATACCGTCCGGGCGTGCGCAGTTCCTGGTGGATCGTAGCTCTCGCGCTTTCCGGCTGCCAAAAGAACGACGACGCCGCGCCCACCGACAAGGCGAAGGAGACCGATTCGTCCAGGAAGCTCGCCGGGGTCTATCCGGAGAACTTCAAGTGCGACTCGATCGTCAACGTCGATCAGGTCGGTCAGCTGCTCGGTGGGACCGCGCACGCGCTCGACTCCGCGAGCTCGGTCCCGCGCGGCATCGCGCATCCGTGCACCTACGAGGTCACGGTCAACGGTGCGGGCGAGTACTGGACCTACGACTTCGATTGCCGCGACGGTGCGAAACAACGCGCCGACAAGCTGTTCGAGCAGTACCGGAGCGGCTCGACCGACATGATCGAGCAGTACGACGTGCTCGCCGACGCCGGGCAGATCAAGCCGAACGACGCCGGCGTCGCCATCTCGCGCCCCGAGCCGGCGACGGAGGTCGATGTCGGCGCGAAGGGGCTCGATCACCACGGCCAGGGCCTGATCTTCATCGACGACGACGCGCCGTGCTACGTCCGCGTCGTCGGGCCCGATGCCGCGCGCCGGCTCACACTCGCGCAGGCGATCGCGAAGAACCTGACGTTCGCGAATGCGCCGATGACGCCCCGGCCGATGAAATGAGAGGAGACCCGCGGACCGCGGGCCGATGAGACGATGACCGGAGCGCGGAGCGAGCGCGCCGCGCTGATCGCGCTCGCGGCCCCGCTCGCCGCCCAGCAGGTCGGCAACCAGCTGATGGGCATGGTCGACGCGGGCATGCTCGGCCGCTACAGCGATGCCGCGCTCGCGGGCGCGGGGCTCGGCAACAATCTGTTGTTCGCGATCACGTCGATCGGGCTCGGCATCGTGATGGGCCTCGATACCGTGGTGCCGCAGGCGCTCGGCGCCGGCCGGATCGCGGATGCGCGACGCGCGGTCGGCGCGGGCGTGCGGCTCGCGATCCTCGTCGGCCTGATGGCGACGCTGCTCGTGTTCGCGACGCCCCTCCTCATGGACGTCGTCGGTGTCGATGCCGAGGTCCTGCACGAGGCGCGGCCCTACATCTACCTGCGTGCGATCGGCATCGTGCCGTTCCTCGTCACCGTCGCGTTCCGCTCGTTCCTCGCCTCGCATCACAAGACGCGCCCGCTCGTGATCGCCGTGATCATCGGCAACATCGCGAACGCGATCCTCGACTACGTCCTGATCTTCCCGCTCGGGCTGGGCGTGCTCGGCGCCGCGCTCGCGACGACGTTCGTCCAGCTCATGACCGTCGTGCTCTACGTCGCCGCGAGCCGCAGCCTGTACGACGACCCCGCGCCGGCGTCGACGAGCGCGGATCTCCGCGAGGTCCTGCGCTACGGCGGTCCGGTCGGCGGTCAGATCTTCGCGGAGGTCTGCATCTTCGGCGTGGCGACCGTGATCGCCGCCCATCTCGGCGAGCTCGACGCCGCGGCCCACAGCATCGCGCTCAACATCGCGAGCTTCACGTTCTCGTTCTCGGTCGGCGTCGCGAGCGCGACCTCGGTGCTCGTCGGACACGCGGTCGGCGCCGGCGATCTGCGGCTCGCGCGCGCCCGCGGCCTGCTCGGCATCCGGGTCGGCCTCTCGGTGATGGCGTGCTTCGCCGCCGCGTTCCTCCTGATCCCGGCGGCGATCGCCCACGCGTTCACGAACGACACGGCCGTGATCGCCGCGACCGTGCCGCTGCTCTACATCGCGGCGCTGTTCCAGCTCTCCGACGGCACCCAGTCGATCGGTGCCGGCGCGCTGCGCGGACTCGGGCAGACCCGCGCGACGTTGTGGGCGAACCTGGTCGGCCACTACGCGATCGCCCTGCCCCTGATCTTCCTGCTCGGCTTCCGCCTCGAGCTCGGCATCGTCGGTGTGTGGTGGGCGCTGTCGGTCGGCCTCACCGCGACCGGCGTCTACCTGGTCTTCTTGTTCCTGCGCGGCACGCGCCTGGCC
>Ga0307509_10009642_pt1 | contig 12004 bp, 21 predicted proteins | sample 10_EM_MG_FD_202245 | JGI IMG/M metagenome (GOLD analysis project Ga0307509, IMG submission 202245) | Populus trichocarpa ectomycorrhiza microbial communities from riparian zone in the Pacific Northwest, United States - 10_EM | ecosystem: Host-associated > Plants > Roots > Unclassified | place... | reverse complement strand
CGTGGTGGCTTCCCATTAGCCGGGAGCGGCAACGGTGATGAGTATCTCTGCATTAGAGCAGGGTCTGAGAGTTCCCCGATCGAACCCTCCCTTCCCCTTCCAAAGAATTGGTGTTGCCCCGGTCCCGGAGCCGGAGGAGTATGCCCATACATCGGGTAAGTGCTCTGGTGATGGGAAGGGTATGTCGACTGATGTGGTGGGAATTGTGGCGGCGCTTGGAGAGGGTACCCCAGTTGCGATGGCGGGGGATAATTAGATGGTGGCTGTGGGTATCCTGATTGAGGCGGAGGATACGGCGACTGCGGGGGAGGATACACCGAAGGAGTCTGCTGCGGCGGAGAGAAACTGGGAGGAGATTGGGGCGATGCTGACGGGAAGCCCGGCCCACCTGGGTAGGTCGAGATCGGGTGGGGTGTTTGTGCGGGCGGTTGGGGTGGGCTGTGACCAGGTTGGTTCGTAAACGGATTGTGGGATGATGGGGCTGGTCCGGGCGGCGTGGAATCGAGAACGATCTGGGGCGATGGGAAATACCCGGGCGCAGGATTACTTGGTGGCGCAGGGTCAGAGATATAAGGGTTATGCTCGATCTTGGGCTGCCTCGGTGGTGAATATGAAGTTCTGGGAGGAGAGTAGCCCACGCGGGGAGGGGAATATGATGAGCTGTGTCTGTTACCCGGCGAGCCAGGAGAGTGCTGCCCTGGAACCCTAAACGGACTGGCGTTATTTGGCTGTTGAATCGGGGAGGTTTGAGGTCGACTAGCAAACAAAGACGAGGGTGGCCGAGAATTAACTGGAGATGTGACTCCATCTGGTCGACCTCCTGGTCCATTTACTTTCCCAGTTCCAGTACCCGGGCGCAAAATCGAAGGCAATGGTGCAGGCCCTTGGGACTCCTGAATCGACGGAAGCGGTTTGTCGTTCTTGGGTGGGGAATATCCAGGGGTATGGGGAGCCCCCGCCGCCAACCTTCCGTTAGCACTCGGGGCACCACTGGGTTTCTTCAAATGCTGCAACCTCTCCTGTGGCGGGAGCTTAGACGGCCTCCGTTCCAGCTGTGGCGGCCCAGATGCAAAGAACGTCATCTCCAGGTAGATTTCCCCCTTGTACGTTCCCGTGACATCGTTAATCGTCACCCAATCTTCCCGATCAAGGTGAGCGTTTCGTGAGGGGGTGGAGATATATGAAATCAGCCTCTCCGACCACCGAACCCAGCACGAGGGACAGGGAGTGGCTCAAACTCACCATCAAACTCGCCAGTCCTGAGGGTTCCGCTAATATCGACCTTGCCCTTCCCAATCTCCTCATCATCCCTCGGCTCGGCTCTCCAGCAAGCCACCTCCAACTGCCTCGAAGAATCGTTCTTGACGGCAAACACAGGAAACCTAAACTCGGCATCCCACTCAGGGTGCTGACCGCCCTTGATGTCTGCATCGGTCTTGAACGACTTCCCGTTCAAAGCGACCTTCGCGTATGGATCTTGTTTATAGAACGAATGACGGTCGTGGAGGTTCCTAGCCTTGAGAACTACGACGGCCAACGTTCCGAGTTCCTTGCTCATAGCAGGACGGTGGGAAAGTTAGTGTGGGGGTGTAGGGGAAAACGGAAGGCGGATAGCCACGAACGAGGATAAAGAGGGAAAGTGGCTGGGCAGTGCTGTGATCGGCGCCGGTGTTAGATCTGCGCTCGCCGACATCTGTTCACCAGGAACAGCGCCAGTGTCCACAGCCACACAAGGGGATGTCTACGTGCTTCAAGATGGAACTCGTAACGTGGGATAGCTGCGACGGCAATTTGGTCACAAGGTCAGCGCGAACGACGCCGATGTAGTTTCACACTAGTTGGAACAAATTATGACAACAGGGTACAGAGGCATGAGTCTTAGGCATAAATCATCTTACACTGGTTCCTCTTCCCACTGGACACGTAAATCACCTCCGCGACGCATCATGTCATCGTAACTCCGCGGGACAATACATCCTACAAGCTGCGGACAGACCGCAGCGAAACGACCACTCAGGTCTCAGTACCTTTGGAAACCGGGAGCAGAAAATTCCCCAGTCGCAAATACATCCGGGGAGAGCGGAGGGAAATTCCTGGGTGACGGTGCGCCCTGGTGCATTTCTCCGGATGGTTGTAGTCCGCCCATCCAATTCCATCCTGGGGAACCCAATAGGTGCAGTCAGTTCGCATAAACGATAATCGTGGAAGGGCAGTGCGCACCGGGCAATGCCACCCCTTCCCACTCTGTCGAGCTGGTCAGGTCCTGCATCGAGTGCAGTAACTCCCCATCAAACGGTAACGGCGGAGCGAAGAACTCCTGCACGTGCAACCCCTGCATCGACGAGGGCGATCCCCCAGAGTGCCCATCTCCCGGCGAATTTCGTCCATCCTCCGCCTGGATCTGACTGATATTCAAGTGTGTTACAGTGGGTCTGGTCGGAGATGTTGACGATCTGCTTGGGGGGGATGCGCTTGGTGATAACAAGGATGAGTTCCTGGATGGCTTGCGCGTGTGAGATGGCGTTCTCCTTCCAGGGTACGGGGCGTCAAGTTTGACGGTAGCGAGTAGACCCGTGAGTAATCTCGAATAGAGCTTGGGCCCATGCTTGTCATCGATGGCCACCTCACCGAGCACGCCGATGACTTTTTGAATCAAGTTGTAACTCTCTTGCCGCTGTTCTTGCGTGAAGGCAGGGATATACTTGGGGTGAAGCAACTTAAAAGACGGTTAGTGATGTGCGGTAGACACAGTGGCGGAAGTTACCTTGACAAGAAACGCGGAGGCGAAAGTTGCAAATACACTCTGGGCTTCAGGACCATGCATTAAGAACATCCCTGGAAGGCGACGTCAACGTAGTCCTGGGTGTACAAGTTCTGCATCCTTACTCAGCTCCGGGGCGCTGAACTCGTTCACCACAAAAGAGCAAACGTCAACAGCCGCGTGCCAACACCTCGAAATGAACGGGTCTTCCGTGTTCCCGGTGTGCCGTTTCATCCCAATCGACAACGCCACCAGCCGCGCATAACTGATGGCAAAACTAACCAAACCTGCCCTGTAACTGGCACGCAGGTCACCTGGATCGTTATTCGCAGCAAAGATAAGTCTCCAGTGTTCCCTCAGCGCAACTAGATCGTCGTCGGTCTCGCAAGCCACCGCCTCAAAGTTGATGTTCTGAATGAATGGGAGGCTTAGTACCCGATTGAAGGTAAGCGAAGCCGGCCCACCTTGTTTATCCCTGTTGGATTCTCGGGGTCGCTATAAATCTTTGCCCTAAATTGGCTGACCACCCTCAGTTCGCTTGTATACGCGGATGTGTGGATATCGAAGCCATATATATTCTGGTCCGAGCTCTTCCACCAGTCTTCTGAATGGGAAGCAATCCAATCGTGGTTCGGTATCGTGGCCGGGCGGCCATGCTGAGTCCCCAGGGAACGGTCTACGTTGTAGCAATTCAACCACACTCTAGTCCGGTTCAGGAGTTCTCTCGCGTGGAGGGGATCTTTTGGTTTGACGGTACTTCGCACGTTCAGGTTGAGGTCCATAGCCATCCTGAGGGGATCCCCAGAATCGTCAGCTGGTGTTGTGTAGGGTGAGGTTAAAGGCCGCTCACCGGATAGCCATCCCAAGGAAAATCCAGCTCCTGTCGTCCTCGTACCTCTTCACTGCGACGGGGTAAAGTGCAAGGAGGATATAGGCAATGACCATCTCGACAGATTTTTGTCCAACGATGAACGAGGAAGCGGCTTTCCGTCTGGCGCAGGACATCGCTCTGGGATATACATTCGGTAAGCGCCTAGATGCGATGGCACAAACTCGAAAAAGGCGGCGTCAGTGTTTCTAGAGTCGGGGTGGTTGTCTGACGGGGAGGAAATACTCACTGACTGTGAATAACAGAGGGCTCCTATAATATGTGTTACCCGCGGTATACAACACTGGGTCCATGAGAGATACGGTTGGATTCATGTAGTCAAAATAGCTGACGAGGGAAGTTTAGCCTCTAGCCCGGAGTTATAGGCGACCACACCCACATCTTGAAAAGTTTCTCAACCTCCCTGGGAGTGACGATACCCATTGTCAAAATGTCAGGGTTCAGATCATAGTCCATATCTGAAATGCGGGACGCAGGATCTGGAGTGGCTACGGAAAAGGTGACGCAGAGTCGGTTATTTGTTCAAGGTGGCCCGGGGCATCCGTCAGACGTACTTGCACGGAAGTAATCCTTCCTCGCGACCCCAACTTCGTCAGCTTTCTCGTCATTCACCTCGCCCTGACCATCGTCTAGCCTGGTCTTCCTCAGGAGGTTTGCCATCAACCCGAAAGGGGCAACATGAGAAGGAATAGCTGCCGGTTTCTCGGAGGATAAGAACACATCCCTCCTCCTCCCCCTCCCGTCGGGTGAGACGCGCCTGGACGCGGGTTTGTGGTCATCTGAAGCAACGCTCGCGCCTTCGTCCTCTGAACCGCGAGCGGATAAGAACCTCTCGTCGTCACCATCGTCCGAGTCCACCGAATCATCAGAATCTCCGATTAGATCCTTCGTAACGCTTGCGGTACCAATTCCAATGTATCCGCCGAAAGCCTCGATCGATTCTTTGGCTTTCGCAACCCAGTCGAGTACCTCAGGTTTTGGCATGGTGGTATCCCGACCCGCTGTCGTCGGTTCCTCGGGTGATAGACTCGAGAAACCGATCCGAGATGGAGAGCGTATGGGGTTTCCAGAACAGTTTAGACCCCTTGGGGGAGAAGTAAACCCCTGGGTAGTTGCTGTCGATGTTTGTTGGTTTGCCAGTTGAAGCTGGGCCATCAACCGTTCTATCTCTGCTGCTTGGGCTCGGATTTCATTAAGCAGGTGTTCCCGTTTACTGCCGGGTGGCGTAGGGTTAGCTCGAGGTCATGACGTGCGTTTACCCGCGATGACAACGTTCGGAACTCACGGCGGTACCCGGCGTTTCTTCCTCCCTGGAATGACACACTCGTGGCCCCCATTTGCACACCGCCGACACGTCTCAGAATCATCCTTGAACTCGCATTTCACCTACGCGGGTCATAAGATCATCGTGCAGTTCTATCAACACTCCCCCTGTGAGTGGAAGCGGTGGAGAACGTACCTTTAAGTTTTTACACCTGGCGCATGCACCGCTGTGTGTCACGACCAGAGAGAGCACATCATTAGTGTTTCGCGCCCCTTCCACGAACCGGGAAGGTTCTTGTGGCAATGAAAGGTGTCGAGACTCACGACTTGGTTCGATTGCCATCCTCCCTCAGTTGATCGTAGTCATCCCCAGAAGGGTTGGGGTCGTAAGCGACTGAATCTTCCCGCGATCGGATGCGCTTCAGGGTTCCAGCGCTAGGGGGACTCGGACCGGCTTGTAAATAACCGGTTGCGACAGATGCCCTCCCAACCCCACCTCTCGGCTGTGGGGAGGTATGAAGCGAGAGAGGTTGCTGGCTATTCGGGGAATCAAGGGTGCGGAAGGATCTGTGTGCGAAACTACGATTAGCTTTGAAAACCTCGAGCAAGGGATCGATGAACGCACCCGTCTTGAGAAGGGACCCTTGACCGTATAGGCGAACTGAACAAATCGAGCACACCACCTTCTGTGCTGGCGTCAGGCAATGGGATAGCCTGGTGGTGGTACGTTTGTCCTCCAGGATGGTCCAACGCCTGGCTGGGGTGGTAAAGCGGAGGTGGGGGCGGAATCTGGGCAAGGACCTGGTTATCGAAAGTCGTACACTGTTGAGGTGGGTATCCGCTGTCTCTCTGGCGATATTCCTCGTCGGACTGAGCGAAAGGGTCCCCGGGGAGACCAGATGAGTTGGTATTCATATCTCTTAGGTTTGAACTAGAGAAGGAGATTCTGAGTGGTTGCCGCTGTTGCTGCTGCGCGGGGACGAGGTTTTGGGGAGGGGGGTCGTATGGTGTGGGTTGCGAAAGGTACCGTCTCGAGGGTTGGAACATTGGATTGAAGGTGTTGTCAGGAATCTGTTGATCGCCCTGGCATGGCAGCTCAGACCAGTCGGAGTGGGCGTATGGGTTTTGTGCCGATGGCTGGTGTCGGTAATCGCTCGACGCAGACTGGTCGGCATAGGAAGTGTAGTCCATAAATGAGGGGTTCTGCCAGAGGGGCGGATTGTTAGGATCCATGACAGGAAGTGATGGAAGAGGAGAGCTGATGAATCATGGTCTTGGTCATGATAGCCGTCTGCCGTGTGAGCAAGAGACAGAGTGCGGTTGGAAATTGTTTATTCCCTAACAGCGGGGAAAACTCATCTGGCGGTTCGAAGAGCTTGCCCTTGACCCCCAAAGCTTAACTAGCTTTCGTACAGGGGGCCTGCTGAGCTCGTGAAGACCGGAGCGCTGAAGAAATCCGACTCTTACCGATAGACCTACCGGTCAGAAGCGATATCCAGGGGGCAGACCCATTTCGGCTGCGTCTCGTAGTGGACAGGCGGTGGTTTGAGAAAGACAACTATCCTGCCGTATTATATAGCATAAGTAGCGATTTCCACCCCGTCCATGCATTGACCGGAGCTCTTCATCCCCCGACGTGCGATCGCCAATCTAAGTTACGCGATCACCCCGATCCAACCTCCGTATCTCTCGCGACCTCGAGCACGTTGAACTTCTTGAGTTTGTAATAGTCTCGCACTACGCTCACGCCGCACGTGCTCTATATCCCAGCAAATTTTCAGAGGAAAACCGGAAGGGGGGCCGCCAGTCAGATTGGATCGATGGGAATGATAGCTCAGATCAATTGACGCCTCACCTTGAACACCTCCACCAGAACGAACACCTCCGGAGCCTCCAGATCGACCTTGAGCTGTTTGGGAACGGAATCAGCCACGGCCTCGACGAGAGTTTGCCGGGTCAAAGTGCTATGGTTCCTGATCCTCAGCTCGATCTTGTACTGTTCCCTGGGTGAATGGCGAATCGAGTTCGTATGCGCGTCAACGTCACTTCTCGGAACTTCGGGCTGGCGACGCACTCACGCTAAATGTGGTGTCGCCGCCGAGGGTCAAGATGAATTCGTCCATCTTCTTTCGGACGAGGTTCTTGATTTCTGGAAGAGCGGTGATGCAAGAACTCGAGATCGGCGTGATCCTCGAGATGTATCTGTTTCTACTTCAGTCATGGGCAGAACCCTGGGAAGACCATTCCATACCTGGTTTGGGTGACCCCCGTCTCTTGGATAATATCCAGGTATTTGAGCACGAGGTTGACCGGCTCCACCGGTGGTTTACACGAAATGAAGATCACTTCCAAATGATTAGATGGGATTGTGTCACGGATATTTCTCGTACCACATGGTGTATTCGTCTGACAGTTCGCTTTCAAGTGTTTCAGTTCTGAATCCAAAATACTTCAGCGACGAAAATGCACCCACCAAACCTCTGCTCTTTCCTCGGCCGCTTGATCGACGCAAGTTCTTTCGCAACTTGCGCCTCAAAGTCCTCGCAGTCTTCAGCTTCGTCGCTCTCGTTCGCCTTATCGCATTCCTGGTCGTCATCCGTAGCATCCTCCGGCCAAATATCCGAGGCGATCTAGGCGGTTACCATGAGCACACGCACCCTCCCGTGGGAGACGGGTACACAGACCGACTCCAATATTTGATAAACTTCCCCGACCGCCTGTTTCTCCTTGCCTTTCGTACAGGAAACCCAGACCCCCGGTCCACTCACGACCGGTTTAGTCCAGATCGAGGTGCCGTCCTAAGGTAGGGTGTGAGCATTGAAGAAGTAGAGCGCATAAATTCGGTTGTCCCGCCCACCGAGCGATATCGGCGATTTTTACCCCCGTCGCCACCAGTATTTTTTCTTTTCGTGGCTGTCACCGGTGTGGGGTCGGTCATCGTAGGTAGATCGCTGAGGAGAAAGCGTGAGTTGCCCTGACCTGGGTGCCCTCTCCCCCGATCGCGATCAGTTGCCGTTTGCTATCTCGATCCCCCTCGTCAACGACACCCCCACCGGGTTGAAGCTTGACCTCCACTCAGTTCATCGCTTTCGTATTCCAACCGGTGACTGAGCGTCCCAACCCAACCTAAGACTCCCGCTTCACCAGCAACGACCGCTCCAACATGGCAGATCCCTTAGACTCAATGCTCGACCTCATGCGTCGGCTCCCCCCGACGCAAATAGAAGAAAATGTTTCGGCGTTGGTGGATATCTGCCCAGACTACGCAGATGATCTCCTTGGAAGCGTTGATCAACCGCTCAAAGTCAAGACAGATACTGCGACCGGGAAGGAGTACCTCACTTGCGATTACAACAGGGACGGAGAGAGCCATCGGTACGTCCGGACGCAGTCCCGCGTGTATCGCTCTCGGTGGATGTTGATGTACGTCGGTGTCACGTCTAGGTCACCGTGGTCCAACGAATACGATCCACCCCTGGATGATGGGACCGTTCCTTCCGTCAAATTGCGGAAGCTCGAGATTGCGGCAAATGAGGCATTTGATACCTACCGAGAGATGTACGCCCCTCCCATGCCCAACGTAATCCAATTGCCGCTCAGGCCAAACAAGTTGACATCATATCTGTGACCTCCAGGTACTATGAAGGTGGCATCTCATCGGTGTACCTCTGGGACTTGGACGATGGAGGATTCGCTGGGGTTGTCTTGTTTAAGAAGGGTAGGTGCCCCACCAGTGCACAGAACAGTGCCTAATGTCACCCGATTTCCAACCCTCGATGTAGTGTTGACCCCAGCCTCACCGACCGAGAGCATTGGCTCCTGGGACTCCATCCACGTCTTCGAAGCATCCGAACGTGGTCGCCAAGCCCACTACAAACTCACCTCGACCATAATGCTTAACATGGTCAACAGGAGTGGCGAGCAAGTAAACGAAGGCGAGAAGAAAACTTCTGCGGAGATCGGGTTGAGTGGGAGCATGACCAGGCAGGTTAGTCTCCATCCTTTTCCTCCTCCGCTTTGGCCCCGGTTTCGTGGGGAGGGGTAGCAGCGCGATACCATTCCCCACTGCCGTACCCAGTGCCCGCAACGGCTTGTCTGGCGGTTTCTCAGTGTTGGGAACCCCAGGTTTTGGATCTGGCCTGGAGGGGGGTTTTCGGGAACAGTTGAAGCTGATGCAATTTTTCCTACCTTTCTCCTCTTCCGTTTAACCCCAACTATCTGTTTGTTCCCACCGCGGCCCCTGACCTTTGATTGGCTTTACCTGGTCGAACGACTTTGTAATGCTGCAATCTTGTCGCCCTCCCTGGGCTCGTCTCGCAACGCCTTCGGTACCCGGGAATGTCTGAATCGCTCATTCCAATGCACTATTTGTTCTTGGCTGATCTATTGGCAACTCTGTGGTCTTCGATTGGGTTCCCATCGACCGACTGGTCCGCTCTGCCCTACCATTCGTTTCGAACCTTCTGGGGTGGATAGTCTGAACACGATTTCTCCGTACAAGATCCAACTTCGCACATCACGAACACGGGGAGGATAATCGAAGACATGGAAATCAAAATGAGGGGGTTGTTACAAGAGGTCAGTAATCTCCTCTTTTTTCTCCCGTTCCTTCTTTTGCGCTCGATCCATTACCCTTCCCCATCCCCCGCATGGTGTCTGCGCCCATCTCTCGTTTCGCGTTTCGCGATGCTCCGGCCAACAGCTCGCGCCGCGTGCTCGTCAGTGCGAATCACGATGGACATCCGGTTTATCATAAATGATGAAAAAAGCTTCCGGGGAGAGCGGGCGTCCGAAATTGGCCGGTGAACGAGATTTTACCTCTCCCCTCTCCGACCCATCTGGTTTTGATCTCCGGTCTCGGCGTTGGCTTCGTGGCGTTATCAACCCCACCCTTCGTCCTTGACTCCAAGATCACAATCACATCGTTCTTTTAGCCGATGCATAGGGTTCTTCCTTTCGACTTTATTCCCTCTAATCTGATCGCGTTTTCTTTTCCGGTCCCTAGGTTTACTTCGGCAAGACGAAGGACATTGTGCATGACCTCAGGAGCGTCGAGGATCTGGAACGAACAAGGAGGCAACGAGACCTGCAGAAGGAATTGGTCGGGTTTATCAAGCGGTGAGCCTCCTCCGTTGCATCGGCAAATTATCCAATAGGGCTTGCGCGGTAATACGGCCTTGTGTGTAAATGAGATTTCATGGTGGCTGAAACTTGGTGGAGTTTGTCCGATTTTGTCCCCTATCCACGGTGGACAGCGAAGGTTGTTGCACACCCAGTTTCGATTAGCTCCTGTCCCTTCGGTTTGGCTCGCCGGGATCCGGAAGCGATGCTTACTGTGTGCGCAACCTCAAACCCTTCGCTCCCATTAGAGGGATACCGACCGCCCCATTTGCCGGAGCGCTCGGGAGAAGAACCGAAAGCGGTGACCTGGGTGTGGCTGCTGACCATGGGCGATGACGACAAGAGGGTCACCGCCAACTTGCCACTCTGTGCCGGCCCAGGCACGATATCACCCAGCAGGTTCGGATTATCAATAAAACGTTGTCGGGAAGGTTGGGATAAAGCATCGCCCGCGAGCTCGTGAGAGGCGAGCTGGTGAATTGGAAAAGAAGCATGATCGCATCACGTTCCATCGTCGGGAACCGCGCAGCCAAAGGGCGAGGACCAAAATTCTAAATCCCCTCGATCGAGTGGAAAAACCCAGCCCGGGGAATTAACCCCCAACCCATGACGGAAGTTTGCATGGCACGGTGCCTCCCCAGAAAGGGACAAGAGAAGGATAAAAAGCGGGATCAGGGGCCCGCGGTTGTGGTACGGTTTTTCGCGTGACTTATTCAGCCACCGAAGGGTGGGAGGGATGAATAGAACTGGTTTCTGTTTCATGTCTGAACGCCAGGGGGAAACGAAAGGCCCAGGATACTTATGGGCGTTCCAGCCCCATTCACGTGGACGCTGGTGTCGTGCTGTGCCGTGAGACACGCGCTCCATCCTGGGTGCATTCTTAAGGTTCTCGTATTCAATGTTTATCGGACAAGAGAAAGGGCCGATGGGGGATGAAAGGAATCAACAGCTTACGATCTGCGGTATTCCCATCACCACTCGAGTGGGGTGGGTAGTAAGTACGTGGTTTAGATACAGTCCATCTTGTCGTCACGAAGAGCTCGTGAACGGTGCGATCATAGGACATGGCGATCCTCATGACCTGATCTGTGCGTCTGCGATGGGGTTCGCATGGATCGTGACCTGGGTGGGGGTCAGAAAACAGTTTGCGGTGGGTATTCACTGGATTTAGAACTAGGGGAAAGTGGGGAGTAGGAGGAAGGGGCTGGTGCTCATCAAAGGGATCGGCGGGGGAGGGATGGGGAAGAATGAACAAGGGGTCGAAGGGGAATGAGGGCTCACGTTTGTCAACTTGATCTCATTCAACGGACGGTTGTTGTTGTTGACCGGGACTCGCTCCATGGCATCCAGAGTGGAGTCGACACCATCAATGACTTTGCCGAAGATAGTGTACCTTCCGTCTAAATGGGGTTGCTTGCTGTATGTTAGGAAGAACTGGGACTTGTTCGAATCTGGACCCGAGTTTGCCATTGCCACCATGCCGCGGGCGTTAAACTGGGAAGCGAGGAAAGGACGAGGAGAAAGAAAGGCGTTGGTCAGATCCATCGTGAGCGCTGACGGGAAAGGGAAGGGGGAGGGCAGCGGTAGGATCCCCAAGAGGTGGGAACGGCTGATGGGCCCCGTTTCTCACTTTGATGGTGGATCGGATTTCGTCCTCGAAAGGTTTAGCCCAGATGGATTGGCCACCTTTACCCATGCCGGTGGGATCACCGGTCTGAATCATGAAGGACTTGATGTTGCGATGGAAAATGCAGCCATCGTAATAGTTGGAAGCACAAAGGGCCAAAAAGTTCTGCAGCGCGGATCGAGTATGAAAGGGTGAAACGGTGAGGGTACGCCGAATGTACCTCTGCTGCTTTAGGCGCGGCCTCGCAGAAGACTTCGAGTTTGAGGTCGCCCAGGGATGTATGGAGGGTGACAGACTGTTCGGATCATTGGTTAGCGACCTCAATCGCACGGAAGAGAGAACG
>Ga0307509_10009641_pt1 | contig 12005 bp, 17 predicted proteins | sample 10_EM_MG_FD_202245 | JGI IMG/M metagenome (GOLD analysis project Ga0307509, IMG submission 202245) | Populus trichocarpa ectomycorrhiza microbial communities from riparian zone in the Pacific Northwest, United States - 10_EM | ecosystem: Host-associated > Plants > Roots > Unclassified | place... | reverse complement strand
AGATTGGGGAACTTTGCCTGCATGAAGTGATCAAACGATTCGCTCCTCGAAACCAAATCATGGATCCGTTTCTTCCTTTCTAGCGATAGTTCACACCGACCACCATCGGATTTTCTCGACTCGAGGTAATGGGCAAACCAAAGGGCCTCGGTATGGGAAGACGAATGATTGAACTCGTATGCCAACCCCCCGACGTACGTCGCGTGGAGGTATTGAGTTACTTTCGAGAGCGTCCACCACTCATCCTGTTCTTCATTCGATCCAATGGGTTTCGTCCAAACGATCCCGTTCACGTTGTATTCCTTATTTGGATCTGTGAGGTTATACCGTGCGGGGTCCAAAGCGGGGACCCGTTCCCGGTGTAGCAGCTCAAGCGGGTCGATCTTCGCAGCCGCGTGACCAAAGGTCCGAAACGCCTCGACGTACTGCAGCAGTGGAGCGTTCTCGACGCGGTTTTGCAGCTGCTTCTCGCTATCTATTTGCAGAAGACGGATGTCCGTAAGTCCAGGTACCATCTCGTAAGTTCCGGGGAGTTGGTTAAGCACTCACAGTCAGCGTGGGTGAAGATCCGAGGTTTCCGGAATCCAAAAGACTCGTCGTGGTACGAACGAAGTGAGCCGAACGCCCTGTGGACGAGGCCGGAAGACGACCTTGAGATGCTGACGTGTCTCAGCATGTGCGGTGGGATGAGAGGGAGAGCAACTGGGGGTTTTACCGGGAGAAACGGGGTGAGGAAGTCCGAGGGGGATCCGGCGGGTTAACCGGGACGTAATAGTAACTGTAAGCCTTAAGCTCCGTCCTGCCGAGTGTGGGGAAAGTTGACGGGACGCTCGGCATTTAGCATCGAGGCTGGGTCCGGCTTCTTCCCGACGAGGCGGTCGCTTTGCGCTGTTGCGGTCATCTATCACGGGTGTATTGTACATTCTATCCCCATCTAGGCTTTCCCGACGCTTAACACCTCATCCACGCTCTTCTCGCCCTTGACTACAGACTGGACGATGGGCAACGCTTTCGAGAAATCGGTGAACAGGATGTGTCGAATCCCCATCCTCGTGCAGTAAGCCGCCAGGTCGTTCTCCCCGTCATCCTTTTGCTTCACAAAAAGGACGTCGGCGTGTTTCGCCGCGGACATGTCTGGTTTGATCATCTGTAAACATTCCGCTCCAAACGACAACAGCGACCACGGCGTACGTACCCGATACCCCATCTCCAAAGAAGAACAGAGTCGGTGGGTTGAGAAGTTCCCTGTACGGCAAAATTGCCCTGGACTTGTCATGACCGTATCCACTACAGTGAGGGTTAGTCTTCACGCCACCGGAAGAACGCTACCCTCGCCACACCTCGATGGATGACGGTACTTGATTTGCCACTTTCCATCAGGGTGGACCTCTACATCGTTTGAGATGATTTCGATCTCCTTGGCTTCCTCATCCCCAATGTGCTTGGACAGTACAGCCCGAATCAGTGGTGCCATCCCACTACACACCAACTTAGCGATCCGGTCCAGCACTCGGAGAAAGTTGAACGTGCCTCGACACGAGAACGACCGGCACATCGTTCGCTTTGCACCAGTAGTAGAACTCCCTGAAACTCTCGTCAAGTGTCATGGCTAGTCGTAGTCAATCAGACCTCCAACGCGCTATCTCCTGAAGTAGACATCAACGGACGTACAGTTCTTCAAGAGCTCCTTGCACTCATCGAACGTGTGTCCGTTCGCAACCACGCTGTCCAACATCTCACGGAAAGCATCCCTACGGTGGCATCAAGGGTCAGGACTTCGCGCCGCACGATCCGACGCGAGCATCAAGTACCTGAAGGTTTGCTCCCCAGCCAGCACCCTGAGATTACCCTCCCTCCGCTTCTGCTTGCCATACCCAATGTTATCGGTCATGTCTGTCCATCGGAATCAGAATCACGGAACTAGAGGGAATACTGTAGAATGATCTACAATCATTCGAGTCATAGCTGGTGATAGTTCCATCCCTGCAGTGCAAATGCCCACGTCGTCGAACGAGCAGAAAGGGTTAGATCAGTCTCAGGCATCGATGGGATCATATTTAAGAGAATCCAGACCGACCAATCAGTTAACACCACGAATTTCTTATCCGTGTGGATGGGTGGGTAAGGCAACGTGCTTTCTGGTATATCGGTCATCGTCGTTGCGATTGTGAACGTAGGGAACGGGCATCACCGATCATAGGAGAAAACATGCAGAGAAGGAAAACCTGGGGGTATCTCCATATGCTACAAACGTACCCAAGTTACTTACAGCGACCACGAGTATAAGAAATTAGAAGTCGATAGGATTACTGGTACAGATTGCGCGGTACAGGTTCCACCGGGATCAGAACAAGACAGAGAGAACATAATATAATAACCAGAAGCTGCTTATCGTGTACGCGCTTCCGGTGACGCCGAAATTCCAAGCTGTGGGACTCGCAGCATCGACGAGAGGAATGGCAGCACCTATTGTCTCGTTTAGGCACGTCAAGAGGTTCGTATCGATGTTCGCGGGGAGGGGAATGTCCGGTAGACTCGTGTTATCCAAGAGTTGAGCCGTGTTATTATACCCTTCCAGCATCAACGCAGCGCTACTGGCTCGGTAGTACTGCACAACTTCCTCGGGTTTAGGGGAATTCGGGTCGTTGACGTTGTATGGTACGGGTGCGTTGGAGACTCCCGTATTCAAGACCGACGAGCAATTCTTCTGGAGGACCGTGACCATGGCGGTCGCCGTCTCGGAGTCTGTAACCAGGTAGAACGTCGTGTTCTGGGATGCGTACGTCGACGTGACCATAACACCACCAGGCCGAGTCGAGTTGTCTGGACTCCCATACTGGTGAAACAATCGTTAGCGTTCACAAAAAACGCGGGAGAGGTATTTGAAATAAGAAGGGTGTGCTCACCTCGTTCTCGTGGATGTAGTGGGCACCGTAGATGTAGCCCCCGCCGAAGGCCAAGGGCCAGAAGAAGAATGGGAATCCGTACCCAGCTACGCCGATGGGATACCCTGCATATCCACTTCCGTACTTTCTGTTTGCAGGCAAAAAAAACAGTTCACGATGCTCGTAAAAGGAGCTCATCGGGTGGGAAGGATTGTTCAGACGGACCTGTTTCCAAAGACATCACCTCGACTTCCACCACCAGCGGTCCTTCCCGGGAAGGCGCCCGACTGAATGGTCGTAATAGGGCCACCACCCTTGCCGTACGTCGTTACCGTGTTCTTTCCCGCCGGGAGCCCCTTAAAGTCGTTTCGAATCTTTGTCCCCCCAGATGAGGAACCGCTGGAGCCAGACTTTCCGCCTCCACCACCGCCTCCACCTCCCTTTCCTCCTCCACCTTTGCGACGATAGAGAGTCTTGGTGATGACGGGAACGTATACCATGGGATGGGTGGGGAAAGTAGGAAATGTAATGTTGGCCCTTCCGGGCGTGGACGGAATTATAGGTTGCACGGACCCCGAGGCAGTGAAGCAAACTTCTGATTGGTCCTTGCGACTCCCACCGAACAGCTTGTCCCGCATCACAATGCCAAGCCGGTGGATCCCGTGGTGAGCTTTGTTCCAGAACCACGTGCAATAACGTCATCCGTCAAACTTTATCAGTCTCAGATCCAGGCTCTCAAAGACTCAGCTCAGCGAGCTCGATGAACATTTTATCGGTCACTTACTGGCGGATTCCTCATCTCACCGCGACCAACGCTCACCGGGTGAGATCGACACAGCCATCTCTTTCTTCCGCGCTGTGCTTGTTCTCACTGTTCCGGATTAGGGTAAGCGCCCTGCTTGGTGATCCATCCGAGAACTTCCACCTCCGCTATCGGTGGGACCCGGGCTAACGATGCACAGGCTGTGTCTTGTCTTGTGCACGACCCGCCACCCGAGCCGCAGGTTCGCCCGAGCAGCTCTTGGCACTTGACCAAGAGCTTACCAACAAGGCGCTGGGTTCGGCAACAGCGGCGGTGGGTGCCGAAATGGACGGACACCTTCGTTCCATACGCCCAAGGGCGTTCGGGACCAACGTTTATATCGATCGGGGTTACCGCTACTCTAGTGGGTATAAGGACACCGCAGTGAGGGGTGCAACCAACACCGCCTCGGCTTAGCTACCTTCAGCTCTTCGCTTGACGTCCGGGTCTTGATCATCATCGGCGACGGCGGTCTGGGTCCTGGCGGTCTCTTGGTCGCCAGGTGTGATCAAGTCGTCCTGAGAACCTGGCATGACCTTCTTATTTTCGATGACGTTGTGGGTATCACCCAGGAAGAAGTTCTTGGTAAAGAAGGCAGCGATGAAGGGAATGAAACCTGTGCGTCATTAGATCTCATCAGTTCACCACCGGTTGGGAAGGAACTAAACTTACACAGGATCAGTGCAGGCAGGTACATAACGTACATGGTATCGTCGTACGCCTTGATGACGCCGGCCCTAATCTCTGGCGGGCTTGTTCTGGCAGTCCTGATGGACCCAAAGATCTTGAGAATCTGCGCTGCGCTGAGTTTATCGCTCAGGTATTTGTTCAAGTTGCTCGGCATTTTCTCACTGCACGAGTCCACATCAGACTACATGGCCTCGGCACGAGATGAGCGGTTGCGACTTACTTCCAGATGGCGGTTGCAATTGCGCTTCCAACGGCACCCCCGATCTTTGTCCAAAGGGCCAACAGGGCAATGACAGTGGCCATGTCCTGGTGAGGTACGGAAGCTTGGGTCGCTACACGGGACCCAACCACGCTGAACGCTCCACCAAGTGAAATGAGGATCTGGGTCCAGACGAGCGCGGCATCACTGTACAAGATCTCGTCAACAATCAGAAACACTCAGGGGGTGCGGTGCCATACGTTGCGTTCTTGCCGCGGGCGTAGAACGTAAGACCGAGGGCGATTATCCTAATGCCCAAACCGAATATTTGGAGATACTGCACAAGGAGTGAGGAAGCTCCTTTTGTGATGCTAAGACTGATCCGAATATTACCTTGTACCGATGGGTCGCGCGCTGGATGGCGCCGGCGAGCAAGCCGAATACACAGAGACCGACAGTTGTAGTGTTATTGAAGAACACCCAGTTCTTCGTAGGCCTGGACATCGCGAGTGAGTACCACTACCTTGGGTCCTTGTTTGGTTTGGAACCTTACCAGTCTTTGATGACATATACCCAGCTGGAGAAGAAGGTCGAGCGCAAGTTCCCGGAAAGGAAATAAAAGACGTCGATGATCACACAACACAGGAAGGTGCGGTTGAGCACCCGAAGAGGCATCAGTGGGTGCTCGGCCCACTTCATCTCGTAAAAGACGAAGAAGAGAAGCAAGACACCACCAACGACGAGCATGGCGATAATCGAATCTGAGGGGCGGATCGCATCAAACCATGAGAAAGCTCAAAGCCAAAAACGCCCTACCATTCCCCCACCCACCCTTAGCACTTTTGTAGAGCGTGAAGGGAAGGAGGACCAAAGCCCATCCGGCACCGAGGAGGATAAGGCCGACAGCGTCGATTTGGGCCCACCAGTTCCTGGTGAGCTGCCACCAGGTGAGACGTTCCCCCTTGTTCTTGACCCGTCCGTCGTAAGAAGAGGCGGCGATCGAGAGGACGCCCAACTTCTTGGCCTTGATGTCTGCCCAGAACAGTACCATCAGGGCGGGCGCCATAACCGTGGGCATGATTATCTGTGGAGTTAGGCGGAGAAAAAATCAGCCAAAGGACTGGCGCGCTCTTAGAGACACCTACCGCAAACATCCCGTATCCCCAGCGCCAACCATCCTCTCCAAGACCATTAACGATGTACCCTCTATCGTCGCGCATTAGCCGCATGGAGATGATAAGAATGACGGTGCTCACGAGATGAATGCGTTGACGATATAGGGAGAAGCCGGGAGGGCCGTCATAAAGCCCCTCCATTTCAGCGGAGAAATGTCCGCCACTAGGATATCGGTAATCAAATCTATACCGGTATTACCGATTGTGTACAAAAGTTCACCTGTAGTTGGATACAACGCAGATTAGCGCGGAGTTGCGCCATGTGGTACGAGAGTTGGTTGAACATACCAGCAGCGAGCGCATTGACGCTCTGGGCGGAAGCGACGACGATGAAGCCGAGGACATAAAAGAGTAGGGAAACCAAGTACGCAGTTGGGCGAGAGGTGGTGTCGGACAATTTGGCAATGAATGGTTTAGCTGTGAGTCAAGAGGAACCGCCCGTCAGCTTGGTGGCCGAAGGGAGTCGAAAACGGACACAGGGACGAGGGCGTCGTACGCACTGACGGCGCCGAGGACGTAGATAGCGACCTCGACGGTACCCAGGATGGAGTGTTTGCCGAACGCCGAGGTGGCGAAGGAGAAGAAGTTTGAGACAGTGCTGGAGCTGAGGGAGTAGGCGTATGAAATGAGGCCGATCGAGACGTAAAACAGCCAGATCGGTGCTTTCCCCTTGCCAGAGCCAAAGACGCGGTGGAGAGCCTCTATACGACTGACACCGATAGTTTGTTCGCCCACGGCGTTTTCGTCCGAATGAGAGGTCACGCGGGCAAGGTGTGGCTGGTTATCAACAGAGGTAGTCCGTTTGCCAGAATGAGTGGACTTGGCGTCGTCATGGGCGTCGTCATGGACGTCACTGGAGGTCGGAGCGGTCATTGTGGAGGAGCCTGGGGTGGGGAAGGTACCGTATGTCCCCGACATTGTGGCGGAACGAACCAGAGGTTTATATGGCGGAGGAGGTGAGAAGCGATGGGTCTTATCAGATAAGATGGCAGACTTCCATGGTGATCAAAAGAAGCGGCGGAGCTTCAAACCCACCCCAGTTTACACGCCAAGGAGGGTGTACCACACGCGCACTGCCGTCTGGGATAGGCGAGGAATCTTTTTCCTCATTCATGTGAGATTTCAACGACGAATACACATGAAAAAACACCCGGCTGACCGACGTCGGGCCAGGGCTTGGCCAGATTACATGTCGCCGTTCCACGTGGGTAAAGTTTTCCCCGCCGGGAGAGATCGGATCACATAAGCGGACGCCCGGGAGTATTTTTTTATCAGATAAGAAACTTGTCGGCGTTGCTGTTACATTGCCCCATCCCACTGCGCCTGCTACCGATTTACGCTTTCGCTCCAGTCTTACCTCCCCTCCCATTCCCTAACTCGCTTCCCAATGCATCAGCCAACAAAGACCATTGTCGTCCTCGGTGCATCATACGCTGGCAAGCCCCAAACCCGCCACGTGGACCGTATTCACCCGGCTCATACTTCACACAGGTCACAGAGCAGTTCACCAGCTCGTGGAAAAACTTCCCGAGGACTGGAGAGTCCTCGTCGTTGAAAGAAACACGTACGTATTACTCTTCCCCCATCTCTTGCGCGTCGTGTATTCACTTGAACGCCCTAGGCACTTCAACCGTGAGTCAATGGCGCCTTGAATCACTTTTTTCCCCCCTTCTTTTGATCTCGGGACTCTAACTCAATTCGACAACTACCAGACCTGTATACCCTACCGCGTCTGGCCGTGTTGCGGGGCCATGAGCACAAAGCTTGTGGGTGACTTACAAGAAACCTTAACTGCGGTCTGACAATTGACTCATTGGCTTAGTCATCCCGTACACGAAGCTATTCAAGCCAAAGGCCTGCCCTGGCTGCGCTCCTGCTACCGACCTACCGGAGCCGGTCCAGTGCCACGATTTCATTCACGCCAACGTTACGTCCGTAGAGGCCCATCGGGTCAACTTCACCCGATTATCCACTCGCCCTTGTGACGTGGACGCTCCCTCACACGTGGACTTCGACTACCTTGTCTATGCACTGGGTTCACACCTCCCTGCACCTATAAACATCTGGTCGCCTAGTCGATCCATCGGCCCTGGGGTGAGTTCTCCTCGCCATACAGCTCTTCCGAAGCTCACCAGGAGTTCCAGACGCCGAATCCCTCACAGGAGTCCCTCCTGTTGGACGACGACCATGACGGTTCCAAGACCAAGTCACGGCAGTGGCTGCGGACAGCCCACTACAGGATAAAGGCCGCCACTTCAGTGCTTGTCGTTGGCGGTGGTGCTCTCGGTGTCCGTGAGTGTAAGCGACCTACCCTTCGTTACCAGCATTCCTGACACTTCTACAGAGTTTGCGACCGATATAGCGGACGTTTACCCGAACAAAGAAGTTGCCCTTGTTCACTCCCGAGACCAGCTGCTGCCTCGCTTCGACAAACGGATGCACGACGCAGGTACCGTTCCATTATGACCCCTCCCACCCGCTTGGTTACTCACGGGCAGCGTGCTCCAGTTATGGACCGGCTCCGCGAGATGAATGTCCGGACTCTGCTCAATACCAGAATCGACCTGAACTCCCTCAAGACCCCTCCATCCAGCCCGTATACATGCGGCACACCGACTGTCGGAAGTGCCAGCACTCCTGATCTCTCCCCGGCGTTCTCAACGCCGGACCTATCGGAGAGCCCATGCCCCACCCCTCCCCCCGCTTCTCCACACCTTCCCTCTTTTATCCTACCACCCCCAGAGGATACCTACGCCACGATCAGGACGATGGATGGTAGGGAGATCAACGCAGACCTAATCGTGCGGATCCCTGTAGCTTCTCATCGATTCTTGGCGCTTACGTTCTCTGTAGCTCTTCTGTACCGGCCAGAAACACAACACCTCGTTTCTGGAGGCACTGTCACCCAATTCAATTAACCATGAGGGTGGCGCAGCGGCATACGTCACGCCATCCCTCCAACTCGGAGTTAAGGCGGATAACGGAGAGATCCGGCCCTCCGAGTACCCACATGTTTTTGTCATCGGGGATGCAGCCGACGCTTTTGGGGCCCTAAAATCTGGCAGCGCGGCCTGGGGCCAGGTAAGCGACCCACCCCACCCTTCTGATGGTACGCTTACCGATGCTCCTTCTTTAGGCGGAGCACGCCGTTAGGAATATTGTCCGGCTGATCGAAGCACGAGACTCGGAGCTAGAGGCGTATACTGCGCCTCCAGTGGGAATCAAGGTTTCGTTGGGCATAGTGAGCGTTCTGCATTCCTGTGCTTCTTCGGCCTTGACTCTGATCTGCTCCGGAACCCCTAGAAACACTCCGCCCACCAAACACACAGGCGAACCTTCGAGAAGAAGGAGAACTGTTGTGAGACCCTGGGAATCAACAACATGTGGAAGCGGCGAGGCTTATCGTTGGATGACATGACCGTCTAACACACCTACCTTGACCATCCCTCCCCTGGACCGGGAGGAGCATTTGCTTTGGGGCTGATCTAAGCTATGGACGTGGACTCATCAATAATTCTGTTTCAAACATTCACAGCTCCTTCTCGGTGTCTATTTTCGAGATGTACTGGGACTAAGTGTATTCCGTGCTAATTTTTAACAATAACAATAGATCGTCCTTTTCCGAGGGCTGAGGGATTGAATTCGAGGAGTTGGATGTGATGGGGAGACCAACCAGATTGTGTGGCACTCATGAGCGGGGACGCACTTTTGGGCGGGAAGACTCGGAAGAGATCCGTCAAGAGACAAGGGACTTCCGGTAGTCCCATGATGTAATTGTGGTTGTTGGTTTTAGTTGGGAGTGACCGGAGGTCGATGAGGAGTGTGGGTGTGGTAAAGCAGTGTTCGTAAAGGTAACGTTATGTTCCTGAAGCATCCCTGACCTAGGCCTGGAGGCGTATCGGGCGAGAGTGGTTCTCGTCTGTATTCTCAGAAGTAGTAGAGCACGTTCTGGCGCACACGCGTACACGCTCAGGGTAACGCGGGTATATGCCAGATAGTCGGTTTTTACTTTGTTTGTGAAGTCTCACACTCTGCCGCAAACCACGAGGGACTCTCGTGCAAACTGCTCTTTGAGGCTGCGCGAAAAAAAAGAGGCCACCGAACCCCGGGCTACTCGGTGTACGTTCTCCATGCGTCCTGCGGTTACCCTCTACGACTGGCAGGTTGACCTCGCTGGAACGCCAAATGGCATCTGGGACCCGGTGCTGCTGTCGTGGTTCCCAGCGATCCAGACCAGGGTACCGTGGAAAGTGTATGAACTGTTAACCGGCTTATTGATAACACAGCTCAGTCCTAACTTCGGGGAAGTCAAGGGACTCAATTCAACGACCTGTTATTAACACCGCTCATCATGGAACGCGTGACCGCCCGCGTTGCACTCACCGTTTCACCCTAACCGTGACGGTGCCTGCTTCAAACCATGGACCTTATCGACCTAATCAACGTTGCCTACCCTGCTGCCCCTGAACGTGCGCAAACGTTTTCGAAAACGTTACTGCGCCGTTATCAGTTGCGAACCACGACTTCGTATTGGGGATGGGCGCGATGGTTGCTCTCGCTGAGCTAGTTTGCCAACTGGTGGTGCACGCCCGATGGGAGGCCCGAACTCCGACACCCCGTCGTGGTGGCGTGCACTTTCGGAGTCCAGGGATGCACGTGTTTTGGCGGTTTTTGGCGGTTCGTTACTCGTATCGATTCTAGCAACTTGGACTCATCAATCACCAGTTTCTTGCAATTCGCGTCGACTTCATCTCTGTTGATTCAATGGCAGGCGAACGAATAGCATCAGACTTCGCGCGGTTCAACTTCGGCCTGCAGAATCAGCAGAACGTTGGGACGCTCACCTGGATGATCCAGATTCGTCAGTGGGCCATCCACATGGTAAAATCAAAGCGACCGGTTGTTGCTTACTACAACGTTGAAGGTGAATCTACGAAAAAGCAAACCAACGAGTGGCAGACCTCACGCCGACGATAGCTCAAGTGGAGACGACGGCGGAGATGAAAACAGGAGCTATACGGAGAGGAACCCAATGTTTGATCTCGACAACGACATCGATCTCGAATCGCCATTTCATCAAAGCATGCTTTCGGACACACAGATCTCACCAACATCGGAGCAGATCGCTACTCCTGGAGTCACCGCCGGGTCCGTACACTCAGAAATGAAGGGTTATGAACCAACCGAAGGCGACTGGAATATGTGACGGCAGAGTCGATGTTCGTACCTCATTTTCTCATATTTCCAACCATGAACAATTCGATATTGGTTAGTATATGCGAGTGGCTAGAACCAGTGTCAAGAACTAGTTGTTTGTCTGCTAATCACAAGACCCCATCCCCTACGGTCGTGGGGACAGTGCGCGGTCCCGTACGGCAGTTAATCACCGTTAGTTAGGAACGTGGAGCATTTGCCACAATGCCCTACTTTTGATCAGCCGAAAGATCTCTCAACGGATTTCCAATTCCATGATGTAATTGTGATTGATGGTTCAATATCAATTTCGAGTGAATGGAGGTCAGAGGGAAGCACAGGCGTGATGGCGCAGGGTTTGTGAAGGTATCACCGAGCTACATCATATTATTGGACCGACCCTGACCTGGACGCGCAGATCGAACCAACATGACGCGTGCTCGAGGTCTTCGTCCGAGTCCGGTATGTGCATGGGGGTGGTATGCGACGATGATATGTTTAACTTGAATGGGCGACTGAACTTGAGATCTCCAGTTTATGGACACCCCTCGGGCAGGTCGAAGTGCTTTGTAGAAAAACGACTTGAAGAGGGTGCTGTTGGAAGTTTAGGCGCCAGAGCTGGACCGACGTTGCGAACTCCGCCTGCGCGGCCCATATGTCGTCAACATGACATAACCGACAACTAGCGCGGTTTCCCATGGTGGGCGGTGAGTATCACCTGCGTGGATGCCTGTCCAGCTCGGGCGTCTAGCGATTCGCACAGCACCCTATTCCAGAGGGAGGTATTGTCCTGAACATAGGCGCAAAAACCACGGGGTGTCTTGGACACGCTGGAAACGGTCTCTGGGCCGGTCAGGCTGAGGATATCTCGACCGGTAACCTCGAACGGGACCGACTGGAAAGGATTGCTTACAGCGGTTGTAATTTCGATAGACCGTTTTCCAGAGAATAGGCCCAATTTGTTGTTTACCTTTTGATCTTGTTGGGGCTCGGCACCTCGGCATTGTGGCATAGGGGTGACCTGCAAATCGACCGACAATGGGTCAGCAACTTGGTTCTTT
>Ga0307509_10009640_pt1 | contig 12005 bp, 13 predicted proteins | sample 10_EM_MG_FD_202245 | JGI IMG/M metagenome (GOLD analysis project Ga0307509, IMG submission 202245) | Populus trichocarpa ectomycorrhiza microbial communities from riparian zone in the Pacific Northwest, United States - 10_EM | ecosystem: Host-associated > Plants > Roots > Unclassified | place... | reverse complement strand
ATGTTCCGAAATGTCCAGCAATCTTTGAATCATGTTCTGCCTCCATGATCGTTCGTCTTAGACCTTCATCCTTTGGAATATACCACCTGTTCTTATACAGGAGCAAGTCCTTTTCGATACTAAAATTCGTATCAACCTTACTATCGCCTTTGAGGAGTGCCTTTGCCGTTGCTAAATAGGTTTGATCATTATCGGCTGCTTTTATAAGAGCCACATGAAAGGTTGTCTGCAACCGAAAACCTTGGCAAGTCTGCAACACGTGTGGTTGCAAGATGACGGGCTCCTCATGAACATACTGTCCTGAGCGAAAAAATGTAAAAGGTTCGGAATTACTCCCCCCTTCAGGGCGGTAGTCCCTATGCCTCGACAAAGCATCAGCCTTTTCATTTAACCGTCCCTCTCGATAAATAACCTTAAAATTGAAGGGTTGTAGAAATTCCGCCCAACGATGTTGTCTCCGGTTTAGAGTCTTAGTAGTATTGAAGTACTCTAAATTCTTGTGATCAGTGTTCACCAATATCTGATCATCAACCCAAATCAACATATATGCCCATTCCTTAAAGGCTGCCACTATTGCGGCCATCTCCTTATCATGGACGTCATAATTTATCTCTGCTGGCGAGAACTTCCTACTATGAAAGGCTACAGGATGCCATTTCTCTCCTCACAGAGTTGAGATAATACAGCTCCTAACGCAAAGTCACTAGCGTCGGTTTCCAACTTAGTTGGATGAGTATCATCAAAGTGTGTTAGAATCGGACCTGTGGTAAACATCTTCTTCAATTTGTCAAAAGCATCCTGACAGGAAGGGGTCCACGTCCATTTGATACCTTTCTTTGTCAAGCCCGTTAAGGGTTTGGCTATCTGGCTAAAACCTTTTATGAACCGACAGTAGAAATTGGCAAAGCCCATAAAGCATTGCAAATCGACGACCTTCTCGGGCGTTGACCATGCCCGGATCTCTTCAACTTTTGTACTTGTCATAGAGATTCCTCTATCGGATATTTTATACCCCAGGAACTCTCCTTCCCGTTGATGGAAGCTTGACTTCTAATGCTAACACAAGGCGTGCCTTTCACAGCCTTTCCATGACTCGCCTAACTAGAGTGACATGTTCTTCAACTGTTTCCGTATAGATCACAATGTCATCCATATAAGCGATGACTCCGACATCTAACATGTCCCGGAATACATCACTGATCATACTTTGAACAGTTGACGGTGCGTTGCATCACCCAAAGGGCATCACGCTGTACTCATAAAGACCGTATCTGCTTTTAAAAGCGGTCTTCTATTCTTCTCCTTCCGCCATGCGGATAAGATAATAGCCATTCTTCAAATCCAATTTTGTGAAGATAGTGGATTTACCGAGCCTACTCCTGAGCTCGCTCATCAAGTGCAACGGATACTCATTCTTAATAGTAATCTTGTTCAACCCTCGGTAATCAACACATAACCAAAGCGTACCATCAGGCTTCGGCACAAATAGGATAGGAGCGCATATTCGGGAAGAAGATCTTCTGATCTTTCCATGATCCTCCATTTCCTTAATATAATCCCATAAGGCGTCTAATTCCTTCTTAGACAAGGGATATATAGGCCCATCTGGCAACTTAGCATCAGGGACCAGGTCAACAGGGTGATCATATTTAGTATGCTCGGGCAGATCATTTATCCTTTCCTGACTGAATATATCTGCATAGTTTTGATATTCTGGAAGGATTTTAAGCTTAATATCGTCCCCGTCCTCATCAGTATAGAGGGCTATTCCCATGAGAAAGATGTTGTCTGGGTCTTCAGCTAAGAGTTCCTCCTCTGTCATGAACTCTATACGCCTTTCCTTTCTAAGGCAGTGGGCTTTACAATAATCAGAGCGCCACTTCAGACTGCTTTTTTCCCAGTTGATATCTGGGTTGTGGTCCTTCAGCCATGACATTGGCAGGTAACCATTCACTTTACCTGCCGGCATGTCTGCGACTTCAAATCGCATTTTATTTATGTGGTCTCCTATGTACATATCCACCGTAGTAGTATAATGGAGACCCGAACCTGGGATATGATTCCCACTGGAATCTGTAATAGGTGTCGGATCTTTCCGACGAACGCAAGGTACTTGGGCATCCTTTACCCAATCACTACTTAGAACAGGACCAGTAGCGCCACTATCCAACAACACGAGGGCTTCACCACTCAGCCTTTCTTGGTTGTTGCTCCATTCCAATCTCACTCTCACGTGAATTGATCTTGTATGTGGCGGTGGGCCTGCAAGCCTCAACCGCTTCTCGGGTCCCTTGTCCCTAAACATTTTGGTTAGTACTTTTCACAAGGATTTGGTATGTTTTACAATAGCTAGTCAATACCTCTTGCCTTTCGACACAAGAGCGGCCACAACGGGTCGTGAATAGTTTTATCACTTGATAAATTTACGGGGTTTCAATAGCTAGGGTGTTTACTATCACGCCAGCATGATTTCGGGTATTCAACCCTCCTCAGGTAAACTTGCAAAATAACCTCAATTGCTAAGTCAAGTCCAGCCTGACGAAATCAAAATAAAAACCAACCAAATTCCTTCCAAAAATGTAAAACAGTATGAGATAAGCAAACAATACAGTGCGCAGTATCACATAAGTAATAAACAAAACTAAATTGAAAGAGCTGTAAGCATCCCAACACGTCACAAAAGAAACCTTCCTCCATCATGCGTTTTCTAGCACGATATATTAGTTTCAGTTTGCAGCGCTTAAAGCTAGGGAACATACAACTGACATCTTTCATCTTCACCTACCATGCCCATCATTCGGCCTAGCGTAAAGCTTTAGCATCTTTTCCATCCATGATCTTATCTTAGGATAAAGCTTACCTGGTCATCCATGTCGGTATCAACCTCCAAGATATCCAAATCTGAGGGGGGTGATCCACGGAGCTCGGCAACCACTTGTTTCACAGTAGGTTTAGGAGCCGCTTGAATGCGTCGCGAGTTTTGGACTTGGGTGGCTTCGTCTCCCGCCTCACCGGGACTTCGTTTCCGCCTGATGTGTCAGGATGCGACAACTGGGGCTGCGGATGGACACTTTGCCCAGTAGTGACCGTCTTGTCCACAACGGGAACATTGATTCAGCCGTTTGCGCTTGTCAATCAGAGTCTGAGGCACATTTCGGTGCATCTTCGAATGCTCTGTTTCTGCGGGTTTTGTAAACCCCTGCGCTCGGTTGCGGGGCTTCTGCTGCCGTGGGCCTGTGGCCTTTTTTTCCTTCCTTTGTCCCTTTCTCTCCGAAGTATGCCTGTCGTCGCATTTTACCCGTTTGGAAGAATTAGGCGCCTTTTGTGCCAGTGTACAAACCTTGGAGGTATCTTCGAGTTGGTGTCCAGTTTGACGCAGTAGGTCTAGGTAATTCATATATGCTACTGGATGGGGGGTTTTCATAGACCAGGGAGTGTTGAGGACGTCTGTCATGCCCATGCGTGCTCTGTCTTTCACAAACTCTCCACCATACCCTAATACTGCTGCAAGGCGGATAAGTTCGTCCATAAAGCGATTGACCTTCCGTCCATCATATACAACTGGCTCCATTCCCTCAGAGCCCGATTCCTATCCGAGTGACCGCCAAAGCTGCCTTCCAAACGCTTGCGAAACCCTTCCCAGGTTCGCAACTCGTTCTTGGGATCAAACTTGATCCCTCGTCGTTTGGCCGCGTCTTTGTTAATGTGCGGGTGTATGGCGTTATACCATTCTTTGCCAGTATGGCTCAAGAGAGGGATGACGAGGCTGACTTTGTCGATTTCCTTTACCAAGGAATTGTGGAAGTAGTCCAGCTTAATCTCGACATCATGTACGAAGCGTTGTGTGTCCTTGGGATCTCCGGTGAAGGGGTCAACTCCCACTTTCTCTGGCTTCTTAGGCCGAGGGGATGACTTCTTAGCCTTATGACAGTCCTGAATAAACTTATTGAGAGCCGCATATCGTCTATCGTACTTGTCCTTCTTTTCTCGACTCCAGTGGCGCTTGCGACTGCCAAGGAAGTCTCTCAGATCGCGGGGTGAGCCATTGGATCCATCACTATCGGACCAAGAAGAACTGGAATCACTCGGATCATCTCCTCCAGCAACGTTTCCGCCTCTGGGAGGTTGTCCACCTCCAGCGCCTCTGGTGTTTCCACCTTGGGCACCCCCAGGCATGTCATAACAGTCAAACTGTTCTTCCTCCAGCTCGTCCTCATCCATCTGATCAGACGGTGAGTGTGCGGGCGAACGTGGTGGGAGTGGTTGACGGACGGATTGTTGAGGTTGGGGTCTCAGGTAATCACGCTGAAAATCCCCACAGTCGGTTACCTTATGTCTGGTCGACTTGCAGTAGGTTTACCGGCACTTCATGGCGAGGGCAGGTTTTTCCTTCGGGGCCATCATAATGGCTTGGTTCATCCCTTTAACACAGGGTGCCCGATCCGAAAAATAAAACTCACCACCATCTCCACCAACCATGCGACATCCTTCGTTACAATACTCCGAAGCGAATTGTCCTGGTTGGTCTGAAAAACCTGACCATCCAGCTCTGCCAGAAGGCTTTGCTGGAGCCAGAGGTACCTGTGCCGAAGCAGAGGCTACCGGATAGTGAGGCGTCGCTGGTATTGGCATTCAGGCCGCAACCGCGTAGGGCCGATCTGCTTCTACCTGTATCACCGGTGCTGGTGTGGCAGGTTCAACTAACGGCAGGATAGGTACGTTCGATGGAGCTCGAGGTGGTGGCTGTGGCGAGGGTTGCCTCGAACTTTGTCTCGAAGCTTGGCTTCTACACTTGATAACACCACTTCGCTGAGCCGCGACTTGAAGATTCTTGAGGTTTGCCACAGGGCTAACACCTCTAGATCTTATGGGTTCTTCGAATGCCACTGTCAACGGGGCTGGTTGAGGAACGACCAACACTTGCAATTGCTGTTCCAACTGTCTGACTCGCTCTTGCGATTCCAAGGCCGTCTGAGCCACTTGAGTCATAATTGGTGCCATTTCCTTATGCAACATGACAGCCGCCATCTCAGCTGCGTATTGCGGAGGAGGCTCAATTGCGAGAGGTAGCGGAGGTGCTGTACGTATGTTGACGTAGTTGTCGGAGTCGATCGAGTACCCTCCCTGAGCAGCCAACTCGAAAGCTGTCACGCGTGCCCTGATCATTCGATCTCAAAGGGCAAATTTACGGTACTCAACCTGCTGAATTTTCATCCAGCGGTTGGCATTGGTCACCATCTCGTGTTTCCATTCGAGCTGGGTAGCCGTGAGGAAATCTCCCATAGAAGCCTTGGCTTCCTGAAACTGCTTGGTTACTTCTCTTACTATGTAGGGTTCAAACAGGTCCCTAGTGAAGTTGGCAAAGGTCATGGGAGATCGTCTTTGTGGGGGGATTCTGTGTCCCACAGAAGGGTCATGCGTGAAGCTTTGAAGAAAGGCAACAGGGTTCAATATTTCTAACTCATGTACTTCTTCAGGGATGTCGGTGGGTTCTAGGTCGGCCATCTGCTCCTCGATGGACTTCCATCCTATTCGGCGCAAGTCTGCAATAGCATTATAGCGGGAATGGTCATAGTCATACTCGACTACATCCATATCTGAAGACATTGTTCTTTCCACTCGATGCTTCTTGTACTAGACAAGCGACTCGTAATCAAACAAAGGTCAAGATAATGGATTTCCACAATTCTCAGAAGAGAGTTAAGCGAGTGCGCTTAACGATATACTGTAACGGGGGCACCCTATAGAGAGGTGAACTCTTAGGTTGCGACCGCACCAAAACTCCTAGTAGAAGATAAAGATAAAATAAATCATTCAGGAAGAATCAAAACTGTTAAACTTAATATCGTTAAGCTCAAAGCTTCACTCAATAAGTTCTCGCGAGGAAAGTTGGTTATCGAAGTAGTATGCCAAACGCTTAAACTTAAGTAGATATCAGATTTAAGCCTTTTGACATTCACCACTACTCCGACCTTGTGCGAGCACCCTGTCCTGCTCACGGTTGGTCCGAGGTCTACCCTCCATCAGGAATTAACCAGCTGGAAGTCTTGGACCAACTCGGGTACACTTAACTCCGTCAATAGGATATGAGTTTCTGCAATGCATCTCCAACACAACCGCAGGTGGAAAAACTCTTCCTATCGAAATCATACCAGTGGCAACCTGTTATGACAACAACCGGAGTCAATACCTAGGTGGTGGACTCACTGGCCCAGTGGTAGTTTCGTCTATACAAGCTATGCAGTCCATCACTTAATCTACGCGACTTATCCAATGTGATAAATTGACATGCAAGCTCCCCCGGTGAGATGTAGCCGATGGTTGGCTAAGTGGGCGCTCCCCATAGCCATCCTCTCGGGACATACTCTACCGTGATAAGGCTCATACCTCTAGAGTCCAATAACAACCCATAGTAATGTTACAAATCAAGGGGAGAAGGTCCGGGCTGGTTACTGAGTTATTTGTCTTGAATGCACCCTGGCCTTCTGAGACTACCTAAGTACCACTAGGAAGACTACCCTACAACCCGTAGGCTAGAATAGACTCCTAGAGGCCCGGGAGACCATATATGAGTGACCCCCATTCTGGCCGTTACCCATTCTCCCCTTATATATCCTGCGAACGACATTCAATCAGACGGAGGGCGACGACTTATATGGTGTTACAGCAGCTGCTCCAATGACCTCTTTTAACTAGCAAACGAGCAACTACACAGCCGTCTGTCTATGACGGGCCATCCCAACTCTGGGGCCAGAGGGGGGTGTTAGTAAAACCCGCCCAAGTTCAATAGCATGTTCGGACCACCCTTACATAGCCGTGGGGCTTCCCCGCGCAGATGCCTGTGCGCCCACGAACATCTAAGAGGCTATAGAATGTGAGGCAATCGACCTCTAAGTTCTAGGATGACTTTGCCAGTGAAGGTAGGGTAACTTGGACTCCCAGTAGGGGAATTGGGGTGCATGGGCATAATGACCAAATTCCCAGGGTTGGGTAACTTTGCCCTCTTATACCATTAACCACTCCAGAAGTCCTCCAGTCAACAATAAAGGTTGTCACGGAGGTCTGTGTAAGATTTCCATAATTCCCTTGACTTTATGTGAATGTTCTCCCGAAAGGTTACCCTGCCTATTAGAATGCCCAAGGCTATTCTACTGTTTCCTAGGCCTTGCCTTTAGGCGAACCAGCATTCTTCTATACTAAGCATACTAGAGAATACCACCTCTGACTACCTCTTGGTATTCCATTTGGGCTAACGTGGTAGTTATTGTAGCTACCTATCGTAGGGTAGTTACATGATGTTATAAGATACCGCAATGCAAGCATTGCAACAGTTTCATGAGAGGTATCCGTCTAAACCTAAAGACCATAAGGTTATACACGATCCAAAGCATAGAACTAAGAGACGACATTCACACTCTGCGAACAGACAAAGCGAAGAGGGGAGTAGTGTAACGACCCTACGAGAAGTAGCTACAATAGATACCACCTTAGCCCAAATGGTATACCAAGAGGTAGTCAAAGTGGTATGGTCTAGTATTCTAAGTATACAAGAATGCTGGTTCACCTAAGGGCAAGGCCTAGGGAACAGTAGAGTGGCCCTAAGCACTCTATTACGCAGGGTAACCATTCGTGAGAAAATTCACATAACACCAAGAGAATTATGGGAATGTTGAACGGATATCCGAGAGGACTTCTGTGGTCAACTGCAGGACCTCCGGAGCGCTGAAAGGTATAAGAGGGCAAAGTTACCCTACCTTGCGAATTTGGTTATTATTCCCATGGGTCCCAGTTAACCTACTGAAGGACCAAAGTTACCCTACCTTCTCTGGCAAAGTCATCGTAGAACTTAGAGGTCGATGGCCTCACATTCTATGGGCTCTTAGATGTTCAAGGGCGGACACGCATCTGGGCCTGGAGACCCCACGGCTGAATGAGTGTGGCCCGAACATGCTATTTAACTTGGGTGGGTTTTGCTAACACCCCACTCGGGCCTCAGCATTTGGACGGCGTGTCATAGGCTGACGGCTCTGTAGTTGCTTGATTGCTAGTTAAAAGAGGTCATTAAAGCAGCTGCCGTAACACCGTATAAGTCGTCGCCGCCCGTCCCACTCAACGTCGTTCGCAGGATATATAAGGGGAGTATGGGTAACCGCCATTGTAGGTCGCCCATATATGGTCTCTCCGGCAGCTAGGAATCTATCTTGGCCTACGGGTAGTAGGGTAGTCTTCCTTGTGGTACTTAGGTAGTTCAAGGAGGCCCAGGAGCTTTCGAGACAAATACGGCAGTAACCAGCCTGGACCTTCTCCCCTTGATTTGTAGCATTACTATGAGTCGTCAATGTACTCTAGATGCATGACTCTTATCACGGTAGAGTATGCCCCGAGAGGCTGGCTATGGGTAGCCCCTATTTAGTCAACCATCGGCTACATCTCACCGGGGGAGCTTGCATGTCAATTCATCACATTAGATAGTCGCGTAGATTAAATGATAGACTGCATAGCTTGTATAGACGAAACTACCACTGGGCTAGTGAGTCCACCACCTAGGTATTAACCCCGGTTGTTGTCATAACAGTTAGCCACTAGTATGACTTTGAAAGAAAGAGTTTTTCCACGAGCTCTTGTATTCAAGATGCATTGCAGAAACATATATCCTATTGACGGAGTTCAGTGTACCCGAGTTGGTCTGATACCTCCAGAAGGTTAATTCCTAATGGAGGGTAGAACTTGGACAAGCCCTGAGCAGGACAGGGTACTCGCACAAGGTCAGAGTAGTGCTGAATGTCAAATGATTAAATCTTATATCTACTTAAGTTTAAGCGTTTGGCATTCTACTTCTAGAACCAACTTTTCCTCAAGAGAACTAAATTGAGTGAAGCTTCAAGCTTAACTATATTAAGTTTTACCATTTGCTTCTTTTGAATTTTACCTCATCTTTATCTTCTACTTTGAGTGTTTGGTGCGGTCGCAACCGTAGAGTTCACCTCTCTATAGGGTGCCCCCGTTACACCCTTGAAGCCTTAAATACTACATTCTTGACCTTAGTAGCAGCGGTCTCCAGAGCTCAGACATCATCATTGATACTTCAGTATCCTCCTTCTTAGATTTTTGAATTCCAGTACCCGTAATACAACGACGAGTTAATTCATTTGTTGAGGAAGAGGAACTTACGGAAGTTGACCATGAGGATGTTCCCAGATGTCCCCAAAGGGCAGGAAAACCTCCTTTGGAATTCATTCTTCATGAAGAGGCACCCAGTCTAAGGTGCCAGTTGAGATTTGTAAGTGAATCTACCAATTTTACAATGAAATGCTTATAAGGAAGACTACCAAGCACTCCCCATCACCGGCTCTGAATCGACCTTCCTAGCGATATTTGTCTCAAGAGCCAGCAGCACAATTACATTCAGGCCATCTCAGAGCCAATTCATCACCCCTCTCACCCTATATTCCTGAAGAGGACCAAACTTTTCAGTCTTCTTCTTAAAGTAGTATAGTTAATCTGGACCTTCCGGCATCCGATATTGGTGTTCCGGTCACCTCAGTATCAATAAAATGTAATTCCATACATGGTGACGAAAGGATAGTCTTTGAGAATGCTGCAAATATGATCTGGTATCACACATCGTTTGTTAATCCCATTGTGAAGCCAGCTGAAAACAATACACTCCTGGCGGGCTATTGGGTAAAGGCAGCTACCAAGTTAGGTTGGAGAAATATAGAGATGAGAAAGGTGGCAATGACCTTTGTAAGTCTTCTAATTAACAAATAACGTCTCATTTGAGACTTTGCACAGCTAACTTGATTTATTGAGTTGAAACCCAGGCAGTCTAGTCCAGGTCATACCAGGTTTCCAAGACCAGGAGGACACTTCAGGACCTTTATATCTTAGCTCATAAATCACAGACCGATATAAAGGCGAAAATTAGGTATTTGCTCAAAAATGATCAGTTTATGTGCTATCCAAGTAAACAAGGGGTTAGTTTAACACGCATATCGTCCCCGATGAGACGACAAAGGACTTAATAGATAGGAATGTGGGTTCTGATTTGCTGCCATAGAGAGAACAAAACTCTTGTACCATAAGTGGTTCAGGTGTGAGAAATTGCAGGGAAGGACTGATGAAATGTTCCTTAATCGTTTTAATGACGTCCTGATATGCCTTACTACAGCGTGTATCTACCATGCTTTCAAGGCTTGGATTTCAGGATCATATATTCGACCGTCAGATTTCTTGGTTCAAACAGCCCAAAGTTAGTTATTTCCAAGGAGCCCAAATGCTCCAATCCAAACATTTTCATACTAATTGGCAAATTTAGATTTTTATCTCCGGCAGCGTGCAACCTGGCAAGGACTACCTCCCCAGGTGAGAACTACGCTGATTGACCACACGAAAAAACCTATTAAGCGAACGTTGCAAGACAGTGGATTTGTTCAGGATCAGGAGTCTCACGCAGCACTGGAAGACAAAGAAGCCGCAGGATATCTGGATTTGGAGGTTTCAGGGAATGAGGAGAGCGATGTGGAGGATATTAATTCAGATCCTGAAGCTGGTGAATCTGTTGAGACACTCAATGAGGGGTGGGATGGGGACGACTGACGTCCAATTTAGAATTTTATATATTATTTAATTAAATTATATAATTTTTGTGTGAATTAATTTATTATTAATATACTACTTCAACTTAGACTTTAATCGCGTTTGTAAAGTATAAAAGGCTAAAGAAGATTGAATTAGGCTGAACAAAATTCAGAAAGATCCAGGAAGGAAGCAAGAGTCAAGCGGAACTGGGAAGGAATCTAGAAGTAGCATAATGGAGGTAGGCCAAAGAAGGGAACTTGGGAGCTGAATAATGTGATCAAATACCAGGGGTTAATTACACTGGGTAGTAGAGTAGAGAAGTAGGCGAACAGGGAAGAATTTCAAGGATCATGAAGGAGTAGAACGACTGCAGCGCAAAAGCGACGGAGATTGTTCGAGTGTTGGTGCAAACACGAAGAAAGTGTTGTATAGAAATAGGTTGAACAGTGAGGGTAAGAAGGAAGGGGAGAGTTAAGAGGGGATGGAAAAAGGGAGCAAGAGTACAGAGAGTAGAGCGTTTGGGCCATTGAGAAGGTTGCAGGTTTTGTGAATATGGGTGAAAAGAAGCAGGTGAAGGGTGGTGGGTAAAGAGTGGTAACAAGTATGGAGGATACGGCCTGTTTGGCCTATTGGGAGTCAGGAATGAGTCGTGGGGCAGAGGTCCATAACTGAACAATACCAGGTACAGGTGTTGAGGCTGGATAAACTTTAGCAAAATTGTTGAAGCTTAAAAGAACTGTGCAACGGTGCGAATCGGACATTGGGCGTCCTGCAAAGGTGTCAAGAAACGCAATTAGGGATGAAAAAAATTATTCCCTATAACACTTGATGTAATCAGGGGTTATAGAGCTATAGACTATCCATACAACAACTTGAGTTTTATAATTTTGCCCCCTATCCCCCACATGCCTTATAACATCAGCAAAAAAACAATTTACGTCCGCTCTATGCGTCCCGTGTGCCCTGACCATCTGCCGTATGTTTTTTCTCATCCCATGCGCCTGGTGCCTCCCAACGCCCTTATACCCCCTCCCATGCACCCAGCGCGCTTGTTGCGGCCGCCCTCCGTCCTGACACCCCCCTCATCCTTCCCCTCTTCTACTGCTCTCGTCTGACGGCATCCGGCGTACCTATCACCAATTCCCAGAACCCAGACCACCTGCCCCCTACCTTCTCCCTCTGGCGACCTAAATCCGCCCCGTGGCATCTGACATCGTCCAGCTCCTTTCGACGCAGATGCTCTTGAGCCACTTTTATCTTTTCCTACCGGCGCACCACTTATAGAGGTATCACGATCGTCATTCTATTTCTTTTCACTACCATAGTATTATCTACTAGTACAAATTGCATATAGAACAGTTCAATATATTTCATTAAATGTCCGCAGATTCACTCTATAGAGCAATTCACTACACTACTACTCG
>Ga0307509_10009639_pt1 | contig 12006 bp, 6 predicted proteins | sample 10_EM_MG_FD_202245 | JGI IMG/M metagenome (GOLD analysis project Ga0307509, IMG submission 202245) | Populus trichocarpa ectomycorrhiza microbial communities from riparian zone in the Pacific Northwest, United States - 10_EM | ecosystem: Host-associated > Plants > Roots > Unclassified | place... | reverse complement strand
ACCGGCAACAATAATACAGCCAGCGGCGTAATCGCCTTAAGCCGCAATACAACCGGCAACGAAAATGCGGCTTTTGGCGTTGGGGCATTATATTCCAATACAACCACCAGCAGCCTTACCGCCTTCGGCTACCAGGCACTGTATTCCAATACGGGCGGTACCAATAATGCGGCCAATGGTTACCAGGCGTTGTATTCCAATACAGACGGGAGTTTTAATACCGCTGATGGATACCAATCGCTTTTTTCCAATACGTTGGGCGGCGGTAATACGGCTATGGGCTACAAAACATTATGTGCCAATACCACCGGCAACGGGAATATTGCGATTGGATCAGAGGTCATGGGATCCAACACAACCGGATCCGGGAATACTGTTGTTGGGCCAGGTGCCATGCGGTCTAATATCAGCGGGAGTACTAATACAGCGATCGGCGGAAGCGTACTTGATTTTAATACAGACGGGCAGTCGAACACAGCCTGTGGGTATGAATCGATGTTACTCAATACTATCGGTACCAACAATACCGCCAGTGGATTTGGCTCGCTGATTTTCAACAGAACAGGATTCGCTAACACAGCTATGGGCATCCATGCGCTTCAAAGCAATGTAGCCGGCAGTAATAATACAGGCATCGGGGCATTCGCCGATGTAAGCGGTGCAGATTTTACCAATGCTACTGCCCTCGGCAACGGCGCCATCGTAGACGCTTCCAACAAAGTGCGTATCGGCAACAGCGCCGTAACCGTTATCGAAGGCCAGGTGCCTTTTACAACGCCCTCCGATGGCCGCTTTAAATTTCATGTACAGGAAGATGTAAAAGGACTGGATTTTATATTACACCTGCGTCCCGTTACCTACCAGTTCGATACAAAACGCTTCGACGCACAATGGAATCATAACGCCGGAAATAAAAACACAATAGAAAGTTATTCCTTACAAGCGGCTTACGACGAAGCCTCCCGCATCCGCCGTACCGGCTTTATCGCCCAGGAAGTAGAACAAGCTGCTATAAAAGCCAATTACAACTTCAGCGGCCTTATTAAACCCAAAACAGAACAGGACCACTACAGCCTGAGCTACGATGCATTTGTAGTACCGCTGGTAAAAGCCGTACAGGAACAGCAACAAATCATTGAGGAACAACAGAAAAAACTAACGGCACACGAAAAGACACAGGCCGCCTGGCAAGAGAAAACAGACCAGCAGGATAAAAAAATAGCGACGCTGCAACAGCAACTCGATGAAATGAAAAAAATGCTCGCAGACCTTCAACATAAATAATTAAACCTAACTCGTCTGTTATGAAAAAATATCTCTTACCGCTCTTATCCATTTTATATATGCTTGGCGCCGATGCACAAAACGTAGCCATCAATACCGACGGCTCATTGCCAAATGCCAACGCTATGCTCGATATCAAATCTTCCAACAAAGGCCTGCTTATCCCCCGTATGAGCAGTGCCGCCCGCGCCGTTATTCCCCCGACAAAAGGATTACTGGTTTACGACATCACGACCAACTCCTTCTGGTACAATACCGGCACGCAATGGCAAAACATGGCTTCCTCCGCCAGCCTCGCCGTAGCCGATTCAGCCTGGCTGCTTACCGGCAACAGCGGCACGGTGGATGGAACCAATTTCCTGGGAACAAGAGATAATGTGCCGCTCAACATACGTGTAAATAACCAACCCTCCGGCCGCATCGATCACATCAACGGCAATACCTTCTGGGGTTACAACGCGGGCCTGGTCAATACCGGTAACAGCAATACCGGGTTAGGTTTCCGGGCATTGCTCAACAACACAACTGGTAATGAGAATACAGCCACCGGAACCGCGTCCCTTCAAAGCAACACCACCGGAGCGGATAATTCGGCATATGGGCACCAGGCGCTTTTTGCGAATACCACGGGCACCCATAATACAGCAACGGGTTACCGGGCTTTATATTCCAATACAACGGCCAGCAGCAATACAGCGCACGGGTTCGCTGCCTTGTATTCAAACAGTACGGGAGACGCCAATACTGCTACCGGGTTATCGGCTATGTACAACAATACCACCGGCCATAATAACGTTGCCAACGGCACCGATGCCTTGAATGCCAATACAACCGCGAATTTTAATACGGCTATCGGTTCGCAATCGCTTTTTTCAAATACAACAGTCAGCGGACTCACCGCTATCGGCTACCAGGCATTGTACTCCAATACTACAGGAACCACTAACCTTGCAATCGGGTACCAGAGTCTGTATGCCAACACAACCGGAACCGACAATACAGCAACAGGCTATCGATCGTTGTACTCAAATACAAGCGGCTTCTGGAATACAGCAAATGGTGCAAACACGTTGACCTTAAATACCACAGGCTACGGCAATGTAGCCATCGGTCATTCCGTACTATACACCAATACCACCGGGTATCAGAATACAGCCACCGGCGCCCTGGTCATGATATATAATACAACCGGGAGTAATAATACCGCCTATGGCGCCTTCTCCATGCAGCAAAACACGTCCGGTTACTCTAACACCGCTTCAGGGGTATCTTCCCTGCAAAGCAATACCACAGGATATAATAATACGGCAAATGGATCTGCCGCACTGTATTTTAATACAACCGGGCACGATAATACCGCCACCGGGGTTGGCGCATTAAGTTTGAACACAACAGGAACCTATAATACGGCAAATGGCTCAACAGCACTATCGTCCAATAATATTGGCTTTTTCAATACGGCCAATGGCGCACAAGCACTTACGGGCAATACCAGTGGAGACGAAAATACCGCTACGGGTTATCATTCCATGCTTTCCAATACCACGGGGTTTGCCAATACCAGTAGCGGCTCTCAATCAATGACGTCCAATACAACAGGTGCCGTAAATACCGCCATCGGCGTTCAAACGATGTATCGCAATACAACAGGTGGCGCCAATACAGCAGCAGGCCTGAATTCCTTATTTGGAAACACCACGGGCAACATTAATACGGCATTGGGAGTAAACGCACTGAGTGCGCATGCCTCCGGTGACGGGAATACGGCCGTTGGCGTTGATGCATTATCATCCGATTCCACAGGCGCTCTTAATACTTCCATAGGCGCTCTTTCCGATGTTGGCTCAAGCGCGCTCACAAATGCCACTGCAATAGGGGCGTATGCGGTGGTTGATGCCTCTAATAAAGTGCGTATCGGTAACGCCGGTGTAACGGTTATTGAAGGACAGGTGCCTTTTACCACGCCCTCCGACGGGCGTTTTAAATTCAATGTACAGGAAAATGTAAAAGGATTGGATTTTATCATGCACCTGCGCCCGGTTACCTACCAGTTTGATGCAAAACGCTTTGATGCAATATGGAAACATCCAGTGCATAAAGAAACAACAATAAATAATAATATTATCCAGGCCGGTTACGACGAAGCCTCCCGCATCCGCCGCACCGGCTTTATCGCCCAGGAAGTAGAACAGGCCGCCATAACATCAAATTACGATTTCAGCGGTCTTATCAAACCAAAAACCAAACAGGACCATTACAGCCTCAGCTACGATGCATTTGTAGTACCACTGGCAAAAGCCGTGCAGGAACAACAGCAAATCATCAACACACAGAATAAAAAAATAGCGGACCTGCAACAACAAATAGACGACATCAAAAAATTAATACAACACTAAAACATATTATTATGAAACACTTTAATTATATCTTCCTTCTCCTGCCCTGCTGCCTGCACGCGCAAAGCCTCCGCATTAACCCGGGCGTGCAGGTAACAATGAGCGGCGCCCCTTATCTTGTTCTTAATAATACTTCGCTGGTCAACAACGGCCGTTTTATTACGGACAATAGCACCGTGTTGTTTGCTGGTGCTACCCATACATATATTGACGGCAGCAGCCCTATTTCTTTTTACAACCTTACCGTTCATATCCCTTCCGGCGAACTGCAGCTCCATACCAACACAATCGTAACCGGTACAATGGCCATGGACAGCGGCAACCTGCAATTAAACACCTACACACTTAGCCTGGGCAGCTCCGGCCGCATCATGGGTGAACGCAACGATGCACGCATCACCGGAAACAGTGGCGGCACCATCACCATCACTACCCCGCTCGATGCGCCCCACGCAGTAAATCCCGGTAACATAGGCGTTGAAATTACCAGCAATGCCAACCTCGGCCCAACCCTTATCACCCGCGGACATGTGCAGCCGGACAATGCACAGGGACAAACAGGCATACAACGCTACTTCGAGATAGCTCCCTCACTGCATAGGGATGCTCTCGCCGCGCTTCGCTTCTATTACTTCGATTCGGAGCTGGGAGATAAAAATAAAAATGAGCTGGATTTGTTTGCCGTGCCGCCGGGCCAAAACAACTGGACGCTGCAGGGAAAAGATTACAGCGATGGTATCAATAACTGGGTGCTGAAAAGCAATGTAAACCCTTCGCAGCGCTTTACCCTGGCACCGGCGCGTAACAATACCGTTAGCGGTGCTTCGGTGCAGATATATCCCAATCCTGCCCGGGAAGCATTTACCTTATTGCTATTCAGCGCCACCGAAAAACAGGGAATTATCAGCCTGAGCGACCAATCGGGACATGTGCTCGAAAGCAGGATGATTCATTGCCTGCCCGGCATCAATAAAACAACATGGAATATAGCCGGCTATGCCGCCGGCGCTTATCACCTGGTATTCAACCGGCTCGATGTGAAGAATACAACCATATTAAAGCAATAAAAACACCCGGCAGGGATTTCCCTAAAACCACAATAGGCACCGGATAAATCCGAATGCCTATTGCTTTCCTTTTAGTGTGTGTAATTTATTTTAAGCCCAGCAGCAGAAAAGATCCTTTTGCCGGAATGCTATGCACATTTGTTGAAACCCTATTATTCAATCCTTCGTTTTTATGCTCCGATTGATATATTCTGACGGCGTGAAGTACGATGATCATTACAATTTCACACGCCAGTACTATAAGACTGCTATTTCTTTTCATAACTGGTTGTTTAGCAAGGGCAGGGTGGCGTATTTCACAGATTTAGGAACGCTAAGTTAAATGAATTTATTTTAACATACAAAATATTATCATGTTTGATCACTAATATGAAAATTTTACCCTCACTTTATCATCTTGTAAATCAAAGCCTCATACGGCTTTAGCAATAAATTGCCCTCGGGAAGCATCGTCCCGGGCGCATAGGAGCTGTAATTACCCATCTGCACCATTCGTTTTTCACCCTGCTTTAACGGTAAACCAGGGGTATAATATTGCCCCAGTGACGTAAAATTCAGTACTATTACCCATTGCTCATTTCCCAGGGTTCTGGCATATGCATAGACGGAGGGGTTGTCTTTATCTATCAACTGGTATTTGCCATACACTAACACGGGGTTGCTTTTCCGCAAACGCACCATTTTTTTAAAATAATTCAACACAGAAGCGGGATCTTTTTCTTCCGCAGCCACATTCACAGTCTTGTAACCCGGATGCAGTTTCAGCCAGGGCATACCCGAAGTAAACCCTGCGTGTTCCGTACTGTCCCACTGAAACGGTGTACGTCCATTGTCACGCGCCGAAATCTGCTGCCCCTTCAGGAAATAAACCAGGTCGCCCCCCTCTTTCTTTATTTTCCGGTACATGTTAAGGGTTTCAATATCGCGGTATTCCTGTATACTGTCGAACTTAATATTACTCATGCCCAGTTCGTCGCCAAAATAATAATAAGGCGTAGCGCGCATGCTCAGCAAAAAAGTGGTGAGCATTTTCGACGATGGCTCCCTGAATGCCGGCGCATCGTTTCCCCAGCGTGTAACCATCCGCGGTTGATCGTGATTGCCCAGGTAAATAGTGCCCCAGCCTTTCTGCGCAAAAGTGCTGTCCCACCGCGAATAAATTTCCTTAAACGCCACCAGGCTGTATCCTTTGGGATCCACCTGCTTAAACTGGCCGGGCAGGTAGCCCAGCCCTACGCCATCAAAATGATACAGCATTTGCAGCTCGTTCCTGTCTTCATCCACAAAATCATGCGCCGTGGCGGGTGTTACGCCGATGCCCTCGGCCACGGTCATGATATCGTAATTACGCAATGCTTCTTTATTCATTTGCTGCAGGTATTCGTGCAGGTGAGGTCCGTTGGCATAGTAGCGCACAAAATCACCGTGGTACCGGGCCGGCAATGTAGGGAAGCTGGTATCTTTTGAAATAAAAGGGATCACATCCATCCTGAAACCATCTACCCCCTTCTTAAACCAGAAGTTCATCATATTGAATATTTCCGTGCGCACGACGGGATTCTCCCAGTTTAAATCGGGCTGCTTGCGACCGAAATAATGCAGGTAATACGACTTCGTAGTGGAATCGTATTTCCACGCGCTGCCATCCACATCAAAAAAGCTGAAACGGGGATCAGGCTTTCCTTTTTCGGCCGGCCACCAGTGGTAGTAATGGCGATAAGGATTATTGCGCGAGGCCCGCGATTGTTTGAACCAGTTGTGCTCATCACTGCTGTGGTTGGCCACCAGGTCGAGCACCAGCTTAATGCCTCTTTCGTGCATGCCTTTAAGCAGGGCATCAAAATCGGCCATGGTGCCAAACGCGGTCATAATGCCTTCGTAATCGCTGATATCATACCCGTTGTCGTCGTTGGGCGATGCAAAGATGGGATTCAGCCATACCACATCCACGCCCAGGCTTTTAATATAGTCCAGCTTCGACAGGATGCCTTTCAAATCGCCCACCCCATCGCCGTCGCTGTCTTTAAAGCTGCGCGGATATACCTGGTATACCACCGCTTCCTTCCACCATTTACGGCCGGGAATACCGGCATATTTATCGCTGGCTTTTTTCTCTTCTTTTTTATCCTCTTCTTTCGGCATCAGCTTGCACGCGGCCAGCAGGCCGGCAAGACAACAGGTGATGAGCAATCGTACAGGCATAAAAATATTTTAAGGGAAAGTTAGGCAAATAACCCGCAGTTTCTATCTTTAACCAAAGAACCGCCTGCTATGAAACGTCGTTTCACCCTTTTCCTTCCGCTGCTCATGCTCTCTCTGTCCGTTTTTTGCCAGGATAAGCCAACGGATAAAAAACAAAGGGATAAAGACGCCCCTATGGATAAATACAAGCGTACCAACTATGAACTGGAACCTTTAAAAAACAAAACACCGCTCTCCTTCCCGGTTAGTACAATAGTGGTGTTAGACGTTCGGCAGGACACGACTAAGTTTGGTTATTCCATCCCTGGCACCCTCCTTTCGTCTTTCAAACAGCTTTGCTTTGACAACGGCGCTGCTACGGATATCGCCTTCTTTCTCAATCAATCGTTTATACCAGGCTCGCCGCAATCTGCTCAGAAACTATTGTATTGCCTGAAAAAATGCTGGCTCACACATACCGATACCACCGATGAGTATAATCACAAGTTCAATACCAATAGCAGTAAATTTTACTTAAAAGCGGAGCTCTACCTGGAAAAGGATAGTACTTGTTATCCTCTCTACCGCTTTGACAGTGTTTTTACATACAAAAAGAACCCCGGCTCCTCATCAGATAACTGGATAAAAAAAGCCCTGCTGGCTTCTTTGCAAAATTTAAACAGCGTTAATCCCGAAAAAGTAGTCAAAAGAACCTCTTTAAAACGTGCCGGAATAAATGGTTATTATGCTGATGAGAACCATACCGTCATTAACACTGTTACCACCCCGGCAAAAGGAGTTTATCTCAATATAGATCAGTTTAAGAATAACAGGCCCTATTATACCAGCTACGAAATCAGCTATGAAAAGACCGTGGATATTATGCGGGTAAAGGAACATGACGGAAATTTTTCCGTTATTAAAACCGACTGGGGCTACTGCGATGGAGAACACTTCTTCATGCGCATCGGTCAAAATTATTTCCGTTTATTCAAATGCGGGTATACATACGAACTGAATGGCAGCGATCTTATGGATATAGGTGATCCCGGCTCTTCTAATTACACGACGGACGGGTATTGGGCTCCATTATTGTCCGGCGACAGGCGCATTTCAAAGGGCATGGGCCTGGGCAGGCTGAAACCCCTTCAGCTCGATATGGAAACAGGTAAAGTGTATTAATCCTTTGCTATCTTATCGTAGCTCGCCACGATGCCCTTTATCAGCGATGAGCTGAATCCCTGGTGCTCCATCTCGTTCAATCCCGCAATGGTGCATCCCTTGGGCGTGGTCACCTTATCGATTTCGTGCTCGGGGTGTGTATTCTTTTTCAGCAACAGGTCGGCCGCGCCCTTTACGGTTTGCGCAGCAATAAGATTGGCGGTGGTGGCATCAAAACCTATCTGGATACCGCCCTGTATATTGGCGCGGATATAACGCATGGCAAAAGCAGTGCCGCAGGCGCCCAGTACGGTAGCCGCTTCCATCAGCTTTTCCTCGATAACCACTACCTTACCCAACTGGTTAAACAATTCGTTCACGTATTCAAGATCGTCTTTCTTTACATCGCGGTAGCTGATACAGGTCATGCTTTCCTGGATGGCAATGGCCGTATTGGGCATGGCGCGGATAACGGGCACCTTTTTGCCAATTGCCTCAAGGATATGATCGGTGGTAATGCCGGTAATAACCGATACCAGCACATGCTTTTTTATATCGATAACGTCTTTCAGCTTTGTCAGCACATCATCCACCTGGAAGGGCTTTACCGCCAGTATCACCAGTTCGGCAAACCGGACGGCTTCGCTGTTATCATCGCTCACCAGCACGCCCTCGCGCTCCAACGCGTGCAGCGTCGACACATTGCGCTTGGTAATGATGATATGCTTGGGCATTACAAACCCGCTTTGTATTAATCCTTCGGCAATAGCGGAACCCAGGTTACCGCCGCCGATGATGGCTATTTTTTTACTCATGGCTGATGTTTGTCAGGTATGCCATAACTATAACAGCGATTTAAAATTCAACGGCAATCAGCAGCTATGGCATACCTTAAATCTGGTTAAAGTTAGTAATACTTTCCCGTGGCCAGGTAATTGCGTACATAATCGCCGATACCCTCTTCGAGCGACCAGAACTCCTGCGTATACCCTGCTTTCTTCAACTTGCTCATATTGGCCTCGGTAAAATATTGGTATTTGTCGCGGATATCTTCCGGCATATCCACATATTGGATAACCGGTTCCATATCCAGCCCCGCATAAGTTGCTTTTACCAGGTCTTCAAATGAGCGGGCCTTGCCCGTGCCCAGGTTGTAGATGCCCGAAGCCGGCTGGTTTTCCATCAGCCAGTAGCACACGCTCAGCAGGTCTTTTACATAAATAAAGTCACGCAGTTGCTGCCCGTCCTTAAAATCGGGGCGGTGTGATTTAAACAGTTTTACCAGCCCGTCTTTTTTTACCTGGTTAAACGAATGCCAGATCACGCTCGCCATGCGCGCCTTGTGGTATTCGTTGGGGCCGTATACATTAAAGAATTTAAGGCCGGCCCAGAAAGGCGGGTGCGCCCCTTCCAGCAGTGCCCATTTATCAAATTCGTTTTTGGAAATGCCATAGGCATTGAGCGGATGTAAGTCCGCCACCACTTCATGGCTATCGTTATAGCCCTGCTCGCCCGCGCCATAGGTAGCGGCGGAAGAAGCATATACCAGGGGGATGTGGTGCACGGTGCAGTAATGCCATATCTTTTGCGAATATTCTACGTTGAGGTGCTGGTGTATGCTATAATCGAATTCGGTGGTATCGGTGCGCGCACCGATATGGAACACAAAATAAATGGCAGGCTTATTGGCATGCAGCCACGTAAAAAAATCTTCCCGCTCCACCTTCACGGCAAACTGTTTGCCTTCCAGGTTGGGCACTTTGTCCAGCCGCGTAAAATCATCCACCAGGATCAGGTTGGTATGGCCTTTCTCATTAAGGAATTCCACCAGGCAGCTGCCGATAAAACCGGCCGCGCCGGTCACGACTATAAAAGCATTCTTGTCCATTGATACAAATTAAAGAGCCGCCAATGCATGCTCGCTGTCATGCCCCGCCAGCAAATTGCCGATGGCATTATCATATTTTTCCTTCCACACCAGTATATTATCCCAGTCTTCCCCATCTATTTCCACACCGCCGCTGGTCACTTCTCCCAGCTCTTCATGCGCAAAACCGCCGACTATCTTTTTAAACAGGGGCACGTTCTCTTCTTTCACGCTCACCACTACCCTGCTTTGCGATTCGCCAAACCAGTAAGCGTCTTTGCGCACCGTTATATCAGCTGCCACCACATCGATGCCGAGGTTGCGGTTAAAGCACGATTCCAGCAGGGTTACAAACAGCCCGCCCTCGCTTACATCGTGCGCCGATTCGATCACTTTGTTCTTTATCAGCTCCGCCACTTTTTGCTGCAGCGCATATTCCTCTTCCAAATCAAAATGCGGTGCCGGGCTGTATTCCACCCCATGTATCTTATGCAGGTATTCGCTGGAACCGATGTCGTCGCTGCTTTTGCCAATCAAAAACAACACATCGCCGGTATCCTTAAAATCCATCGTCATCTTGTCTGTTGGCTTATCCAGCAGCCCCACCATACCGATGGTAGGCGTGGGATATACGGGGCCGTCGGGATTCTGGTTATAAAAACTCACGTTGCCGCCGGTAACGGGTGTATCGAATTTTACACAGGCATCGCCCATGCCCTTGATGGCATGCACGAACTGGTAATATACTTCGGGATCGTATGGGTTGCCAAAATTGAGGCAGTTGGTAATGCCCAGCGGCTGGCCGCCGCTGCACACAATGTTACGGGCGGCTTCGGCCACGGCGATCTGCCCGCCTTTATAAGGATCGGCAAATACATAACGGCTATTGCAGTCCGTTGTCAGCGCCAGCGCCTTACCCGTCGGCTTGGCCACCACGATGGCCGCATCGCTGGGCGCATTGGTAGATACGGTGCCCGCGCCTACCATGCTGTCGTATTGCACGTATACCGCTCTTTTGGAAGCGATATTGGGAATGGTAATCAGCTTTTCGGCCACGGCCTGCATATCTTTCGGTATGCCAATGCTGTCGGGGCTGAACGCACGTATCTTTTCAAAATAGGCCGGCTCTTTGTATTCGCGGGTGTATTGCGGAGCGCCGCCGCCCAGCACCAGTTCATAGGCCGGCAGCTCGGCTTCCAGCTCGCCGTGCATATAAAAGCGCAGGATGCCATCGCCGGTCACCTCGCCAATTTCGGAGCAGGGCAGGTCCCATTTTTCAAATACTTTTAATACATCCGCTTCGCGCCCTTTTTCCACCACCATCAGCATACGCTCCTGGCTTTCGCTGAGCAGCAGCTCCCATGCCTTCATATTCTTCTGCCGCGTGGGCACTTTATCGAGGTCGATGCGCATACCCACTTCGCCTTTGGCGCTCATCTCACTGGTGGAGCAGATAATACCCGCCGCACCCATATCCTGCATGCCTACCACCGCACCGGTCTTTATCACTTCCAGGCAGGCTTCCAGCAGTTTCTTCTCCTGGAAGGGATCGCCCACCTGCACAGCCGGCAATTCTTCCGCGCTTTCGGCGGTAATATCAGCCGAGGCAAACGAGGCGCCGCCGATACCGTCTTTACCGGTGGCGGAGCCTACAAAGAAAACGGGGTTACCGATGCCTTTGGCCGTAGCCGAAATGGTATCGCCCGATTTCAATACCCCTACGCTCATGGCGTTCACCAGGGGATTGGTATGATAACATTGTTCAAAATAAATTTCTCCGCCCACGGTAGGCACGCCAAAACAGTTGCCGTAATGGCCGATGCCATGCACGATACCGCTCAGCAGGCGCTGTGTTTTGGATGCGGCCAGGCTGCCGAAGCGCAGTGAGTTCAGCGCGGCAATAGGCCTTGCCCCCATGGTAAAGATATCGCGGTGAATACCGCCTACACCGGTGGCGGCACCCTGGAACGGCTCAATGGCCGAAGGGTGGTTGTGCGACTCAATTTTAAACACTACCCCGTAGCCATCCCCAATGTCCATCAGGCCCGCG
>Ga0307509_10009638_pt1 | contig 12006 bp, 16 predicted proteins | sample 10_EM_MG_FD_202245 | JGI IMG/M metagenome (GOLD analysis project Ga0307509, IMG submission 202245) | Populus trichocarpa ectomycorrhiza microbial communities from riparian zone in the Pacific Northwest, United States - 10_EM | ecosystem: Host-associated > Plants > Roots > Unclassified | place... | reverse complement strand
AAGTGACAATGGATGGCGACCAATTATGGCCAGTGATCGGCAGCTGGAAAGCATTGGATGATGCCGGATGACAGAAAGTGATAACAAGTGATGGCTGGTGATGGAGGGAGAGTGTGGATTTGCTCGTCACTGACTGTCACCCATTACCATCAGTGATCATGGCACTTGGCAGCAGTGTTGGTCACCCACTATCACTCACTATCACTGGCCCCCATGCACAATCACTCACCATCAGTCAAGATCACTGGTGATCACCAATGATCACCAATGATCACCAATGATCACCACTGATCACAGGTGGTCATCACTGACCAAGGGAATTTCTCATAGATTTTCAGGAATTTGTCCAGCATACGCATTCATACCAATCACCGACGAGTTGATGTCACATGCAGCGGCTTAATCGACGAAAGAAAGAGCGTGGTGGATGAGCAAAGGATCATGTATCATGGTCTTGCCATCTCGTGACCTTGCACGTGCAGACCTGGATGACGATCAAGTTGAACGAGGTTGAGTGTTTTCACTTCCTTCGCTCACCTTCCGTCGATGGCGATTTTACGAAAGGCTGTTTGCTGGGCATCTACCATCCACAAAAGCAGAACGATATCCTTCTTACGCTGGTTATGCTTCCCGGAGGGCAAACCGACTCCCCCTCCGATCTTGCTATCTCTCGGTTGCTTGGCTGCGGCTGAAGTTATGGTCCCGTGGGTATTGTGGAAGATCGGCCTGATTGGGAACATACTCCCTCTTCTCATGCTAGCGCGGATCCTCTACAGACTGAGAGCTGGTGGTTACGGTAGGCCGATCCACTTCCTTGGCCAATGGGCATGCGATTTATGATATTCAACTTGACAGTGAGGCAACTCCGTGGCTGGTTCGCGGCTACCTACTTCCCCTCGGTTGACCTCCAACAACTGTGCGACTCATACCGCTACGAAGGAGAGATGGACCTACCCCGGGAACTCATCGACGGGATCATGCGCTACAACGACCTCCAGACGCTAAAAAGCTGTTCGTTAACATCCAGGGCTTTCTACTCTGCCGCTCGGCCCTTGATCCACAGACGCATGGTGCTAGGAGCGAGGTCTGCCGTCCGTGGTTCACATCTGGAGAAGGTTCCCCTCGACTTCGACAAAGCCGAAGTGCCCCATGCGCGCTACCTCTCAGCGGCTGAGGATCGTGGCCTCCTGCGCTATGGCTATGTTCGAGAAGTGGACCTTGACCTTGGCATCGGCAACCCCGAGAACGTCCTCCGATTACAGCAACTCCGGGCACTCGAGACTGTTCATACGTTGACGATCAATATGCTGGACCTGCACAAGATTCTGCCCGTCTTTGGTCGTTGCTTCTCCCAGTTTGTTCCGACCCTGCGATCGCTTAGCCTCAAATCAACGCGCTGCGAGAACGCCCAACAGCTGATGGAATTTGTCTGCCGGTTCCCGTCTCTCGATAACTTGGAGTTGATAAACCCGCGCGGTCTGGGTAACTCGGGGTTCGCTGGCGCTCCACCAAAGTCAGCTGGCCCGCAACCACAACAGCCTCTACCGTTTGGAGGCCAACTGGTTCTAACAGGAACAGGCCCCCTCATCCAGTGTCTGTTGGATCTTCCGGGTGGCATCCGTTTTCGTTCGATCGATGCCAGCAGCAATCTACGGGGTCTGGAGAGTCTCTTGGTTGCATGTTCATCCACCCTTGAGGTCCTCAGTATCCGATGCTTCGAGAGCTGTAAGTCCGGCACCTCAACCCTCACACACCGGTCCACTGAAGGGCCGCCGGCTAGTTCTTCCCTCAGACCAATGGCTTCGAGAACATACTGTCGACCAGAGGCCTGGGGAGGTGCTCAATGTCGACCTGGGATGGAACAGGAAGCTCAGACGGTTCGAACTCGAAGTGGACTTCGCGGAGCTCGACATACTCCCTCGTTTTCTTCACAAGGCTCTCACATCTATTTGGTCGCCCCACTTTTCAGAATTTTCCCTCCGATTGTCCCAAGGAGGACTCGAATTCAACCCCGACGGAGGGCCCAGTAATCGCAAAACCTTGTGGGGAGCCGGGTGGGAGGTGGTCGACGAGGATCTGTACGCACACGCTGTTCAAAGGGAAGACTTTCGGTTCGTGGTTCAGATCGTGAATGGGGAATCGACGGAGGCTGCCGTTGAAGCACTTTTTCCGCGGATGAAGTCCAATCGTTCGTTGTTGATTACGCGGCAGCAGCTCCTGGGCCCATGGTGATAGTCGTTTGGTATCGTTTCGGTATCGTTTACTGTATTCCACATCCCAACGTACAAACTAGTGTAAGGTACAGCTGATTGTTCGGGCTGCCGCCGCTCACCTTGTTCGAATGACTTTTAGTTCCTCCCGTTCAATGACAAAAATAGAGTTGAAAGTGGCGATTTTCGAAACTTTGTCTCGATAGAATCATGTATAGTGGACGTTGCGGGGTATCCACAATGCTTCCGAACGAGTGTACTTCCTCCCTCGCGTTTTTTCGACCTCCTCTCCTACAACGGGATGGAGTACCTAAATGATGGCCAATTTGGCACGGCAACGGGGATCAGCTTGTCAGCAACATTGCATTTCTCTTATTTCAACTTATCCTCACCTCATTTGTAACCAAACAACCAGAGCTTTTTCACAACTTATATTGATGGCACAGGAAGTGAAAGAATCATATCAAAAGGCTATTTCAAGTATGTGATGATCAATAAACCTGTTGACATAGAACAACACAGACATCCAGAATGTTTGTGTAATCAGTCTCCCGCGTCCAGTGATCGTGAACAACGTCGCCCCCTCCTCGACCATCCCTGTTCAGTGCTCAGTTCTGGGATGGAACATTGACCAACCATAGGTGGTACCTGGTCCATGCGTACTTCGACCTCCTCGATGGGATATCACGGAACAGGCTCTCCAGGGATTCGAAACCGCCAAATCTGCCACCGTTGCATGGACGCTCGAACTTTGTGACAACGACTGCGGACGAACGCTGCAAACGGTAGGTTTCATATCTGGATACTGGGAGCCAATCTAATATGTTGTGCAGATGATTAACGTTTGAGCTGTCGGGGCCTTACCTTGTCGGTATGAAAGGCATCACGATCTTCCCCTGGTTCCTGAAGACACAGTGCTAAGGAAGACATTGACCGTTACTATGTTGCCCGCTCCACGGGGGTGATTTAAGTTCAGGATTTTGTTGGATGATTCGGATGTACGCCACGCAAACCCCACAACAAACGCGGTAACGTCACCTACATCCAACGTTCAGTGTTCAATACTAAAAGAAGCAAACCCCCGTTAGCTTCTTACCCCGTACAAAGTACGCAGACGGGGGGGTCGCTCGCATGTGGCGGTGTCCTACTGTATGCTGTATGTGAGGGAAATGCATCTTGAATTCATCGGGGATGGCTGATACCCCCGACCCCGCACGTTTCGCAACAGTGGGGAACGATCACAGGGCTCCACCACTTCAAACTGGGACCCGCACGGTTGGTTTTGTATTCGCCGCCCGTGCCGCTCGATTGGGTTTCCCTGAGCTTTTATAACTTATAGGACCTTCTTCCATCAAAGGCTTTTCTCCGCCTCGGAAACTCCTCCCCACCTCCAATCCCGCGCCTCACCGAATTCCCCCCTCCCATATACACACTTGAAGCATGTCGAACTCTCAGCTCAAGTCGTGGTCCGATAACCCTAATGCTCCCAAGATCCCATACAGTCAGTACTTTGAGGAGAAGGTCTATTTCGCCGGAGTTCTCCTCGGCTCGATTCTCTACGGTACGGGTCGGCACGTCCACCTACAGTTTGCCTATCGATTCTCACTTTGTTTGTTCGGTTAATTCTAGGAATCGTCATCCTGCTGTTCTTTCAATGCATCACTGCGCTGTTTAGCCCCGTCCATCGCAGAGGGGAGGGTATTCGATGGGGACTCGTATCCTGCACCGTACTCATGTTTTCGGTTGTGACCGTGTACACCGCGACGTATCTCAACATTCAATCCGTTTCTTTGATCGATAACCGCGAATTTCCTGGTGTCGACGGCGTACTACCCCCTGGACCGCTCGGATACCGGTGGTTCATTCACTCCAAGGCTATTTTCGTTATCCAAACTGTTATGTTCCTCTTGGGTGGCTGGCTAGCCGATTGTCTCATGGTCAGTTCTTTGTTCGATGCCGCGCCAATCACCCAGACGTCTAACACCGGCTCCTCAAGCTCTATCGTTGCTGCATAATCTACTCCGTGAACCTCTGGGTCATCGCCTTCCCCTTCCTCATGTTCCTTGCCTCCGTCGGTACGTACTTGAGCTCTCTGCAAACCGGTGGCGATGCTCTGGATTAACGTCGTTAATACAGCAATGGGCATCGTGATGATCTTCTACCAGACCTGGCAAGCGAACAGCAGCGTCTGGAATACTGTCCTCACCAACTTCGGTCTTCCGTACTATTCGATCTCGATTTCCCTCAACGTCCTCCTCACCCTGATGATCGTCATCCGACTCATCGTGCACAGTAGGGACGTTCGTTCTACCCTGGGGACTCCAGGTGGAATTAGCGGATTGTACAAGGCCTTAATCACCATGCTTATTGAGTCGTCCGCGCTTTACACCATCAACTCGTTGTTGGTGATTGGACTGTGGGCTGGTGGAAGTACTGTCGCGGAAGTCTTCTTCCCAGTTCTCGCTGAGGTTCAGGTTCGTGCCTTTTTACGACTGCGATCTTCGGACAGGTTGCCTAATGTGATGACGGGTTGAACAGGTCATCGCCCCGCTGCTAATCATACGGCGAGTCGCCAACCGGAGCGTATTGAAGAGCGATACTATTATTGCCGGACATTTCGGTCCGCTCCACGCTAGGAGCCGAGGGGGGTTGACCGATGGTAGCTGTGCCACTCCTGGTGAGTATCCACTGGGTTCAGCGGATGCGTATGAGAAGAACTCTGTCGGACTTGAGGGCGGGGCCCAAACTGCAATCGATTACCATCAAAATAGTAAGGTCTAAGGGCCGCTACAATCTGACGCTTTCTCCTGTCACTGTTCCTCGCCCTGTTGGGCCTTTCACGCCCCCCGCAACTCCCCATCGCTTCTCATTCATCTAGCTCTTGCATCATCTCCGCTCTTTTAATCACCTTCTCGTTTGTATGTACCCGTGTGGTTATGTGTATATTGAGGATACCCCGAGATCATTAGTTTAGCGTACTTGTACATGTCGGGAGTGCACTTACAAAAGCCAGCCATCCGCTTCTAATACGTAGTCAGCGAAGGCCGGCATCCAAACCTTTCCCAAGAATCCTCGGGCTTTCGGAGGCTCGCGCGCCTGGGTTGAGCTGAAGCGCCCTGGGACGAACGTTGCAAAGTCTTCGTGGGGGCAATGGCCACGAAGACACATCTGGAACTGCCCCGAAGGACCGTGAGCCCGCATTGGCGTAACGTTTCCCCGGTCAATCCGACATCCATAGCGTAGAGGCACCGTCATCGACGGACCGTGCATTTATTGAATGTTTTAACATCGAGGTTCTTTATTTGGAGTACGATTTCGTAGTGACGTGGAACACATCCATACAGAATTTGCGATGAGAACGAGACTTCCGGGGTAGACTACACACCATAAAAATAACTTCCGAGGGCATATTTGCTTCCGCTTCCCCACTCTACTCCTGGAGTCCTAATGACAGGTTTTGTTCCTTTCGACTTCATTCCAAGTGACACTCCAGCCACGACGAACGTGAGTTATGCCGTACTTGGTCCGACGGAATCCCTGGCGTTCTCCCAACGAGAATGTGGAAGGTTTCCCTTCGTTGTGAGCTATACGACGCCGTCACAGTTTGGGGGTTGTTTAATTCGAGGATTTCTGGATCCCAGTGGACGGCGTTTTCCATCGGTAAGTGCGCGGTCGAAGAGGTTTCGTGACGTTCTGCTGTGTGCTTGATTTGTACGCCGTGAACGCGATTCCACGGGTCCACCTCAGCGGGGAGTTCTAGGTTTGAAGAGATGAAGATAGACAAGAGTCTAAAGGGACGCAAGGGGGTGGGGGTTCGTCTTGTTCGAGGAGAACATTTGTCTGTTGGCGCCCCTCCGTTGCTGATCGGACTTTGATGAACTTTTCAGCGTCTGCTGCTCCTCTCTACCATCTCTGTTCAAGAAGCCGCTCTGGGAGGGGGCGCCGACGAACCCTAGACACCACCTGGTTTACGCGAGCTCCGACGCGTTTCGTTGGTGAGGTACCCCACTCCCCCTCCAGAACCCGAAGCCTTCCAACCTGACATTACTGTGCAGCAGGCGAATGCTAGGAACCGCGGGTTTCGTGGATTGCGGTCAATCTAATCCGCCATGAAAACGATTACCGTTCAAGCGGTCGTAGCTCGGCCTTGTTGGTATTAGAGACATCGTGAAACTGTGATTCAAGTCGGGATCACATCAGACCTTCTGGGTGTCGCCGTTCAAATTCAAAGGTTGCGACAAACCCGCCGGCATCATCAATATTCAAACCCTTACCCTGCACAATGCGTGTGTGTGAGAAGGTCACATGGATGCGGTAGTGTACCACTGCCCGTTGTGCGCGGGAGGCCCACTCCTCTCCCAATTGCGAACCCCAAGGGCTGTAACCCTCCCAACCCCTACACCTCGCAATTGTAGGAGCGATCGCACTGGTCCATCGCTTCGGACGGAAGATCGTGCGTTTGGTCTTGCACTCGTCGCCCGTGACCATTCATTTGATTTTCCCTAAGCATTTAAAACTTCAGCGTCCTCTCCCATCGAGCTTTGCGGTCTTTTCTTCGCTTCGAAGTCCCTCCCCCCCGCCATCGACCCATCAAAACCCTCTATCCCTGTCCACCTCTGAACCATGTCTGGCCCCCAGGGACGGCGGTGGTCTGATACTGATATTTCGGGGTTCGTGGGTCATCCGTATGATCGCTACTTGGTTGCGAAATACACTTTCGCTGGTTTCCTCATTGCTTCAATTCTCTATGGTACACGCACAAGGCGCCCCGTCCACACGTTTTTCCAGCCGTGCTTATTTGTTCTATTTTAGGGATACTCATTGTGCTATTCTTCCAATGCATGGCTGCGCCGTTCAACCCCGTCAAACGCAAACGGGAGGGTATTCGGCGGGGACTGATATCCTACACTGTGCTCATGTTCGCGATTGAGGCGGGCCCTTCGGACCCGTTGGATACCGGGAGTCCGTTCGCTCGACGGCGCTCGGCGTGGTCCCCAATGTCATGTTCCTCCTAAACTATTGGTTTGCCGATGGCCTTCTGGTTGGTTCTGTACCCAATACTGTGCCCATTCGCCCACATGTCTGACGCCCGGTCCCGGTCCAGCTCTATCGTTGCTACCTGATTCACGCCATGAACCCTTGGGTCATCGCCCTCCCCTGCCTCATGTACCTGAGTACTCTCGGTACGTTTTTAGGTTCTCCACAAATTAAAGTCGACGCTCAGGGCTCACGCCACGAATGTAGTGATGGGTATCATGATGCTCTTCTCCCAGACTCTAGGTACTGTGAACGCCTTGGTGCCCGATAACCACTACATCAGCCTTCCGTACTTTTCGATTGCAATTTCACTCAACATCCTCCTCACTCTCATGATTATTATTCGACTCGTTCTGCACAGCAGGAACGTTCACGCTGCCACGGGATCTCCAGCCGGGATCAGTGGTTTGTACAAGACCGTTGTCACCATGCTCATCGAGTCATCCGCGCTTTACGCCGTAAGCTCGTTATTGGTCATTGGACCGATGGCTGCCAGAGGCCTGGCAGTGAATCTATTCTTCCCAATCCTCGCTGAGACTCAGGTCTGTACTTTCCAACCGTGATCACGGAGGGGGTGTCTAACGAAGTCGGATTGAGTAGGTCATCGCGCCGTTACTCATCATCCGACGCGTCGCCAACAGGAGCGCGTTGACGAGCAGCACTATCGTCACGGGAAACATCAGTTCGTTCCACGTTAGGAGCCAAGAGGAATCGATGGGTGGTAGTGGTGTTCCTCTTGATGAATGCCTCACGGGTTTAATGGGCAGGCATAGAAATAATTCTGGCGAGCTTGAGGCCGGGGCTGAGATTATGGTGGATGTCCAGCGGGATTGAATCGCTAACGGCCTTCACTGCCTGGCATTTTCTGTCATTACTACCCCCTGCACTTGTTGGACCGTTCCCGCCCCCTCCGGTTCGTTATCATGCTTCCCTACCCCCTTTTCGTTTTATTTAGTTCTCACGACATCCCGTCCTTAGGTTTACTTCCTGCTTGTGCGTATATTGTGTGACGTGATCTCCCCAATGTCTGGCACGGTCCACACGGTGTATCGCGAGCCGGTGATGTTGGAGCATCTCGCTAGAGGGAGGCGAGAACGCGAAGGTCTCCTCTCCTCACCTTTCATTATTGGCCAGACACTCAGATCGCCGTTGTTTAAGCCTGGGTTGTGTTGTCCCATCCATCCCTGGTCAAACTGGGCGGTGTTTTCCATCAGAAAGAATGTGATCATAAGTAGTTTCGCGAGTCGCGATGGAAGAGCAGATTCCGCGTTCTGCACGCTGTGGTTGAGATTCCGTGAACCGATGAAGTTGGGGGAAAAAACAATTGCTGTAGCGTAGTCGATCGCTGTCACTTGTGCTGGATGGAGGTACGTATGACCGGATGTCAGAATTCATCTACCGCCCTCTGACGAGCGTTTTAGCATATCTGTGTTCTTTTACTCGAACATCTTCATTCGGTGCTCTGTTCTCGGAGGAACGACAAACCGTAGACAGTACCTGGTCTCGCGCACTCTCCGATGCCTCGCGTCGGTGGGATACTCGCTATCTCTCCAAAGCTCCGGAGCCGCCCGATCTGTTATCACTCGTGCTCAACCTTGGTGACCATACAGCAGGATAATGCTCGAAATGGCGGCCTTCGTGCTGGTGACTGGCTAATCAGTCATGGGGATGATTAACGTTTGAGCGGTGCCCTCCGCCAGCAAAATCAATGGTTGCGACGAACCCGGCACGTAATCAATATTTGACGTCTACTGTTTTCTTATGTACCTTGCTCTGCAGTGTATGTACGCAAGAAGACCGCTCGGATGTGGCGGGGTGCCACCCCGGGCTGCACACGAGGGGGGTTCCGCTTCCAAGTTAAACTGCAAGTCCCGAGAAAACGATAACTCGAAACCCTCGCACGCCGTGTGAGGCTTGGCAATGGCGGGGAGCGATCGTGGGGGTCCACCACTTCAAACGGAAACTCGCGCCGTCGGTCTCCCGCCCGCCGCTCATTGACATTGTGCACCGCCGTCCACTTGGCTTTCCCAAAGTGTTTAAAGCTCCAACGCCCTCTTCATCACACAGTTCCAAGGTCTTCTCTTCACCCCAGAATCCCCTCGTCCCCATTTTGGATCCACCCTCCAGCAAAATCCTATATATGTACGCACCATGCCTGCCTCTCGGGAGCGACCGTGGTCGGATAATCCCAATGCTCCAACGATCCCATACGGTCAGTACCTTGGGGAAAAGTGCACTTTCGCTGGATTTCTCATTCTATGGTGAACGCAAGACAGCCCACCTACATGTCTCTGTGCGCGTTAACCCTGTCTATTTCGTTTATTCTAGGGATCCTCGCGCGTGGGCGGATGCTCCACTCGGGTGTATCAACCACCACGTTTTGTATGTATGGGAGGTGCCTACCTTTCAAGTTGTGCGGCCAGTTCCCGCCGGATGATCGAGGCTCTTGTATTGTGTATATTTTGCAGTACGGGGAGTGGCTTGTGGGACGGTTATTCTCCCCACTGACTCAATGCCAGCAGAACTTCGGATCAGGACCGCGGTTGGGATCGTTATATCATATACCGGCTTCTTTCAGTCGGTGACCTATCTAGTCCCGTATTCCAAGGCTGTGTGCCAACTGTTGAATGGCTTTTCTATATTCGCGGTTGTGTTTGGATGTTGGACATTTGCTGATCGGTTCGGTAGCAGCGGTGTTCCCCAGACCGCTTCTCACTTCCCACATTTTACGATCACCAGAGCACCCCCTCGGTCTGGTTGGAGGTTATTCGACGCCTCGCAACAACTCAAATACTCGCACTACTACTGGAATATCCCCTCGGTTGTGCGCTACAACTTTCCCAGCTTCCTCATCCCAGCTCGACGATTAAAGGTGGAATCAGATACAGATCGTCAGTTCGCGGACCGTGGTTTGACTCCCGCCAGTGTAATAGGCCGTGTGTCTACGATCTCATTCATCAGGAAGGCAGGGAGAGATCGCCTCAGACCACATCGGTCATCACACAAGGGACACTCCGGAGCAGAACTGAAGGGCGAGCAATGCCCGATGCATTATACTCCGGCGGTCCCCCACCCCCCATTCAAACCCCCGACCTTCGACTGTACTCATTCAAACGGAATATCGCATCGTTGGTCTTTTCTTCGTGGAACATCACGCATCGCCATCCACTCGACCCCCGAGACTCTACACAGCCCAGCCCCTTCTCCCCCTCCAGTTTCTCTTTTCCTAACCTCGGAACCCCTCCTCTCAGGTTCGATCCTGTCCACCGCCGAACTCCTCTCCCCTTGTGTACCACCGGATCATGTCACTTAACTCTCAGGAACAGCCGTGGTCCGATAGCCCTGGTGCTCCAAAGATCCCATACTATCTGTACCTCTCGGAGAAGGCCACTTTCGCCGGATTTCTCATCGGGGCGATTCTCTACGGTGCGCACGAGGAACCCCCGCTTAGATGCCCGTCTGACCGTGCTCTTTTTGTTTGCTCGGTTAATCTAGGGGTACTGATCATACTGTTCTTCCAATGTATGACCGCGTTGTTTAGCCTCGCTTCTCGTAGAGAGGAGGGTATTAGGTGGGGCCTCGTATCCTACACCGCGATCATGTTCTCGTTTGCGACCGTGTACACCGCGATGAACCTCAACTTTCAATCCGTTTCCTTCGTTGATAACCGCGACTTCCTCGGTCTGGGTGGCCCATCACTCGGACCGCTTGGATACCAGGCGCTCGCTCGCTCGGAGTTGTCCAATCTTATCCCCAATCTTATGTTCCTCTTGAACTGTTGGTTAGCCGATGGTCTTTTTGTTGGTTATCTGTTCGATCCTGCGTTGGCTTGCCCAGGTGTCTTACGCTTGCTTATGCTCCAGCTCTACCGTTGCTACGTGATCTACGCCATGAAATCCTGGGCCGTCATCGTCCTCCCCTGCTTCCTGTACCTTAGTTGTGTGGGTGCGTATTTTTGACTTTACAAGCCGGCGGCGACACTCTGAATTGATTCATTGATGTAGCGATGGGTATCATGATGCTCGTCTACCAGGCTTGGGGATGGAACGACCCCCTGGCCCCTATCGTCCTCTACTTCGGTTTTCCACATCAATCGATTTCGGTTTCGCTCAATGCCCTCCTCACCCTCATGATTGTCATCCGGCTCGTCTTGCACAACAGGAGCAATCGTACTGTCGTGGGGACTCCAGCTGGGACCAGCGGATTGTACAAGGCCATCGTCACAATGCTCATCGAATCTTCCGCACTTTACGCTGTGATCTCATTGTTGGTGATCGTACTGCTGGCCACTGGAAACCATTTTGCGGATACCTTTTTTCCGATCCTCGCTGAGGTTCAGGTTCGCGCTTCACCACGATCGCGATCTCGGAGCAGACTGTCTAACATTGTGGCGGATTGAACAGGTGATTGCTCCACTGCTCATAATTCAACGAGTCGCCAAGCAGAGTGCGTTAACGAGCAACACCATTCCCACTGGACACATTGGTTCGTTCCACGCTAGGAGCCTAGGGGAGTCGACAAGCGATAGTGGTACACTTCCTGGCGAGTACTCCCTGAATTTGATGGATAAGCATGCAGAGAGCTCTGGCGAGCTTGCCGTGGTGCCTGATATTACAATCGGCTTCTATCAGGGTAGTATCGTTTAAAGGCCTTCACGATCTGACATTTTCTGCGGTTGAAATTCCCTGCTCTGGTTGGACCTTTTCATCCCCTTCGGACCCGTCATCGCTCTCTCCCATCCCTTTTCCATTTTATTCAC
>Ga0307509_10009637_pt1 | contig 12007 bp, 8 predicted proteins | sample 10_EM_MG_FD_202245 | JGI IMG/M metagenome (GOLD analysis project Ga0307509, IMG submission 202245) | Populus trichocarpa ectomycorrhiza microbial communities from riparian zone in the Pacific Northwest, United States - 10_EM | ecosystem: Host-associated > Plants > Roots > Unclassified | place... | reverse complement strand
GGTCGTGCTCGCGCTTAGTTGGTGAAGAGTAGATGTCGTAATTCTCTTCTGGATCGAGTAAGGCCTCCGTCGCAATTGAGAACCACTTGCCGTTCCGCTTGTAGTATAAGGTGTTGAGCTCGTCCTCCCCTACTGATGACCTTTCGTCTGCCTCACGTGATTCCGGGCGTACTGGGTCGGCGATCACAGGCCCCTCTTCAATTGCCTCCTCTATCTTGACGGCAGGTACGCACAGATCAAATGGCTAGTGCCAGATGCCTTGCGCAATAAACAGGTTCCGTTTCCACCTTTTCACACAACAAATTTCGCTAATGCGGGAGCGGGTAGGCAGGTTCGTCGAGTTAAACACCAATCCGTTTCAGAGCACCACTTGTTGGGCTGATTTTGCAGGACCCGTTTAGTTTGGATGCTGTGTCGCGCGTGCCGAAATCACCCTCCCGTGCGTATATGTGACCTATTGATATACCGGAAGACAAACAGGTGGAAAGTTGACCCGACGATAAATTGCCTAAAGGGCCTTGACAAGGGTGAATTAGGGAGCTATGCGCTTGAACGAATTGAGAAGGAAAGGAAAGGGTGTTGATTGGCTTGCTTTCCTCGGTGTGGTTGTTCGTTGTTAGTCTAGTCTACATGAGAGGCGGCTTATGTGCTAAAGTGTGTGCGCCAAGCTAACTACTAAACAGAGTTTTTCCGTGGGCCCGATCGAGCGACATGACTGCTCTCACTACCCTATCAAACACCACAGGGCACACCGTTAGAACCATCTAGAGTGATTTATTCGGAAAAAAGAAATCCCTTAGTCTTCCTAAGAGACACGAGAAATTTTCCAATCATGCCCACCCAATATTCCACCTCGAGGCAGGTATCGATAGTATAGTAACCACAGTAGTGGAAAATATTATAGTATTAGAAGCATTGAGTGGGGCGGGAGCCAGGGGGTGAACAGATGGGGGAACACAGAAGTGTGGACGTTTGTGAGCCCACTGGCTATGGATAGTTGTAGAAGCCGGCTCTTATCTTTGTTACGATTACCCTTGCCGACAACCTGCAGAGAATGCCGCCTCCTACATCCCTGACTGCCAACCTAAATGACGAATTCCTTCACCCCCTTCAGGTATCCCTCACCGATATGCTTTCCACGCCTCCCGAGATCAGTTAGACCTCCGGGGGGGGGGTTAAGCACTCGGTCACTTAGTCCGTCCTAAACAAAAAAACAAAATCTGATGTTGGAGTATGGATTGGGGTTTGCTGGGGGGTTCAATGGTCTAGAGGGAGAGGTATTTTGTGTGTAACGGCCATAAGCGAAAAGAGCCGCAGGGATCTTTGCAAGAGCGATGCTGATTTCACAGTAGCCTCGGGATAATTATGAGATCATCAAGGAGTGCCTGGGGAAAATATGGGGGGGTGACAGATATTATGGCCACCGCGACGGTCGCACATTATCCCAGCCGAGGGTCAATGGTGTTCTAGAGAATGATATCCTGGGAGTGCGCCCTGGTCATTGGAGCTGACTTCCCAATTTTACAAAGCTAGGAGTAGTGTATATTGAATAACAACTATCGAGAAAACGAGAAAGGAGAAAAGCAAAAGTGACTAGGAGAAAAGCCATGGTTCCTTCCATGTTGTCAGTAGGGTTTTTTTCCACTGTTGGCGTTGCGGGGTGGTGCTGCTGCCCTTGTCGCTCGAGGTCGTTGGCACGGATCCATCCTGTAGGGGCAATGGGAGCGCTTGTTGTGGGTAGGTGGGTGGCGGGTGGGCAACGCAAACGCGAGATATAGAGAGCTATAGCGAGCTTGGGGATCTCGACTTCGGGGGGTTCGGGGGTTCTATATGTTGTGTGTGCTCCATGGACCACTTGTGGAAGAGCTATGGCGCCGGGATTCAGGTACTCGGCTATACCTTTTCCCGACTAACCTCTGAGGCCTACTCGTGCCCCGGCATATCATGTGATATTGCTCCGGTATCCACATACAATCCTCGTTGCAGTCCACACCAACAGTTGGGTTTGGCATGGTGAGTTTCTTGCATTAAGGAAACGTTGCACGGTTCTCATCATCCGTCAACCACCGAAGAAAAGTCTCGCACCATACAAGCGCCATTCACACAAACCCCCTAGCCCTGGCTATAGAGCAAACCCAACCGTGTGCGTATCACGGCATAAATTCTTGGAGCCTTCGTTGCTGACACTGGAAGAAAAAAGCAACCTTTGGTAGAAGCCACTGTTATCACCTCATCTCATGATGGGGAGAGTTTCGACTTGAGATATACAAGGGTTTCCCACTCGAGAGATAGAAGTTCAACAGTAATATACAGATGGACACCAATATTATGAATAGAAGGCGCCACTTCTCTTATCAATTCCCAATACCTGCGCTAAAGGCTCGAGCCCGCACGACGCGACATAGGAATTGATCTGTTAGGAAACTATGATAAGATACTCATACAAAGAACTCCCACGATTCCCACCAGATACCAGACCCGAGGGCACATACCGGTATCTCACACGGATATCCTTACCGAGTCTCGCAAGATAAATTAGACCCAATGAAAAATGGTTTCTACATCTTTCGACACCTAGTCCGCCATATAAAACCCTAAGGGTCATGTGAAAAATCGCGGGCTAAAATACCAGGTAACTCCAAGCATCATAGCAAAGCCCCAGCACATAGTGTATCCAATTATTGTAAAGTTCTTGCTCGAAACGATCGAATATTCTATAGCAGCACGATCCTAGCGACAAAAGTTGTCAGCACCCGCCACCCTCCCCCACCCAAAGCTTTATTTTGACTGATCGGCAGTTGGCATATATACTTTATCTATGGGTCTCCTCGAATTCGCATTGGCATAATATCATACTTGAATATTTTTTGGTTTCGGAATTGCAAGTGGTCTATAGAAATAACCGACCATCTAGTTATTATGGAAGGAAATGCTAAAGGACAAGGACGGAAAGTAACTAGCTCGCGGGCTCCCTCCCCCAGACAGGTCACGCTTGAGGTATCCCCTCTCTCACAATCACCAGGTCGTCAAACGCTACCCCTCAACATCAGCTCCCTGATACGCTGACTTCATCCACCCAAAAACGGTACCTATCCATACCCACCCAAATTAGTCCTAAGCCAGACTCCATTTTTCGGGATACATTTTCAATATGCTGGTATTAGAGCGGAATGCCCCCGATAAAGATCTGTGCTGGTGCATTCCTAGGGGCTAGCGTGAAGTCCTTCTCGTGTATTATTGCGGTACAAGGTGCGGAGGGAAAACTTTTGGAATACGAGTGAAAGCTGGGTGGGAGATTATCCTCATCTATCTGAGAGGGCGAAATAGGCAGAATATGCGATTATGTTCAAAGTTGCTGGAGTTGCTTAGAAAATCTTACTTCCTATACTTACTGGCTTGACTTTAATCTCGCATGGTTTGCTTGCGTTATGTCCTTAAGGCACATTTCTGCTCTGCTCTGCTGCATCAACCGTGCAGCGACGCGGTTCAAAAAGCTTTTTTACCAAAATCAAAATTCTAAATTGATTCCCAACTTCCCACAATGCTATTGGGTTTTGGAGTGCTGATGCAATATAGTATAAGACGGTATTGGGAGCTCGGCTGTTCGGAATCCCTAAGGCCTTTTTTCATTTGCCCATATCGGCGGCCATGTCCAGTTCTATTGCATTGGCAATCGATCATCGGGTTAGTGAGCAGCCAAGAGTTCAGGGGCTATCAAGAAGCTGTACGGTACCTGTGTGATTCTCCCAGAGGACACTTCAAGGCAGCCTTCTCAAAAATAGACCCTGGCGGGGGAGAGTGATTTGGGTCCTCAATCTTTCTCCACCACCGGAGGCGTCCTATATATTCACAATCTTGACTTTCCGGAAAAAAAACTCTTCATCACTATCACCCACGGTCTCCACTCTCTAAAATACGCAATCACTCCATCCACACAACTCCTGCGAACTTTCCCGAAACCCCCAGCCCCAGATTACCTTAGTGGGGCTTCGTCTTCTTGCACAGTTTCCCTAATCTTCTCCCATCCGTTATAGTTCAGACACCGTCTTGTATTTCCTAACCATGGTACTACGCCACTGATCTGTTCCGTTCCCCACTAAGTCCTAATCCTTGGCCTCCGGCCGTCCCTTGTGTCGATTCCTAAAACATCCCAAACACTCCTGCTTCGTCTAACTTCTGAGACAAATATACAATCGTTCTTTTGTTACCATACTTCTAGAGATACAAACTAGAGGACCATGATATTAGGGTTGGAAGCTGAGTGGTTTTTGATAGGAGATTCGAGTAAGTGAGTTATGTACATTTCGTTTTATATAATTTTCTACCTTAAGCTGTGGTTGTAGAGCGGGTGCCACGTGAGGGTAGAGTACGGACTTTCGGGGTAGGGCTTGTACAGTTCAATGGAAGAAGCTTGTTGGCAATGCCTAGGTTAGACTACCTTTTCCAAAAAGAGAAATGGCAGAGGACGAACTACCTACCGGTTCATTAAGTTAAACATCCGTAGTGCAAAAGAAGATAGTTCATCATTGGTGAACACAACATCCTGGGAGTTCTCATTAGGCTCGTTAAAGAGAGAACTGTACGGGATGTGGAGCTCAGAGGATGTTGATGTCACCACTCCATTTGCGTTGATGTTGATTAGCTGCACACAGCTCGGGAAGCCGATGGGTGTGTCTCCCGTTCCCGTAGGGGGGGGTGGTGGGGCCATTGCCCAGCACTCAATGCGGATGGCAAACGGGTCCACCATTAGTTGAACCAGTATCACCAGTCGTGTTGCAGAGGCAGAGTTGATGAGCCACCATTCCGCATCCAAGCGAAGGAACTCAAGCGCTTCCGAATACCCAACTTCAATCACTGCCCCAGGCCAAACCCCCTTTGCCACAAGTTCTCTTGGTCCAAGGTCGTGATATCCTTCCTTACTACGGATGTCACCCAGATAGAATCGTCTTGCAGTGTCTATATTTATTGACTCGAGACTGTGACCCGGAATTCTAGCAACCTTAAGGCTAATTCTCATCGTGAGGTTCATCATGAGTGTTTTGTGCCTCCCCCCAGGCAATATTCGACAAATAAGAGCCTGTAAGCTATTCTCGGTTGTGAAGAGGACAGTGCACCGTAGATCGGAAAAGAAAAATGCCCTATCGAGTTCGGGTAGATGATCATGGGTAACACCGTGGATATATAGGAAATATTCATCAGCGGACTCGGAATTTGCAATGCTCTTGATTGTGCTCAGTAGCTTGGCCGCGGATTCATATTTGAACCTATTCTCGGCCGGGATTAAGGCAGCTTGCATCTCAAACTGCTTACTTCTTCCCCTTGTATCTTGGGGGAGGTCCGGTGTGGTGTCACTCGGAAGAGTTAGGTTTTGGTTAGGAGATAGGGACATGATGGCGGAATAGTGGATAGGTGAATGGAGGAAATCTTTTTGCCAAGAAATTTATTGAGCGGTAACCGGTAAAAGAAGAGGTTCTCTGAACAGACGACAAAAGGGGAATGCTCAGATGGATGCCTGGTATAGCTTAGGGAAATACGCAGTCTTAAAAGTACTGTAATACTGCCTTGGGGTTGTCGCTGGGAGAAATTCTCGGAACGAGATGCGATCGGGGACCTGAGATGTGTTTGATATTCGATGTAGGTGAAGTTGACAGGTAACTTCGAGAACCCGGTGTACAGAGAAAGGAACTCAGCAGAGAGTAAATACACTTTGTGATGGCCACTCGCCCAGTGGGCTCCCCATCACACAAAGACTAGAAACGCCGGCCACAAGTTTGCCTTAATTAAACATGGTATCATGATGATGGGATTATTCCATCACATTTGAATAGGATTTTCAGGTTTTAGGATGTTTACCCGACCGCTAGAGATCAAGTGAAAGAGGGCGGGGGGGTTATGTATAATATGAGTGCTCAATGGCTGCCTAGGGAGGGGGGATTTGGTACGATTCTATTGTTGGGTGGCAGATGAGAGACTGTAGCCTCCCCGTCTGGTAAGCACACGTGTCTGTAACGAGGGACTGGGTTTTTCTTGGTGAGGGCTCCCACTGCTTGATTCAGAGACGGCCGTACTATCACTACTCTAGTACTTTCATTCCCTTATCCCTTCTCATTATTTTCCTTAATCTACACCACACAATAACTGTGTAACCAAGGAGGTCTACCACAACACGCAACAAATACGGAGTGGATTCATCCCGTAGGTAAGCTTTCTCAATTGTTCCGGATGGTGAGGACTGCCAAGGACGGAATCAGGCAAGGAGCAAGGTAGAGAAATAGGAGGAGAATAAGCGATTCAAAAAGTAATCATGCTAATCACCACTCAATCCACCAATCAATACAGTACAATTAACACAGGAGTAACTTCATATAACCTTCCACCCCGACTTCCTCATGTCGCAATTCCGTATCAGGGCCCGTACTCCCTGGATACCTACCAATATTTTAAAAATCCATCCACCTCCCTAGGGCTATATCCAACTGCAAGCCCGCTTCACGCACACTATCTACACAACAACCAGAGAAAGACTCCTTAGATCAACCGTATATAGAAGGCGTTTTTTTTATATTTATTTATTTATTAGATAGATAAAAAGCAGTGTACTATAGTGTAATGATTCCCAAGCCTTTTCCAACAAGTAGCCTCATCTTTCCCATTCGGAAGTGCTATCCTGGGAACGGATAGGATGGGAGAGGGAGAAGTGACATTGTGTCGTCCCCCGTCGTCCCCGGCCGTCCCCCGCCGTCTTCGGCTGTTTTCCGATGTTTTCCGATGTTTTCCGCAGTCCCCTGCCGTCCCCCACCGTCCCCGACGGTCCTATGTAGTTACCTGCCGTCCCCTAGCCGAAGTTTTCTTAGGTCGTGGGGCTCGTCGTCCTTGCTAATGACGGCCTTCCTGGGAATTCAAGGACGAGGACGGACTACATTTTGCCGTCCCGTCTCGTCCGGGGGTCTTGGCAGTCCCCCCACCGGGCCTTACGGGGGCCCCGGACGGCTGAGAACACTGAGTGGAATATTATAGTATTAGAAGCATTGAGTGGGGCGGTGAACAGATGGGGGAACACAGAAGTGTGGACGTTTGTGAGCCCACTGGCTATGGATAGTTGTAGAAGCCAGCTCTTATTTTTGAAGCTGTTACCCTTGCCAGTAACCTGCAGAGAATGCCGCCTCCTACATCCCTGACTGCCAACCAAAATGACGAATTCCTTCACCCCCTTCAGGTACCCACCGATATTCTTTCCACGCCTCCAGCGATCAGTTAGACCTCCGGGGGGGGGGGGGTTGAGCACTCGGTCACTTAGTCCGTCCTAAACAAAAAAAAATCTGATGTTGGAGTATGGATTGGGGCTTGCTGGGGGTTCCATGGTCTGGAGGGAGGGGTATTTTGTGTGTAATGGCCATAAGCGAAAAGAGCCGCAGGGAGCTTTGTGAGAGCGATGTTGATTTCTCAGTTGCCTCGGGATAATTATGAGATCATCAAGGAGTGCCTGGGGAAAATATCGGGGGGTGACAGATATTATGGCCACCGCGACGGTCGCACATTATCCCAGCAGAGGGTCAATGGTCTTCTAGAGAATGATATCCTGGGAGTGCGCCCTGGTCATTAGAGCTGACTCTTCCCAATTTTACAAAGCTAGGAGTAGTGTATATTGAATAACAACTATCGAGAAGACGAGAAAGGAGAAAAGCAAAAGTGGCCAGGAGAAAAGTCATCATTCCTTCCATGTTGTCGGTGGTGTTTTTCCACTATGGGATTTTTGCGGGGTGGTGCTGCTGCCTTTGTGGCTCGAGATCGTTGGCACGGATCCATCCTGTGGTGGCAATGGGCGCGCTTGTTGTGGGTAGGTGGGTGGCGGGTGGGCAACGCAAACGCGAGATATAGAGAGCTGTAGCGAGCTTGGGGGTCTCGGCTTCGGGGGGTTCGGGGGTGCTATATTCGTATATTCACAATCTTGACTTTCCGGGAAAAAAACTTTTCATCACTGTTACCCACAGTCTCCACTCTCTACACACGCAATCACTCCATCCACACAACTCCTGCGAACTTCCCCGAAACATCCAGCCCCAGATTCCCTGAGTGGGGCTTCGTCCTCTTACACATTTTCCCTAATCTTCTCCCATCTGGTATAGTTCTGACACTGTCTTGTACCCCCTAACGATGGTAGTGCGATACTGATCTGTTCCGTTCCCCACTAAACCTTAATCCTCGGCCTCGGGCCGTCCTTTGTGTCAATTTCTAAAACATCCCAAACACTCCTACTTCGTCTAACTCCTGAGACAAAGATACAATCGTTCTTTTGTTACCGTAGTGCAAATATCATCAAACGAAGTCTTTCCCAGTCATCTACCATCCCTGTTTCATTCAATATCCGAGATATGGAACTTTCGTGAATTTTCAACCGGCCCGGGGCCCTACTGCCCCTGGAAATAATGCCAGCCTGAGCCTTCTCGGTATACCTTCTCGAGTATCCTCTTATTATAACAAACCTGCTCATGCTAGAGGAGGATGGCCGTCGGGTTTCAAGTGGGATAATAGCTATGAAAAACAAGGCCGGTCATACGCTTAAGGCCAAGGAAATATAAGTATAAACATGTAGTATCGACCTACCATTTCTACTTCTAGAGATACGAACTAGAGGACCTTGATATTTGGGGTTGAAGCTGAGGTATTTCGGATAGGAGATTCGAGTAATTGAGTTATGTACATTTTTTTTACACAATTCTCTACCGTTGGCTGTGGTTGTAGAGCAGGTGCCATGTGAGGGTGGGGTACAAGGACTTTCCGGGTAGGGCTTGTACAGTCCTATGGAACTAAGCAACTTGCCAGCAATGTCCAGGTTAGATTACCTTTTCAAAAAAAAGAAATAGCAGAGGACGAATTACCTATTAGTTCATCATCTCAAACATACGTAGTGCAAAAGAAGACAGTTCGGCATTGGTAAACACAACATCTTGGGAGATCCCATTAGACTCATCAGAGAGCGAACCATACGGAATGCGGAGCTCAGGGGATGTTGATGTCACAACTCCATTTGCGTTGATTTTGATTAGCTGCACACAGCTAGGGAAGCCGATAGGTGTATCTCCTATTCTCGTAGGAGGTGTTGGTGGTGCCATTGCCCAGCACTCAATGCAGATGGCAAACGGGTCCACCATTAGTTGAACCAGTATCACCAATCGTGTTGCAGAGGCAGAGTTGATGAGCCACCATTCCGCATCCAAGCGAAGGAACTCAAGCGCTTCCGAATACCCAACTTCAATCACTGCCGCAGGCCAGACCCCCTTTGCCACAGGTTCTTCTGGCCCAAGGTCTTGATATCCTTCCTTACTACGGATGTCATCCAGATAGAATCGTCTTGCAGTGTGTATATTTATTGAATCGAGACTGTGGCCAGGAATTCTAGAAACCTTAAAGCTAATTCTCATCGTGAGGTTCATCATGAGTGTTTTGTGCCTCCCCCCAGGCAATATTCGACAGATAAGAGCCTGTAAGCTATTCTCGGTTGTGAAGAGCACAGTGCACCGTATATCGGACCAGCAAAATACCCTATCGAGTTCGGGTAGATGATCGTGGGTAACACCGTGGATATATAGGAAATATTCATCAGCGGACTTGGAATTTGCAATGCTCTTGATTGTGCTCAGTAACTTGGCTGCAGATTCATATTTGAACCTATTCTCGGCCGGGATTAAGGCAGCTTGCATCTCAAACTGCTTACTTCTTCCCCTTGTATCTTGGGGGAGGTCCGGTGTGGTGTCACTCTGAAGAGTTAAGTTTTGGTTAGGAGATAGGGACATGATGGCCGAATAGTGGATAGGTGAATGGAGGAAATTGTTTTGCCAATAAATTTATTGAGGGGTAACCGGTAAAAGAAGAGGTTCTCTGAACAGACAACAAAAGGGAAAATGTTTGGATGGAAGCCTGGTCTAGCTCAGGGAAATATGCCGCCTTACAAGCGCTCTGATACAACCTTGAGGTTGTCGCTGGGAGAAATACCCGGAACGAGACGTGATAGGGGAACCGAGAGGTGTGTGATATTCGATGTAGATGACAGATGTAAAGGTTACAGGGAGAGAAGCTGGTGTACAGAGAAAGGAACTCAGCAGAGAGTAAATACAGTTTGTGGTGGCCGCTAGCAGAGTGGGCTCTCTAGAAATGCCAGTCACAAGTGTGCCTTAATCAAACATAGTATCATGATGATGTGGTTATTCCATCATGTTCGAATAGGATTTTCAGATTTTAGGACCGCTAGAGATCAAGTGAAAGGGGGCGGAGGGGTGATGTCTAGTATGAGTACTAAAACGATGATTTTCGCCCCGAGGCAAGATAATTCCCAGGCCGAGTTCACAGACCAACAAAGAAGAAACAAACCGGAAGAAATGATAGAATCCGAGGAAAGTAGTCAAAGGAACCGAGTCGGGCTATCACCGCTCACACAATTGGTGATCGAACCTTCGTCGATGACCATCAAGTGAAAACAAAACAACGAACGCCACTGTTGCTTCTGGAACTAAAGAACGGTGGTTGTATCATAGATACAAAAGTCAAGCTCTCCTTTGAGTTTTCAGGGCTAAGCTCACCGCTCACACGACCCACGATCCATGCAAGTGCTTACAAATCATTCTGAGCCCGGAAGTTCTACCTCCTGCCCCCCCCACTAGCTAACTAAGAACCTTCTCGCGCCCATCAGTGTTCTCAACGGGGCAGTCCGTCCGTCCGGAAGGCAGACGGCGATGGACTGCGTTAAGCGGTCCCGTCCCGTCTTTTTCGAAACTTGCCCGGCGCCCTGGCGCAAAGGACTATACCCCCGCCGTCCCCCGCGAAAAATGCTTCATGTTTGGTTGGGAAATGTTTCATCAATACTCAGGAACAACCCTGAATTGTTAAGCAATCCCGGGAGGGATTGCTTACATCATCCCATATTTCTTAACACCCCAAAAGTCTAGATATATGGAGACTGCAAGTTGGGTATACGATTATGTGTGTCTCACAGGCGTGTTTTAACACATGAAACTCATAGCTTTATAAGGTTGAACACTAAAGCAGAGAAGAAAATGCATGTAAAATAAAAGAATAAAAGCAGACATTAATTTCTGACAACAGAGGAAGAACGAAGACCAAGCGAATAGAGCTCCAGTGCCTTCAATGTGCTTTTCATCCGATTCACGTCAGAGTCAATTCCACCATAGAATATATCAAGGGTTCTGCTTGATTCCCCTGCCTTGCAGTAAATCATGGGAAAGGTTCTACACCAATTTATCTCTACCAGATAGCATTCGCTTTCTTTGGATATTATTCGATGAATTTCTCTATCTGCTCGGGGAGGGTGTAAGGAAACGCGGTTGATAGGATTCATACATAGTCCCCCGCAGTCCCCGGCAGTCCCCCACAGTCCCCTACGCTGATTTGTCTTACCTTGCAGGGCCCGCCGTCCTCCACAATGACTGCCGTCCTGAGGTTTCCAGGACGGATGTGGACCGCATTTTGCCGTCCCGTCCCGTCCAGGGCTCTTGGCAGTCCCCCCATGGGGCCCTGTAGGGGCCCCGGACCGTTAAGAACACTAACGCCCATGACTATAAAGAAATGAAATCTCTAACAAAACCCCAATAGAACAATTTGTAACCCCACAGTGCTCAATGGGTGCGTAGGGAGGCAGGATTTGGTACCATTCTATTGTTGGGTGGCAGACAGGAGACCATAGCCTCCCCAACTCCTTCAAGAGTCTGGTAAGCACACGTGTCTGTCACAAGTGACTGGTTTTTTCTTGGCAAGGGCTCCCACAGCTTGATCACCCAGAGAGGGCCGTACCATCACTGGTATCGGGTTTGCTCATTGTGTATAGGCTATTTTGGAATATAGAGAGTCCTTGTCTCCACTTTCATTCAGTGTTCCCAACCGTCCCGTCCGGACTGCAGGGCCCTGGCGTCCAATAGTCCCGTCCGTCCCGGGCGGGGTTGGTATGGACGGCCGGGCAAGGCGTCCGTCCTCACCATTTCCAGAAAGACTGCAG
>Ga0307509_10009636_pt1 | contig 12010 bp, 11 predicted proteins | sample 10_EM_MG_FD_202245 | JGI IMG/M metagenome (GOLD analysis project Ga0307509, IMG submission 202245) | Populus trichocarpa ectomycorrhiza microbial communities from riparian zone in the Pacific Northwest, United States - 10_EM | ecosystem: Host-associated > Plants > Roots > Unclassified | place... | reverse complement strand
CCGCGCGCCGTGCCACACGTACCCTGCCAAGCAGCTCAATAACAATGCATATGTGCCCCCATATGTCCCCCTCTCCGGGACTGCCTATGGAGAACCCCCCCTGGTCTGCATCTTTTATCATCTTTAACCCGCAAACTAATCATCCATCATAGGACATACCATTCCGTGGGATGACTGCGAACGTACCTGCTCCTCCGGAGAAGGGCTCAAAGAGCACCACACACGGCTTCAATGATGCGGGTCGCAACAATGCTGTTCCAGGGATTTCCATGGCCAACATCTATAGGGATCTTTCTGCGCAGTTCATCAACAGCCCGCAGTCGAATGTCATCATGATCCGTATGGAATCATTACCCAACAATGTCGGTCGCTCCAGGGTGACAATCGAACTCGAAATAGTTGATGGTTGAGAGAAGATTGGAAGGGTGTTGTGCAAAGTTCGGAGAGTGTTTCCGAGTTGGAAGTCGTGTTTCAGTTGATGGGACTGAATTGTGCCAATAAACTGGCTGTGTAGTCGGCGAAGGCGATTACGTTTGTACTTGTAGGCTGTGTTGGATGGCCCACCAGGGGAGTGAATAAACGCAGCCAGATAACTTCTATCCGCCATCCGGCTGTTTTCCCTGAATACGGACGATATTCATATGTGAGCACCGAGTTCCTAGCGGTCACCTGGTGCGCAAACGGCGCGTAAAAGAATATTAAACCGCCCAGTTAAATCGGTCTCCGTCGCTACACGAGAGCGCAAAAGCCTCCGTGATCTCTAAATGTGTCTGAATTTGGCAAGCTCAAGATCTCGGCGGTGAGAAGAGATGCAAGAACGGAGCGCCCCCAACCCATCCACACCATCAAAGGGAGATCGAGGCTGACCAGGATCCCCTAGGATCCTGTGATGCATGAAGAGGTTCCGTGTCGTAACCTTCACCAAAAGACACGGGTGCGAGAAAGAGTAGGCGCACACCTCAAACCGACACATTGTACATCCCTCCAGCAAGGTTTTCTAGGCACAGGAGCGACACAGATCTAGGGAAATCTCGTGCGCCTTGAGTTTCCTGCGAAACGTGGCGGTGCGGCGATCATGAGCCGAGGAAGAGGATACTAGTATTAATCATCACCTTCACTTGGCAATTTTTCTACTTATGGGACCTCTCCGCTTGACCGAGGCTGTAAGATTGCAGACTCAGAGGTCGTTTCGCCACAAGACCTTACCGGCCTTAACCGCGAAAAGGGTGACGGTGGAATGGCTCGGTAACAGTTCTCACTCGATGTCAGGCTCGAAAAGGACCCGACCGGAAATATCATAAACCGCAGTTTCAAATAGGATGTTGGCAAGTCTATTCACCGCAGCGTAAAGCAATGATGGGAATGGAGCGTGGAAGTAGCGTGGAACGGAGATGAAGTGCAGGCGGGACGGGAGGTCCGGATGGGGTTGTTGAAGGATTCCCGTGAGAAAAAGAATTCTAAGTCCGACATTGGACCTTAGTTTCAGGTAAACGACCACGACCGCCCGGAAAACGACGCCCGACGCCATCCCGCTCACCGTGCTCGGAACACGCAACGTTGGCGATCACAACCGCCACTCTTGTCTATGAACGTTACATCGACCCTCACAAGCAATCTCGACGACCTCATGGCCCCTTCCGAGGCTTCTAGTAAGCGCAAGGCCTCGGACGATAACTCACTGAACTCCAACGGCGCACCGAAGGCGAAACGCACGCGCAAAGACGTGAGTGCTCCGATTTTGTCTGTTTGGCCTTTGCTGAATGTACCGAATAGAATTCCGCGTCCAACAAGCGGAAACGTACGCGTTTACCCATATACTCTGACTTGATCTCATCATACTGATATGCCCTCCTGTCCTGGACAGTCATCAACGGCGAAGAGCAACGCGGCGGTCTTGTTATTATACGTGGCTCAAAACCCCAACAACTTCCCTCCCAACCATCCCTCGACACCACCAACGCTATCGCAGGTCCATCACATCCTCCCAACAAGAAGCTCCGCGCCGCACCCAGTAAGGCACCTAGCAGCAAGAACAAGCACAAGTCGCCCGACGAGGATGGTGTCGTTGAGGAGGACGTGCGGCGCATGGAGATGGAAACCGACGAGCTTCGACGCGCTGCAAGCCATTCACACGACCCGCTATATATCAGCGACGCGTTTCTCCCACTTGCACCACGAGAGACACCGAAGATCGAGCAGAATCGAGTGATGCGTGGAGAGGGCTCACACACTCCCCGGACACCCCGGAGGGCATCTATGTCGTCGCGCGGCAAGCGTTTGAGCAATAGTTTTGACAGGACAGGGATCATCAGTGCGTTGCACAGCAGTTCAGATCACGCGTCCCTGATCTATTTTCCCCCTCACAGCACAACCGCACTCTTCTGTGGACGATGCAAGCCTCTACAAGCACATTGACTCTGAACTTCCTGATCCAGATCGCGCACGACAACTAATCATGCTATGTGCCGCACGCGCACCACTACCTACGTCACATGAGGGGAATGGTCCGCCCAATGAACCGTCGGAGAAAGGCATCAAGTTATTGCAAGAAATGAGGGACAACGTGTTACTTTTACTAGCAGAGCGAAAGCTCGACTTGAATGTGACGACGACCGATCAACCCAGCTCGGCCGCAAACGGGAACGTGGACTTACGACCAAATGAACAGAATGTTAACAACCGCGCGCGGACAACCCGATTCAAGGACGAAATTCAAATGTGCGTCGTTCCCCCTTTTTTTTCGTTCTATCTTGGCCCGACCATTGATCGGACGACAGAGCAAAGGCAGAGGATGACGCGTGGGCCGAGGTGGCGCACTTTTACAACGCTTATCAAGAAACGGTGGTGAGGGGACTGGAACAGCGGCAAAATGCTAAGGGCAAGCGTCGGGCCGGCTCAGAAGATGACTTGCGAGTATCGGAGTTGCCGAAGGGTTTCCAGGATGCAAACGAGCTTGCGTTGAGAGTCTTGGCAAAGAATTCCACAGGCGAGCACAATCCTCACCGCCAACAATGGGGCGAGCTTCGTCATCAGGTGCATCCTAATCCCAGGTGTTTGCCATTCTTTGTGATACTGATGCCTCGCACGCAGACGGAAGAACTCCATACACTCATGAATACTGCCGTTGTAGCTGCCAACGTAATGGAAGCAGATCTTGACCGACGTTTCGCGAATCTATCGCTCGACCTCCACGCGCGAACGCAGGGCACGACAAGACCAGCCAGGCCCACACCCGCACTCTCGACATATCTCCCACAACGGCCCGCGCCCGCGAACCCGTCTGAGGCACGTGACTTGTTTCGCGCTCTCGCACGTGTCGATGCGGCCCGCCCGCCAGCGCAGGTCGGTGTTGCGGCCAGCCGTGCGGCGCGCGAGGTGCTACGTGCGCAGGATGCGCCAGCGAGTGAGCGGCGGATTACGCCTGTAGCTCCTCCGACACCCCGCACACCGCGTCGACCGGGAACGCCGGGACGAGGGCGATGAGTCGCTTTAGTTTTCCGTTGGTCTACATATCCCCCCCTTTATCCTTCCTTTTCTCCTTGTTCTCGCTATGCTAGCTCTGTCGCATCTTTCGTTCATTCTGTCCTCGTCGTTTTGTATGTAGGAATGTCCCTTAGGTATTATTAGTATTTGGAATCTGAAGTGGTCAAAGGCCAAAGGTGGTCATTTTATGAGTATACTGTCTGTCGATGTTACCGTTGTTTAACGTTTAACGTTTAACGTTTATCGATGTTTATCGATTATCCTGTGTGCTTGACAGTGCCAAGTCTGCCAACACGTGCTCTGCTCTCGCTTCCCGTTTGGGGGCTCATTTGTCTGGTTTCCTTTTTCCTTTTCGTCTTTCTATCAACTTGATATACATCAGGCAACTAGAACATCAACTCACGACACTGGTAAGTCGTATCATTATGAAAGCGCAACACCCTCACGTGTTGTAAATAATTTGTCCCTGATCTGCGATACGGTGACATGACTTGGCCCCCGAGCAATGCACACTCGTAATTAGAATTGAAATTGCTACACAAACGACGACCAGTTCCTTCTACGCATGAAACACCAGATGGGAAGAGCAATGCCAAGCCTGTTGGATCAAATACCTATAATATCGTACAACAATTGATACGGGAAGAACGACACGCTAGGCTATACTGTACCCAAGGACTTTAAACTAATGAGGAATCAAGAAATCAATCATGATTGGTCATTGAACCGGGGTCACGCGATGTCTGCTTCCGTAGGCGCCAGTTAGGAACGTGAGAGAATGTGAAGGGAACCCCCAATGATCGCTCCTATGATTTGATCACTTATACTGGTGGTATCTTGAAGACTTCTCCATGTCGATGAGTATAATGTCTGTCGTAGCTTCTGGATGGGCCGTGCTGGGGTGTGGCCCTACGGGAGACCGGATGACCCCTCCGCAAGCAACGGACGTGTCACGGATCGAAATGCGATTGTTGAGGGACACGAGGAGGGTATTGGAGTATCTGCCAAAGACATTTATTGATCAGCAATGATGTTCGGCGCGAGAACTCGACAGAGATACGACTCTGATGGGTACTCACAGCTTCCCAACTACTGATGTCCTGTACAGGCGATGAACAAAAATTTGGTCATCAGATGACGGGAATTTGGATGAACTCGGATACATACGGGCACACGAACCAGTCCTTCTCCTGTTTTCGAGAATCGATGAGTCAATATTGGCGGAGGGACGTTTACGCGTCAGATGGAATCACTCACTGGGTAAAGGACGACCACCAGCAATCCTATGATACTGACGGTAGCTGAGCGAAAATAAGGCTATAATTGACCCATCAGGGTCGAGAAGACTTACTCGTCATAATGTTGGTCTCAACAGTCAGCCTCACCACGCTTACGAGTGCGTGACTGCTTATGCGGCCATCCCTGGCCCTCTGCTGTACTAACTGTAGGATCGGGGTATGAAAATCAGCATCGCGCGAACCCGTTTTATGTGAAATAAAACAAATCTACGTGATAAAGCATTGCGACTGCAATGAGCAAGTCAGAGGCTGTGTTTCCGGCAAGCCAGGTCTGGAGGGGGTAGGGCCGTTTGGTTAGAGGTGTGAATCTCGGCTCACTTGGAGACCCTACCGTTGCAAGGACTTTCAGCACCCGTCCGTAGGCAAACTTCCCGTGTACATGCGTCTGTTGCATATGAGCCATGTTTCGTGTGTAGAAATACAAATCAGACCCACATAGATACCCCCTATGAACGCTGCTGTCGCGCCGACAAGTGAGCACTATGGTAATTGTGAGATAGTTCCAAGACCCAGACAAGGAGCAACATTACCAGACAGATAAGAAAACACAGCCACCATGTCACTCTCTTGCCGATCACCCATATTCGGTAAACGAAAAAGAATTGAACACATAGTGCAACCAAGGACCCCATTATCGGCGTGTCGAAGGGCGTAGCATATGGCGAAGCGAGGTGATTCATGTCGCCGAATCCAGAGGCGAACCAGTAGTACACGTCTGCACCGTTAAGGGCTGTTTGCAAAGTCTCCAGTAGGAATACACTGTACACTATAAAATGTATGACGGGGCGAAGATTCATGCGACAGGATGAGAAGTCTCTTGCCTAGTAGTTTGAAAGGTCTCCTGTCCCCAGAGAAGTTATAGCTATACACATCTTGAAACAACCAGAGAGATAAGCAAACTGAGCAGGGTTGACGAGTGATGACGCTCACAGAACTGGACTACCAGAGCACCATACAAACACCAGTTAAAAAGGCTACCCAGAAGCTATCGGCAGGGAGAGCGTGAATGCTATAAGATGACGTGAAAATGGTCAGACATACTTGGGGTGCAGCTCTGAAGAAAAGGGTCTGGTCAACTGGTCACGGAATTAGATGAAACCACCCTTACATTTCTGCGATGTTTGGAGGGATGGGTGGAAGGGCAGTAGGGGCCGACATGGTCTACTGTTGGATTGTTAAGGAGAAAATGATGGGGACACAGATGAACAAGGAAAGATGACCCTGTGTTATGGGCGAGATGACCTGTAAATATTTGGCTCGATACCCCAACATGGCCATTATATAGTACCTGAAATGGATGCATTAGATGTAATAAGAAGCACTACACCCCATGCAAACTCAGCGGGGTGAGGGAGAACATGAGCCCGAGATCTAGCTATTAGCCGAAGGCATTTGTACCCAAATTAGTTACAGTGATCGTGAACACAGATTCAGGAAGCGAGGCGAGTCAAGAGTAGCCAGGGCGGTGCCCCATCCTCCGTGTGGTGTGGCGTGGTTCCACTTGATGGTGTATCCATGGTGTATCCCTTTAAGGCAATGCCAGGAAGTAGACGAGAGGGTCCTTACCAAATACCAATGTTAACATTGATCATTAATTGTGACGACGGTTTGATGTAAACAGTCAATGGTGCATCAATGATGAGCGACAATCGTGCCAGTGGTCCTAGTCGGTGATCCGATACAGCGCACGAAAAGCAAATGCATCGGCCGCGCATGGCCCGCATGTACCCCATGAGCGCAAATTTGACGCCGAAATGGTTGGAGAGGACGACGACGAGGACCATGTGGACAGCCCCACATTTAACATCCCAGTTGTCATTTCGAAGTAGGGAAGCAGATGGAACAGGAGCCAATGTGACCCTCCTACCTGAGGATGATTGGGTCCTCAGGCGCTTCAGGCCTCGATCATGGTGTCGGCGGCACGGCAGTTGGCACAGTGTTGGCACACGAGCGCGAAACCATGTTTGACAATGTTTGGTCAGGTTCGGTCAGGTCAGGCGCATCATCACACACACTATCATCACCCCTTCTTCTTTCCTGACGGGTGTGGGCGAGTGGCTCCTTTCAGATGAACGATGATGTTGACAGAAAGAGCGACATATATGCAGACACATGCAGCGCAGATCGCAGACCTCTCTATCCCCTTCTCTTGTCCAATCCTGACTTCATGATCCCCTCTGGTGCTCCCAGCAAGTGCACGGCGCTCGGACGACAAGTGAGCCCTGGCGGCGCACCGGAGGCTGAACACACATAAAGATGTGAGTGCTCAGACTTCGTCTGTTTGGCCTCTCTTGAAGGCAATGAGTTGAATGTTGTCTTCCCCAGCGGAAATGTACCCATTTAGCCATACCCTATTGCTTGATCCCGTCATACGAATACGCCCCCGTCGTGGGTCGTCCTCAACGGCAAACTGCAGCGCAGTGATCTTCTCATCATCCATACTTTCGGCCCTACAACCCTTTCAACCCTCCGTCGATAACACAAACGCTGTCGCGGGTCCATCCTCCCCGCTCAGAAAGAAGTTCCACACCGCATCCGCCAAGGTACCCGGCAGCAAGGGCATGCGCAAATCCGTCGACGAGGATGGCACCGTTGAACAGCACGTTGTATGGATATGGCTTCGATGCGCGACAAACTTCTCACATAACTCACTTTTTCTAAGTGACGTTTTCCCACTTGCATCGTGCGAGACACCAAAGTTCGGGCAGAAAAGAGCGATGCACGGCGAGGGCTTGTACACTCCGGACGCCAAGGATGGCATCGATGTTCTTGCGCGGCAAGAGGTTTGGCACGAGTTCGATGAAATAGGGACTGTCATACCGTTCAGATCACACGTCCCCGTCTTATTTTATTTTTCTTCTCACAGCACAACCGCATTTCTCTGTGGACGATGCAAGCCTCTACAAACACATTGACTCTGAACTTCCTGACCCAGATCGCGCACAACAGCTGATCATGCCATGTGCCTCACGCGCACCACTACCTACGTCACATGCAGGGAATGGCCCGTCAGAGAAAGGCGTCAAGTTATTGCAAGAAATGAGGGACAATGTGTTACTTTTACTAGCAGAGCGAAAGCTCGACTTACGTCACGGCGACCGATCAACCCAGCTCGGCCGCAAACGGGAACGTGGACTTACGACCGAATGGACAGAATGTTAACAACCGCGCGCGGACAACTCGATTCAAAGACGAAAATTTCAAATGTGCGTCGCTCCCCCATTTTTTTCGTTCTACGTTTCCCCGACAGTTGATCAGACGATAGAGCAAAGGCAGAGGATGACGCATGGGCCGAGGTGGCGCACTTCTACAACGCTTATCAAGAAACGGTGGTGAGATGGCCGGAACAGTGGCAAAATGCCAAGGGCAAGCGTCGGGCCGGCTCAGAAGATGACTTGCGAGTATCGGAGTTGCCGAAGGGTTTCCAGGATGCAAACGAGCTTGCGTTGAGAGTCTTGGCAAAGAATTCCACAGGCGAGCACAATCCTCACCGCCAACAATGGTGCGAGCTTCGTCATCAGGTGCGTTCATAATCTCAGGTGTTTACCCTCTGCCTTGTTAGACGCCCCGCATGCACAGACGGAAGAACTCCATGCACTCGTGAATACCGCCGTTGTAGCTGCCAACGTAATGGAAGCAGATTTTGACCGACGTTTTACGAATCTATCGCTCCACGCGCGAACGCAGGGCACGACACGACCAGCCGTACAACCCACACCCGCGCCGCTCTCGACACATCCCCCACAACGGCCCGCGAACTCGTCTGAGACACGTGACTTGTTTCGCGCTCTTGCACATGTCGATGCGGCTCGCCCGCCAGCGCAGGTCGGTGTTGCGGCCAGCCGTGCGCCGCGCGAGGTGCTACGTGTGCAGGATGCGGCAGCGAGTGAGCGGTGGATTACGCCCGTAGCTCCTCCGACTCCCCGACACCGCGCTGACCGGGAACGCCGGGACGAGGGCGATCAGCCGCTTTAGTTTTCTGTTGGTCTACATATCCCCTTTATCCGACCTTCTCTCCTTGTTCTCGCTATGCTAGCTCTGTCGCATCTTCGTTCATTCTGTCCTCGTTTTGTGTGTAGGAGTGTCCCTTAGGTATTATTAGTATTTGGAATTCGAAGTGGTCAAAGGCCAAACGTGAGCGCACTACAGTAGTGCCGAGTCTGTTGACACGTGTTCCTTAGTTCTGGAGGCGGTTATCGGTCATGTCTGATTTCCTTCTCATCTTGAAAACCAGTCTATCGACTCGGCATATACGAGGAAACTGGAATACGAAACCATGACCGGTAAGTCATATCGTTATGGAAAATACAACATTCTCACCGTGACATGTTGTAAATGGCATGTTCATTACCTTCTCATTGATTTCTTCACTCGGCGCTTCATCAGAAATCGCATTACTCTCCAAGCGTCACAAACAAGGCACACTTCCCGTTAAGATCGCTTCGTTAAACCAAGAGATACAATCGCTGCAGAGGGAGGTGGCGACAGGAGGAGAAAGAGGAGAGAGCCCATGACGTACATCCCTTGATACTAAGCCCGTTGCTCATCCTTCCTTACCTTGAACCCGGTCATTCATTATCGGACAACTACCACCTGCCAGTGCAACTCCCATCAGCCTTTACACCCACAAGGTTCACTCGTTTCCCTTCAGCCTCGTCATCACGGTCATGCAGACCCTTTCACTTGGTCCGATGTCTAGCCACACTCCTGTCACGGTGTCACCTGTGTCTCCTCTGTCTCCTCTCCACCATGTCGTCTTACAGGATAACTATCCTTCTTTATAATTTGGGGAAATGACAACACGATTGTTGATGCCGGGATTTCCAAGGTGTCAAAGTCTCAGAGCGTGACCCTCGAGATTCCCGGGCTTGTCATATTGGAGCTCGTCGACGTGTTTTGGCTCCAACGATACCTTGGCTGCTCAGTTCCCTTCCTCTACCCGTTGAGCCTGGAGTCAGGGGACCAAGGAAGGCCTGCACAACGGACACCAAGTAGCGGGCGTGAACTGTTAGGTCAGTACTATCGGCCCTAGGTACGGCATCCTAGATCAATCGCTCGTACATGATATCAACCCGTTGGCAGGCTAGCTGGCACGCTGCGCCCGGAATGAGCCCTTCGGGGCGCCTGTGTCGCTGATCCGAGCCTCGACGTTATCTGTTACCTTTCGTGCGTCTGCCTATCGTCTTGGGCGCCTATTTTCTCCCCCTCGTCGTCCACCAACGCGCCGACCCTCTCCTCCTCGATACCCACCTCAAGCCCTTTCTCGTGCTCGATCACGTCGAGCCCTCCTCTCTGTAAGACGCCGCACCAGTGTGTTTGGAAAAAGGAGAGAAGAGGAAAGGGAAGAGAGAGGGGATCGACGACGAGGCGGAGAATCAGAGGGGAACGAAAGACACGAGGTGGATTGAGGCGTGCAGCCCAAAAGCGTTGGTGAAGAGTGGTACTGACGAACCGATAAGATAGAGACGAGAGAAGAGGGACGTCGACGAGAAAGACCACAAGACAGATGACGGTGCAGTGGCTCGGTTTGTTCTCAGAAGTCGGGCGTTGACGAGAAGGAAGGAAAGAGGTCTTAAAGCTGTAAAATGGAGAAAGAAGCCATGGGTACGTTTTGATAGGTGCACTCTGTCTGCAATACGGTGTCTGGTGTCCAGATCGAGAGTCCAGAGATGAAAAAAAGGGTAGGATAGGAACTCAATGGGCCGGCGACAGACCCGCGCGGTAGAGAATGGCAAGTATCATACAAGCAGAATCGAGGGTGGGATCAAGAGTAAACGGTAGTAAGGGGAGTGTGACGACGAGAGGGGGGAAACGGTGTGGGGGCAACAGCTATGTTATTAGTAAATTCGAGTGACTGTACCCGGTAGACTCGGATTGATGACCGTTGCTTGACTTGGGCCAGATTATCTTTAAGGCCCATCGAAAGTATCGCGTTGGTTTGAGACTTAGGCTGCTAAATTTGTGGTATAGGGGCGCCACACATATGACTCCCGAAGGACGCCCAGTGCGGCGCCGTGCTCAATGAGGAGCCGGGCAAGATTCCCATGACCCCGTTCTGACGCCCGATGTAACGGGGTCGTCCCGTCCTCGTTCTGGGCTGCCGCGTGGGCGCCGTGTTCAATGAGGAGCTGGGCCACATCCACATGACCCCCTAAGGACGCCTCGTGCAACGGAGTCGTCCCGTCCTCGCTCTGGGCTGCCGCGTCGGCGCCGTGCTCTACGAGGAGCCGGGCCACATCCACATGACCACCTAAGGACGCCCGATGCAGCGGAGTCGTCCCGTCTTCGTTCTTTGCTGCCGCATCAGCGCCGTGCTCGATGAGGAGCCGGGCCACATCCACGTGACCCCCTAAGGACGCCTCGTGCAGCGGTGTCGTCGCGTCCTCGTTCTTGGCTGCCGCTTCGGCGCCGTGCTCTATGAGGAGCCGGGCCACATCCACATGACCTCCTGAGGATGCCCGATGCAGCGGAGTCGTCCCGTCCTCGTCCTGGGCTGCCGCGTCGGCGCCGTGCTTGATGAGAAGCCGGGCCACCTTCACATGACCCCATTCGGACGCCTCATGTAGCGGAGTCATCGCGTCCTCGTTCTGGGCTGCCGCGTCTGCGCCGTGCTCGATGAGGAGCCGGGCCACATCCACATGACCCCCCAAGGACGCCCGATGCAGCGGGGTCGTCCCATCTTCGTGCTGGGCTGTCGCGTCGGCGCCGTGCTCGATGAGGAGCCGGGCCACAACCACATGACCCCGTCCGGATGCCTCATGCAGTGGAGTCGTCCCGTCCTCGTTCGTTGCTGCCGCATCAGCGCCGTGCTCGATGAGGAGCCGGGTTACATCCACATGACCCCCCAAGGACGCCCGGTGCAGCGGGGTCGTCCCATCTTCGTGCTGGGTTGTCGCGTCGGCACCGTGCTTGATGAGGAGCCGTGCCACATCCACATGACCCTGTTCGGATGCTTCATGCAGTGGAGTCGTTCCGTCCTCGTTCTTCGCTGCAGCATCAGCGCCGTTCTCGATGAGGAGCCGGGTTACATCCACATGACCCCCCAAGGACGCCCGATGCAGCGGGGTCGTCCCATCTTCGTGCTGGGCTGTCGCGTCGGCGTAGTGCTCGATGAGGAGCCGTGCCACATCCACATGACCCCTTTCGGATGCCTCATGCAGTGGAGTCGTCCCGTCCTTGTTCTTTGCTGCCGCGTCAGCGCCATTCGCGATGAGGAGCTGGGCTAGATC
>Ga0307509_10009635_pt1 | contig 12010 bp, 10 predicted proteins | sample 10_EM_MG_FD_202245 | JGI IMG/M metagenome (GOLD analysis project Ga0307509, IMG submission 202245) | Populus trichocarpa ectomycorrhiza microbial communities from riparian zone in the Pacific Northwest, United States - 10_EM | ecosystem: Host-associated > Plants > Roots > Unclassified | place... | reverse complement strand
AGAACAAAAAGGAAGGACGGGGAGGACATTGAGGGTCTCCTACCTCCAACTGCGTCAGGTTTGAAGGCCGGAGGATCCTGATACACCCCAAGTCGATCTGCGCATAGTTGATGGCACAGGATTGCACAAGTGAGACACACCATCGTACCATTGACACGATTGATGAATTCCGGGTCTAGCATCCCAAGCTTTCTCTTGCCATTGAAATACTTACCATAGATGGCATCGGCAATCTGGGGCCCGAGGAACCGGAATGATATAGGCTGCATCCAGGTCATAGTCAGTCGTGATTGGAAGTCCTGGTTGGGCGACCGGCAACGGGCGGATACCCACCTCATACCCATTTGAGGGCCACATGAACATCTCATCCTCGAGAAGGTATTGGCCTCTACGAGCAATGGCAGTGGGATCGTCCCGTAGTCCGTATAATTCCCGTATATAATCTTTGATATAAGGGACGAACCGTGCCCGCACGCCAGAGTGTTTTTGACGTATCTTTCCTAGTTAGTATAGCACCCTTTATGGTTGGGACCTCTGACTTACGATGTCTATACTATTCGACAACGGTTAAATATTTCCGGTATCCGCAATCTCATCTTGTGCGCGACTCCAAACATTGTGCACCGCAGACGTCAAAGCAACCTGGTTCGGGAGTGGGTTAACATAAGCGTGTACTGAAGCATCAGATCCTTTGCGACGCCATGTATTTCCCCCTCCACACCTGTCACCGTGGTTCGCCGCGAATTAATTACAGGCCGGACAGACACAGTTCCTCTTGTACTCGGTTCGCCTGGTGGCCTCGAGCTCCTGATACCGGACGTTGTTGTGCTAGGGGCGCCAAGTGGGGATGCATACCGTGCTACGCTTGATGATGGGAATGTCGCCGGGGACAATGGCCTACGGGGAGTTATGGTCACACGGGCCACGGGCGTCCGTGGGACAATTGCTGCCTCCTGTGAACCAGAGTTGGTCGAAATTCGCACAGACCTTGGGCGATTGTTTCCGTGTGTCTCCACCAATCGTGGCCTACGAGGGGTTCTACGTGTTGTCTCATCTGCACCACCGACGTTCACTCCTTCAGGTTTCGTGTCCGGTTCTGTTTCGTCGCCCGGATGTGACATCAGATACTCATCGCTGCTATCGTCGCTGAGGCGGACCGGTTCCCTATCCCCTTGTCTGTCAGCCTCTATCTCAGGTTCAGTATATGCTGTGGTCTGAATTGTGCTACTCCAGAGGAGCTTGGCTGGTCGTACCTGAAGCCATCTCACGATTGGTGGTGGAGAAGAATAACGACCCCACGATTCAGCACTATTGGAGGTGCCGGATTTGGTCTGTTGTGTGACCGATCTGGACAGCCTGTCCGCTGGTATGACGTCGCGTCTAAGCCCATTCATATTGCCCCCTCATGAAGTTGGCTAATTTGATCCCATGGAGTCGCGTATGATGTCCAGCCTTCGCGGGCTCAGATTGCCCTCTAGTGGAGTTGGCTGACTCGACCCCATGCAGTCTGGTATGATGTCGCGCCTGCGCCCGTTAAGATTGCCTACCTGGGGTGCTGGCTGACCGCTGGAATTTGGATGTACGTGGGATATAGGACGGGTAGTGAACGTTGGTAAAGATTGGAGTCAATCGGACAATTGGATGTGTCGAGTTTGGTGGAAGCGAGGAGTGAGTATTTTCCTTTCGTCGAAGAGGATGCGTTAGGTCATATACAGGTACGCTAGGATTTAGGGGTGTGGTAGGCTTACTTACTATCACTCGGTATGCAAGGGAGGGATGTGCCTACACAAAGCGGTTTAAACTTTCAATACCATATCTGCGGTTCAGGAATTAGGACTCCGAGGTCTATCATGAGAAATAATAGACGAAATTAAGGTGTCGCTAACGTCGCCGGATATGCTAAATCTAGCTGCAAGCAGTATCCGTTAGCGACGAGGGCTGTTCACGAGACACTCACCACGGCAAAAGAGGATTAGGAGCATCTACTCTTATCTCCCAGCCTCCAATCATCACCACTAACCGAAACGGTATTCAAGGAATACAGTACTGCCTTGTGAATTATCTGACACAGGCGCTTGACGCCATACCGGATATAACTATGCACTGACTATCACTCCGTATGACAGTAAAAGAATTGCCCATGATCGGTATTGGAATTATTGCCATCGAGGCCGCGCGCGCGACGCAGACAATCGCCACCGTGGTAGGGCACATCATACTGTTGTCAGGAGAATTAGACGGGACGTCCGATGCACGAGATTTCCCTACAAAATAGGGGTTTGAGACTGTGAAGCCTCCAGTTGGGCTTTGGAGCTGAAATTCAAGACCTGCAGAGGACCCCACACACGGGGGTCGGGTGTCAGAATAAAAGGCAAAGCCACGCTGGTGTCAATGTCGGTGGGTGAAGGCTAGCTACAAGCAGCATGGGCTGACGACGAGGTTGCCCGGGAAACACACTACGCCAAAAGAGGATGATGAGGAGTATCTACTCAGATGTCCGAACGGCAAATCTGCTCCACTTACCTCCTTGAAAACTTATTGAGAGGAATACAACCTTGTGGTTCACGCCGGACCGGGCATAACTATGCACAGACTATCACTCGGTATGAGAGTGAAAGAATTGCCTACGATGTGTATTGGAATGATTGCCATCGTGGCGGCGCCCGGTACACGGACAATGGTAACATTCATCGGACACATCATACTCTGGTCGGGAGAACTAGAAGGAACGCAGAGTCCTATGGTCGAGATTTTCCCTACCAAATTGGGCTTTGGGATCATCATGGTTCACATTGGGCTTTCGCGCTGAAATCCATAAGACCCCACAGGGAAGTGTCGGGCGTCGGAACAAATAAGCGAAATGATGGTGGCGCAAATGTCGCCGGCTGGGCGAAAGGTAGCTGGAATCAGCATTGATTGACGACGAGGTTGCACGGAAAATACACACCTCGCCCAAAGAGAATTAGGAGTATCTACTCTCATCTCCGAACAGCGAATTAGCACCGCTCAGCACCCTGAAATCTGTATGCAAGGAATACAACCTTGTGAATAATCTGACGCAGGCAGATCATGTCTACTAACGCGATGTGCACAAATACAGTAACCGGCAACGAGATTCTAAAAGTAGCGAATACCAGACGCCAAAGTAACGTGGTACAAGGAATTGCTGACTATTACACAAGGGATAGGAACACGAAAATGTAAACAATATGAGACGTCTAGGAAGTGTGTAGCTGACACAAAAAGGTAAGAGAATACGGGATGTCTTGGAACCGTGTTCATGTTTTCTGGAATTTTTGGGGTGGCATGAAAAACATAATCGGGAAGTGGCAAGAATGTTCAAGTTCATGTTCTGTGCCCTCGACGGCCTCTCCCACGTCAGGGGGCAGTGTGCGTCGGGAGTTCAGGTTTCTTGTGTGGTTCGGGGCTGGGCGCGTGGGCCGTATTCGTCGCATTTGGGGGGCATATATCCCGTGATCCCCCAGCTGCAATTTGCTGGGGTGGGTGGGGGTTTGTGGTATCATGAGAAACGCTCGGCGTAGGCGCAGGAGAAGTGGTGGCTGTGTGAGAAGAGGTGGGAGGAGGGGGGGTAGACTCCGCTTGAGTAAACGTCTCAGGCGCAGGGGTGGGGGACTTGGCCCGATGAATATCACGATCTTCTGTTGGTTCTGATTCGGCAGCAGGTTTGTCTACAGTGCCGTCGTGCCCACGCCCTGGGCCACGATGCTCTGTAGTCCTGCTCGCCAAAGTTACCGATCCTGGTCCGGGCGCCACTGCCTCTTGTTCGGGAGTCTTCAAGAGTTTTGCAAGCCAGGGATCCTTTTGAACAATAGGCCTCAGGACTCTAGCCCCCTCCTTCTCAGATGGCCCAGTGTCTGAATCCCCGTGTCGTGAATCCCCGGTACGTCTGCCTGGTAGATCTCCGACGGGAGAATAATCGCTCCCTGAGGTGTTCCCTCGCTCCGATTCACCACTGTCCCCGTCGTCGTCCTAGATATATGATTAGATAAGATGTTGAATGAAAATAAAAGTAAACTTACTTCGTCACCTTGAATAATGTCTCTACCTCGGAGATCAGGAGTGTGAACCTGTCCCGGCGGCCCCCGATCATCATCAGGGTAACTGTCATCGAGCTTGTCTTCGTCTTGGCTGCCGCTGCCGTCGTTGAGACTCTTGTCGTCGTCGTCATCGTCCCCGGCTCGGATGTCATCCCACTGCCCCCACCGGTCCCAGGCCTTAGGATCGAATAATGCATGTCCCCAGGAGGCTGGCGCTGGGGTTTCATCTCGGCCCTCTCCCTGATCCTGGCGGGACTCCCGCACCAGGAGATCTAGAGGATCTTTGCCAGGGTTAGCGAGCAGCCACACCCGGATTTCATCGTGTGTATATAAAAATATGAGCTCTGAGAGGGGGAGGGGGTCCGCCTGTCGCCGGCGTACTGCGCTTGCTCCCTGCCCAGTTGCCCCGATGAGATATCGGGAATATTGAATGCGGTCCTCCACATGTTGTCGCTTGAGCACGCCACGTCAGGATTGCAAGTTCGGCGATGCTAAGACTCCCCACGCAATCCCTCCGCCCGAGTTTTCGTCATCCCACGGGTAGTGCAAGAAGGGGTGCCCGACTTTCCTTGCCCCTGTTTGTCGAATAATGTGGATCCTAATCGACCTTTCGCAGTACGGAGAGGCCCAATCGTATTGGGCTACCTCAAAAACTGTGAGTAGTAGTCGTAGAATCGCATAATGTAAAAGGGGGCGAACACTTACTCTGAACATCACAGACTTCTGCATCTATTGGATCCTCTGCCGGTTCCGCATCGACATGATCGTTCGTCACCTGAAGCTTCTTGACTGTGTCCCTAACCAAAACCCTTATTTGACGTTCGACTTCATCGATGTCTTCGGGGCAGTGGTTTGTTTTGATTAATTTAATTCGCCCTTTGCCAGGCGTGATGGAGCGTGCGAAACTTAGTATCGAGAGCATTTGGGTGCCAGTCAGACTCGTAGGGTTCTACCCGAGCACCATGATATATGCTTTGACTTGTTCGCGCCATGCCTTGTACACAGCTGTAGGCTCACGAGCATTCAAGAACCCACACCAGCTTTTAGCGTAGGATATCTCCCTATAGCACCCCCTGATTCTAGCTGTGGTTAGGTCACAAATTTCTGACATATGCGTAGTATGTTTGACCCTCCCCTCGAATCCTCCACGGCTGGGTCAACGTGTGGTCTTGCACCGGACGTCAATGAACAACTATTGAAGTTAAAAAAGTTAGATCATATCTGGACGTTCTGGAATGTTTGATCATGCTAAACACAGAAGATTTCTTACGTCCTTGATGCCTCACAGGCAATGGCAGGTGCAAGAGAATGGCTTTTTCGGCATTTTGCGCTGGCGGTGTCAACCCCTGTGGGCTGGATGGTTTGGCGTCTGGGAATAAAAGAAACGTTAAGGTAATGCGCTCTTAACTTGATGAAGAGATAGTCCTTACTTTGACCTTTCCCCCGAGGGATCCGTTTTTCTCAATGGAGCCATTTGATATACGGAGGAGGGGAGAAGATGTGTGGAAGTGAACGCTAGACGGATGGTGTAGAGGGGAAGGATCGGCGGTAGGTGGCCTTGTTATACTGCGCGGAGACAACAACATGTGCGGCCCTGTGGGCGTGTCGGACTGTCTGAATTTCACAAGGCGTTTGTGTGTGTGAGGTTTGTTCTGTGATAGCCCTATGGGGTACGATCTGGTGTGTCGTCAATCAGCATGATCCCCCCCCCTGACCATCACACAAGGGGTTGAGCCATGATAAGAGCGGCATCGTCAATGGCAGAAGTCTTGGCGCACAAACGTCGACTGTTTACCGGAACATCACATTCGGCACGTATACGGGACGGGAACACGATGTAGAAAGAACGAGACTAAACATCGCTTTAAGCTCCACACACAATGATCAAGCAAAAAAAAAGGAAAGGAAACAATCAATGACCCTTTGAAATGACAGTCCAGACAACTAATCCACAGCTTATCTAGGTACACATCGCTGATAGTTAGCGCGCCATGGAATCCATCTGTTCTCCTGCCAAGTTCTCCTGACCAAAACCCGTACGCACTCTCTTAGACTTAGGGTCCTCGGTGCTCTCGGCGTCGAAACCAGCTCGACGTTTCCGCATCTCCTCAGATCTCCGATACTCCTTGATAAGGTAATTCAAGCGGCGTTTTTCGGGAGTATCCTCCATGCGATAATCCTCATCGAACTGTATGCCGTGCATGGGGTCATCTTCGCCTTGAGCTGGGCGATGGAGCACGTTTAATGGCAGCTCTCGATTCTGCTCGCCCAACGATTTGGCAAGAAGGGGAATACGATTTGCCGGCCAGGTAACGTGTCCTACAGGCACATGTGGAAATATTGTAAAGAGGATCTCACTTCCGTGCGCAGAGTCTGAGAGGCCCGAGGACGACTCGGATAAATGAGACGTATCATCCTCACGCGTGTTGTCCGCATCACTACCTTCTCGATCAGCAGGTCTGTTGTCAAATAATTCTGGGGAATGCATCTGGCCTATACGTTGTGCTGGATCCTTGGCCCAGTTTTCGGACGTCATTTTGTTGAGATAGTCGACTCTCCTCAGCGCCGGGGTCTCTTGCCGCTCTGAACCCCGATCACGTTAACAGTACACCATGACATCCAGCGGGTCGTCGAGCACGGGATTTGCAAGGAGCCAAGCTCTTAGGGTTTCATCGCTCTCGATGAAGACATACTCTATGCTATCCAACTCTCGAATAGGAGATCTACGTAGCCTTCTACGCCCTTCCCCTTTAGTGCCAAGTATGTAGCGGATTCAGTAGTGAGGTACGGATCTGTAAATCATACCTGACATTCCACTTCTGTCACAGGAATCAAACTCGGCGAACACTACCCCATTTACATGAGAGGGACGCCAATGGATTAAGTTATAGTTTGGGGCGACCTTTACCTTATTCCTTTCAAACTGGGATAGTGCCAGACCACGTGGCGACGGCAGGACATAAATGATACTCACGGCGCCCGGATGCCCACGTAGAGCGCTCCAATCTGTATCTCATAAGTCAGTAAGTAAAAACCTGAAACAGGCTGATGATTTAGGAAGTGACTAACCGGTGGGCCTACGGTTGGGTGTGGGGCGAAAGCCCCCGGCAACAGGTTGGTTTTGGACTGCCGCCCGGCCATTATGCAGTGGATCAGATAACATTTGCGCTGGCGCAGGGTCATTATCCGGTGAACTTGAATCATGTACCATGTGTGGGTGCGCAGGATCATTACCAGGTGGAACAGGTACATCCGGACCCGCTGCAGGAACATCACCGGGAGGAGCCTGCCGAGCTATCCGGCAGCAGGGACGTTTGGAACAGCCGCAGCAGGGGGACCCTGTCCGAGTTGTCCGGCAGCAGGGACGTTGACTAGTGCGCCCGGTACGTTTGGTCTAGCCGCACCCGGAGGAGCCTGTCCAGGTTGTCCGGTAGCAGGGACGTTGACTTGCGCAGCCGGTACGTTTGGCCCAGCGGCACCTGAAAGAGCCTGTCTGAGTGGTCCGGCAGCCGGGACGTTTGGACCAGGAGCACCCAGGGGAGCCTGTCCGAGTTTTCCAGCAGCAGGGACCTTGACTTGTGCAGCAGGTACATTTGGTCCAGCCGCACGCGGAGGAGCCTGTCCGGGTTGTCCGGTAGCAGGTACGTTGACTTGTGCAGCTGGTACGTTTGGACCAGCCGCACCTGAGGGAGCCTGTCCGAATTGTCCTGCACCAGCGACGTTTGGACGACCCCCACCCGGAGGAGCCTGTCCGAGTTGTCCGGCAGCAGGGACGTTAACTTGTGCAGCCGGTACGTTTGGACCAGCCACACCCGGGGGAGCCTGTCCGAGTTGTCCGGCAGCAGGGCCGTTTGGACCAGCCACACCCAGAGGCGCCTGTCCGAGTTGTCCGGCAGTAGGGACGTTGACTTGTGCAGCAGGCACCTTTGGACCAGCCACACCCAGAGGAGTCTGTCCGAGTTGTCCGGCAGCAGGGACGTTGACTTGCGCACCCGGTACGTTTGGACCTGCCACAGCCAGAGGACCCTGTCTGAGTTGTCCGCCTGCAGGGACGTGGGCTGGGGGAGGATTTGGAGCAAGTTGACCTGGGTTCCCTATCATTGTCGCAGCCCCCCACTGATTTGGGGCCCCTGGTGGTAGTAACGATGCGTTCATGACAACCTGCCCAGGGGGGATTGCGGGATTTGGCACTACCATTTTGCCTTTGTTATTTGGGTCATTCAACCTCCAGCAACTGTCCTTAACCAGTTCCACGACTGCCTCCTCAATATCCTCTAGATGATGCATATCATTGGCTGCCACTGCGGATACCATGAGATCGCAGGCAGGACGCAAGGTCCTCATGCCTCTGTATATTGGCAGGAGGTCGGCGTCAGGCAAACCTTTGGCCATTTGCCCTGCCTGCGCAAAGCCCCTTGCTATCATCTGATCCTTCGCACAGTTCCGCCGGTCTGTGTACATTTTCTTTTGAGCCTGGACTTGTGTGAAGCCCATATTTAGCTTATGATCGCTAATCGCTCGACCGCCTGGGTGGGTGCGATGCATGCTGATTGCCCCTTGAAGCGAACTAGGCAGGAGCTGATCTGTCTGTCCCGGCGCAAGGACTCCGGCATTTTGCATGAATACGTACTGCATGATGATATTTTGCGCCATGCCCCTTGCGGGTTTGTTTATATTGATAGTTGATTTGGATATTCTAGTCTTGTGAATATAGAGGATGTTGTGAATGTTGTGGATGTTGTGGATGTTGTGGATGTCGGATTATCCCTGGTATGAACTTGCTGCTGTCGTGATCAACCCACATTATATATACAACTCTCAGACATTCAAGATGGTTTGAACGAATTATGAATTGTTTGAATTGTTTTCAAGAATGAAGATGCATCAACAACTGAAACCTCGGGCGTCCATTAGTGTGTCAGTCGTTTCCTGTGAACTCAAGATGATAACCAGCTGATACCACGTGACGTCGCAACACACCACGCTAAACCTGTTCGACGGCTGGTGATAGATCAGTGTTCACCGCGCTAGGCCCAGCATCTCCAGTCATCCGCACGCGTTAACATCGAGACGACAACAACATGACACTACTATCACCCACACTGGACTCTCGAAATCGGCGCCGCCGAATCCTATTATGCCGGTCAAATGTTCATTTTGTCGCAAAGGATACGAGTGTGCAGGCGCATACGAGATGCACTTGTGAAGTGCCATTGCAAATCTTCATATCGTACTCGCATCCACCATACCGAATCCACCTGCGGATGTCCTTACCGACCAGGGGACCGACCTATATGACGCGAGCGAACCTATCGAACACTCTGATTCTGACCACGAATCAGCTCCGGCCAGATATCCAGCCGGTAGTCAGCGCGACCCACCTGATGATACGCTTAGGCACGAACCCGAAACAGATGTACTCAAGGACAACACGTACCCAGTCGCTGCAGAACAGGAGGATTATCTGGGGTCCGAGGAAGCCATTGAAGAGGTTAAAGAGTATAAGGAAGAATGCAGGAATTTGTGCGAGAACCCATGTCCTCTGTTTCCCTCTGCACAAGGTTTCAAACTTCACTCTTAGTTCATTGAGAGTAATGTCTCACAGACGCGGATTAACGATTACTTTTCGAATGGTGTCGGAAACTCGACATCCATCGGCTATAGCTCTATGCATACTTGGAGAATCTTCTCCAAAACTTGGATCCGGATAGCCCATATCTGCAATAGTTGAAGGGACATGTGGAGGACTGTCAGAGAACATTACCATTCTTCTATTGGAACGTCCTAGACTGCGTGAGATATCTTCTTCGCCAGATAGCCTCTCGTGATAACTTGGTCTAGGCGCCACGCCGTGAATATAACCAGAGCGGACAGAGAATTTATGCAGAAATGCATCCGGCTGATTGGTGGTGGGAAGTCAAAGTACTACCACATTGCCTCTTTTATGTGAAAGCATACTAATTGATCACAGGAAACACTCCCGGAAGGGGCTACTGTGGTTCCAATCATTGGGATGTCAGATCAGACAAATCTCACCAACTTCTGCGGAGACACGAAAGCATGGCCAGTTTATATGACGATAGGAAATCTTCCATTGACAATACGTAACAGACCTGGATCAATGGCGATTCTGCTTCCGAGGCTATTGCCCATTCTGACCAAGCTCGCACAGTCCTCTAGGGCCGACAAACTCCAGAGACTGATAAATGCTGACACACTCCTTGGCGTATTCGAACTCATTCTTGCGCCATTGAATGGTGCAGCGCCGGAGGGCGCCCCTATTGATTGTGCTGACGACAAGATCCGGAGATGCTTCCCGATAATGTCAGGGTGGATTGCGGACCATATGGAAAACGTTACCCTACACGGGATCAAATCCAACGCCTGTCCTAAATGTGAGGTGCCTCCAGAAGAATTAGGAAGCCGACCTGACCACCATCGTGCTAGAGATTACGCAAGATACGAACACTACGAGTGCGAAAACCCATCCCTAGATTCCGAGACCCACGACGCTGCTCACCCTCGCTACACGAATGAAACTCCTGGTATCAAGAGGGGGCAAAACGTTTTTCAAGGACTCGTGAGAGTTTCCACGCCTGATCTGCACAAGCCGGATATGCTCCATAGAATATGTCTAGGACTCTTCAAGCATATGATGAACTGGCTTCAGGGATTTCTCAAAAAACATGCGCGACAGCAGGCCTTCCACGACGCGTGGAAGGCTTTGCCCACTTACCCGGGATTCTTTGTCCCCCAAAAGGCCTACCAGGAGGTTACGCTGTGTCAAGGAAAAGAGATGAGGAATCTCGGGCGTTGTTTGTTAGGAGTTCTCACTGTGGCGTTGAGACAGCCTGATAGTCCGCCGGTGCAACCCTCCAGACGTGCGCTCACCTGTGTCAGGTCACTGCTTGACTCCACCATCATGACTCAATCCCGAAGTCACACACCCGAGACTATATCTTATATGGAAGAATATGCGACGCAGTTCCACGAGACCAAGGACATCTTCTTGGAGTTTCGCATATCCAAACGGACGCAAGAGACAGCTGATGAGTTGCGCAAGGAGCTGCCTCCTCAGAGAGCCCCGATGAGGGACTGAGTGCACCCATCCCAAAAGCGCCAGATCCGTGACGACCATCGTGAAGGCGAGAACGACCAACGTATCGAATTGATACATTCCGAATCTAATTTCAACTTCGTTAGGATGCATCTAATAAGTCACTTTCGTGATCACATCTACATGTTCGGCAATAGTTTACGACATATACAGGGCCCGATGCACAGGTGCTCGACTCTTCTGTAACCAGACCAGTCGGAATGATTGTGTTTGGATACAGGCTGGTGGGGTGATTATGTATGATGCGCTCAAGGGTCGTCTCCCAGCAAGGCTCATCGCTCTGTTCAAAATCTGCCTGGGCTATATGCAGTAGGATACCGTCTGTCGCCTCGCCGGGGTTCAATTCATGAGCCTGGTAGACTCCGGACCACCGTCGGATGTACACGGTATGGTAACCATTCAGCTCTGAGATGTTACCTGAGAGCTCACAATTCTGGATATAGGGACGATCTTAGGCCTGGCGCATCTGATACCAGAGACTGACCGGCGCTGGCTTGTCAACAGTCAGATCAATTTACACACGATTAACCAGATCTGTTAGGATCACAGAGGGGGCTTGTATAATAAAATAAACTCAGTGATGTATCGTCACGATCACGACTAGAAGATAAACGTGTATAATAAACAAGTATATAGTAGAGATATAGACATAGAGGAATAGAAACATCTAGAAACAAACAAATTATGCACAATTGTAGTACTAGTAGTAGGAGGCACACCGGCAGGAATGACTAGGGTGATATCGGCGGCAAGTTGTTATGAGGACGCCCGGAAGCAGAAGGAAAAGGGGGTACCTTGGGGAGGCGTCCGGATGCTGCGGAGATGCGAGGCAGGA
>Ga0307509_10009634_pt1 | contig 12011 bp, 9 predicted proteins | sample 10_EM_MG_FD_202245 | JGI IMG/M metagenome (GOLD analysis project Ga0307509, IMG submission 202245) | Populus trichocarpa ectomycorrhiza microbial communities from riparian zone in the Pacific Northwest, United States - 10_EM | ecosystem: Host-associated > Plants > Roots > Unclassified | place... | reverse complement strand
CTTTGGCCTTGTTTGATCTTCTCAGCTTTCCAAACTAAACCTACCTTGGGCTAATGACTCGGTCTCCAGAAATCCTGAGACGGCGAATCGCAAAAGTTTTTACGGTACCGTAAAATCTCGTGAAATCCACCATCTCCGGTCTGTCACGTATACCCCAGCAAATGGCGACATCAGCCCAAGATAGGTTTAGCTTGTCGGAATAACGAGATCTAACACAGCCAAATGACTCAGGCTATACCGTGTCAGGAAAGCACTAATCCTTCTTGAGAACTTTTGACTCAAACCCCAGAGATTAGCGGCTGCCGGAGATGGTGGATTTCACGAGATTTTACGGTACTCGAGTAGAGTAAACGCACGCCTCCGTGCATCCGATCACTAAAATAATCTTCATACCCGAGCCGGCTACCCCGCACACACACTACTGCCCCCAACATGTATCTGTGGCAGTGTCGTTCCTTGTAAAAATGTACCATGCAACCGAAGATCGCTAGGGATGGTACATTTTCACCGGCCATAACACTGCCACAGGTACACATTGGGGTATGGGGATTAAGTCAACGGTAGTGTGCTGAAGCTAGTACGCGTTTCTTTCGGTTGACGATATACTTTGCAATCAACCGGCTACTAAATTGGGTTTAAAAGTACAATGAGTCTGGGAAGTGCTAGGATAGGGTTAAGGAGTTACAAGCAGTATCTTCTGGGTCCTTTTAATTCTGCCCCACCAGTAGCATTACTGTGAAATGCGGTATCGCTTTTTAACTTAATACAAGTATTATCTGTATGATTTATTTAATTTTGGCACCGCTGCTCACTTCGCATTGCGTTGTGTTGAAAATGGTGCTGCTCGCCATACTCTCACGATACTTCCTTTGTTCAGATAGCTCCCGGGAGTACGCTTGTTTGTGGTTCTGGATATGCGCTGAGGATCCGGGCACAAGGCTCCGGCATTGGGCATAGGTTTGTGTCTGGAGATGTGCTGAGGATTTAGGCATGGGTTTGTCTTCGGAGACTCGCTTTGGCTTCGGGTATACAGTTCGGCTTTGGGCGTTTGGTTTGTACGTTCGGGAAAGCATTGCAAATGCAGGAATGCGTGATAATTTTGGGATCGTGCAGCTTTCGGGAAAGCCGGGAGAAAAGCGGGGGTACTGTAAGATCAGCCGGAAAGAGCTGGAAGCCCGGAGGTCGGAAAGCATTGGTTTTCTTTTAGTTAGCCGGGAGTGCTCACGAGGGAAGGAGAGACTCACATGGAGGACTGTGGTGCCTCATGGATGGATATGATGTCTTTGGGATTGATATATACTCCTGTGATCGCCTTTAGTTAGTTGGTTAGTTGTGGAGTAGTGGTTGAGCGTGAGCCTGAGGTTGTTAGTGAAAAGATTTTTCCCCCACCCCTGAAGTGTGCGATTATTTTTCAATGAGCTGCTTGGCGTTTCGTTTCGTTCCACCACTTGTCACTCGCCTTGTATTCTTTCGCAGGTGAAGTCCAAAACGTCGACCCCCAATACTCTGGAGAGGGACGAAAAAATCGGACAACATAACCCTTGTCCCGAGAGAGATTTATATGCAATCGATGGAAATAAGTTTTCCGATTTTTTTACCCCTACCTGAGTACGACCCTAGCGAGAGAAGCCCGCCGACCCCCCCATTTACACAAAAAATAGGCATTTTCGCTGCTCAAAATCTCAGCTTTGTTGGTTGCATGAGGATCTTAATCTGGCAGACCCCTTAGTGTGATCAGGACAATACCACTTGTATGTGGCAAGATCGGTTCGTTAATACCTATAGTGCGATACCAAAAATAGAGGTACAGGAAAGATACTTCAGACCGTGGAGTATGAGCTTCCTATAAGTTGCGGAGGTTGCATTGCAACCGTATCTAATCATAACCATAAGCTCTAAACCCTAATAGTAGAATAGGAGAATTCTCATAGTTTCTACTTAGGGCCCGTTTACCTATAGACGTCCGTCTAAAAGCCTGAAATGATGCCGACCGTTAAGGGGGGCTTGACAGTGGGGGAGTGTGCGGCAAAGTATATGGCGTTTAGCTAGAGTAGGCAACGGAACTTTTTGACGGTCTAGCTACAAGAATCTAGGACCGTGGAAAATTTGTCAAACACTTTCGCGCCGCTTACCAGATAACACCTGAGAGGCCACCGTCTAGTACAACCACGATTACAAATTTAATTTTCAGAAAGAGACAGACAGTTGAAGGTATGTAAAGAAAACTGAGTTTCGCACGTCCAGCTAATATACTGTCTAGTATATAACTGAAAGCCCGTTTACATAACTGACTTTCTTTGACCGTCGGCGCTGCCTCTGGTTGCTAGACGGCCGTCTATAGGTAAACGGGCCCTTAGAGAGTTTAGATAATTGCCCACACTATGGCTTGATTTCGCTAATTTTGTATTGCTTTTAGACGAGTTAGGGGTGTTTAAAACCAGCCCTTTTGGTGTAAGATGGGCGAGGTAGTCGCTCGATAAATACTTGGGGTAAGGACAGAGCTGATGGTTTGTTGATAGGCTAATTCGCGGGCTAAAGAGTTCAATCAAACAACAAAGAATGCGAGCTGTAGCGAGCTTGGAGATCTCGTGTTCGGGGGATTTGGGGGATGCTGTCTGGTGTGGTTGTTCCACTGACTTGTCGCGGTGGAGCTATGACCCCGCGCTAGCCAGGTAGCTGGCTAAACCTTTTTCCGACTGGTGTCTGCGGTCCTGCGCGTATCCCCGAGCTTGTTCCATGCGCTTTGCCCAATTGGCAATGGGTTTTCCCAACCCAGCAATCATAACCCTAAGCTCTCAAGTATAATAGTAGGATAGGAAAATTCCCATAGTTTCTACTTAGAAAGTTTAGACAATTGCCAATACTATGGCCGGATTTCCCCAATTTCTTGTTTCTTTTAGGGGAGTGGGGGATTTTTAGGCGAAGTCTTTTTGGTGTAAAATGGGTGAGGGCCACTCATTTTGTGGTCGGGATCGTGCGGTGCATATCAGGCATCAACAAAAAAGAAAAGAAAAGAACATGAGCTTGCGACACCTTGTTCGGGGAGGTTGTAGAATAACCGGAGGAATGACACAAACCTCACGGCTTTCGGGTGGTTTACATACCGTAGGGAGTTCCCAGGCACCGAATAAGCGGCTATAGGTGATTCAGCTGAGACAAGCTGCCCGCCTTGTTCGCAGCCAGACCCCCTCTTCTCTCACTCATAGGAATACCATCAACCAACCATCCTCAATAACTACTCCTCAACAGAACCAACGATAAACAGCGGGAGATGTCTCGATATACTATTAATGATAGTACCAACTGCTTCAATACAACAAACTCGAATAATAATGTGTGGAACAACTGTACTGTTGCCGATGACTGGCCCCAGCTCCTAGCCTGGTTATCACCCCTTGAGCCCAGCTTACGTCATCGAGAAATTCGGGAGCGCCGTGTTAACAATGTTGGTGAATGGCTGATACAAAGTGAGGAATTTAGAAGATGGCGCAACTTAGATGGGGAAGGTGAAGGCGATAAGGAGGTGCTATTTTGCTCTGGAAATCCGGGCGTTGGCAAGACGTTTATTAGGTAACGAGGATTATTCTGCAAGGAGAGAAGCAAGAAAGCCTATGCTAACAAGCCACGATGACAGTTCACTAGTGGTAGATAGGCTGTGCAATCAGGTCAGAGGACAAAACACCCTCGTTACATGTTTTTACTTCGACTTCGCCGCACGAAAGGAGCAGTCCGCGACAAATATGTTAGGTTCCTTGTTGAAGCAGATGGTTAGCGGAATGGAGAGGATTCCGGAGGATATATCGAGGGCATTCCGAGAGCAGAAACAGGCCATCGGTGGATGTGGACCACAACTCGTTGATATCGTGAAGATGCTACAGGGTATCACGTCCACTCATCCCACATTTATATGCATTGATGCCTTCGACGAATGTGTCGGAGTGCAACGGGTGAGGGTCCTTGATTCGTTGAAACAAATCCTTGGGAAGTCCTCGACCACCCGGATCTTCGTGACCGGCAGGCCACACATTCGAGCAGAGATGGAAAAGCGTCTGGCTGGGCGAATTATAAGTGTATCTATATTCCCCACAAAAGGCGATATTATCGGATACATTCGTGTCAAGCTGGGTGAGGACGAGACGCCGGATGCCATGGATGAGATTCTAGAGGCAGAAATTTTGGAGGAGATTCCCGAGAATACGTCCGAAATGTACGTAGGCGAAGAGAGCTCAACCCGACGAAATCCACTAATTGATATATTTAGGTTTCTACTGGTTTTCCTAAATATCGAGGCAATCTTGAAAGAATCAACAATATATCGGAGACGAGAGAGGTTGAGGAAAATAACGTGCGGATTGGGACTGGGAGATGCCTACAGTGCGACGATAAAACGGATAAAGGCCCAGGGTGGAGATAAACCAAGACTCGGGATGGAAGCTTTACTGTGGATTAGTCATGCGGAACGGCCGTTGAGTGCGGATGAGCTCTGCTACGCTCTACAAATCGAGCTAGGCTCCACGGATTTCAATGGCGACAACGTCCCTTCAATGTCGACGTTAGTGGGCTGCTGTCAAGGGCTTATCACTGTGGATGAAGAGGCATCAACTGTGCGACTAATCCACTTTACTCTACAAGAATATCTTTCCACCTCCGATATTTTCAGTACACCCCATTCGGCAATGGCTGAGATCTGCTTGACGTATCTGAATTCCGAGCAGGTCAAGGGCGTTCCGGCCAACCAATCGCTCGGCACCCTTAACATGCCCTTTCTGGCATACTGTTCTCTCTACTGGGGAGTCCATGCGAAAAGGGAACTTTCAGACTATGGAAGATCACTTGCGCTGCGGCTGCTCCAGGAATGCGATGGCCACATATCCATCAAATCCTTTTTGGCACAATCAGGCTATTCGGATATGATGGAGGAGGGTGTGCGTTTGCTATTCAGCGGGCTAGACTGGGCATCGTCTTTCGGAGTTGTGGAGGTTGTGGCTACCTTGATAGAAATGAGATGTTATGATGCCGACGCAAGGAGTTTTATAGGGTGCACACCACTTGCATGGGCTGCTCAGAATGGACATGAGGAAGTGGTGAAAATATTACTCGAGCAGGGGGAGGTCAACCCCAACAAGCCAAGTGATTACATCGGAACACCCCTTGCTCATGCCGCTTCCTATGGGCATGAGGGAGCAGTGAGGGTGCTGCTCGGGCAAGAAGCGGTCAACCCCGACAGGCCAAATGGCCGGGGCCGGACACCGATCTCGTGCGCTGCGATGTATGGCTATGGGGGAGTGGTGAAAATACTCATCGGAAGGGAAGACGTCAACCCCCACAGGCCGGATAAGACCGGTACTACACCGCTCGCGCATGCGGCTCAGGGAGGACATACGGAAGTGGTAAAAATACTTCTTGCGCATCAACATGTCGACCCCGGCAAGCCCGATACATGGGACGCAACACTACTCTGGCATGCGGCTGCGGGTGGGGATGAGGAAGCGGCAAACATACTACTCAAGCATGAAGAGGTCAACCTCAACAAGCGAGACAATTATGGCAGGACGCTGCTCTCGCATACCGCCGAGGATGGGCATGAGGGAGTAGTGAAAATACTACTCGGGTGTCAAGGGGTCGATCCCGACAACCCTGATAATGAGGAGTGCACACCGCTCTCGCATGCCGCTTTCAATGGAAACGAGGGAGTGGTGAAAATACTCCTTGAGTGTGACGAGGTCAATCCCAACAACCTAGATAAGTACGACAAAACACCCCTCCTCTGGGCCGCTTATAATGGGCATGAGGGAGTGGTAAAAAACCTACTTGAGCGGAAAGAGGTCAACCCCGACCAGCCAGATACTTCGGGCCAAACGCCGCTCTCGTGTGCTGCCGAGCAAGGACATGAGGGAGTAGTGAAAATATTACTCGGACGGAAAGAGGTTACGTCCGACAAGCCAGATTTCTGAGGCCAAACACCGCTCATGCACGCCGTTAGCAATGGTCATAAGAAAGTGATAGCACTGGTGCAGCCTCGCGGGGCGCTGACCCCGAACACAACTTGAGCACTGTGGGGTTACAAATTGTTCTACATGGGGTTTACCTAGAAAGTTCGTTTCTTTAAAATCACAGGCGGGAGAGGTTTTATTTAGTTAATGGGGGAAGGGGGAAGGGGGAAGGGGGAAGGTGGAACTCCCGGGCAGAGAATGATTTGTAAGCGCTTGCATGGATCGTGGGATTTGAGTGGTGGGCTTGGCCAGGAAAACACCAGCGAGAACTTAACCTCTTTGTATCTACAACCACGGCTCTTTAGTCCTGCGAGCTAGGGTTTCCGTTGATTGAGGTTTCTCTTCATAGTCATCGACAAAAGGTAAAAGGTTCCGATTGTGTGAGCGGTGATAGCCCGAGTTGGTTTCCTTATTTCTTTTCCTCAAATTCAATCATTGCCCCCTGTTTGTTCCTTTTTTGAGGGAGTGGGAACCCGGTCTGGGAATATCGTTCCTCCGACCGGAAATCATCGTTTCAACACTAGGAGACACCGCCCCGTGGAAATCACCCCTATTCCTTCCCTTTCGGAACATGTTGCTCATGGAAATTGTTTTTGGACATTACCCTTTTCAGGCAGGTGGCGTCCCATGAGTTTGGAATGCCCATATATATTATCACCGACGTGTGAAACTCCCTGTCCAGTCATCGAGTGTCAATGTATGAGTTTCTGTCCACAGGGTATAGTAGTGCCCGGTTGGTGGGGTAAAAAGAGTTCTATTATGACAGGAAGGTTTGGTTTACAGCTTGCGGTTTTTACCCAACTATATTTTGTTTCCCTCTAGTTGTGGATTCTTCCCTCCGCTTTTTTCCATTTTTTCCCCGTAAAGTTTTGTTTCTTCTTCCCCCCACTTTTCTCTCCACCGAGCCTCTTCCCTGAGCAATAGATAAACTATATAATATTATAGTGTTTTTTTGTTTTTTTGTTTTTTTAAAAATTCTTCTTCACATAGAGGAACAACGGTATATGATAGCACAAGGGTTCTTGAGGCGGTTGTAAACAATACAAGGACTATACCTGAATATATCATAGGGGGCTGGTTCTCATATATTATACTGTTTAACAAATTGTGCATTGTTTCATTTGGCGGATACCTAATGAAATCCTTCGAGAAGGGAGGTGGCACAGTTCCACAAACAGGAATGAGTTTGTAGTATCGCAAGGACCGACCCGTGATTTTTTCTTTGATTCACCACTACTCTACAACAAGGAGCGGACAGAGTCTTTAAATACAAAAAGTAGGAGACGGAGATTCTTCCTGGAGTCTCCTGACTACAATCACGCCATTTTCACAATTCCTCATACCATCTCCCTTTTTCTTCCATCACTGTCCATTTCAATCTTCCCTCATCGGCTTCCTACCCTCTATTCATTCTATGTGAGTCTTCGACACCACTTTGGGCAACTCGAACCAATCTAGGGGATGTGTAGTTACAATGTGCTCTGGCATACATCTCTGCTCGTCCCCAGAAATACTCAATAAAATTGTACTCACAATGGTAAACAGGATAAAATATAACTAAGTGCCCTGCAGCCTCTATGGTTTCCTGTAATTCACCTTTTTGTGCTTGAAAGGCTGGCTGGGAAGATAAAAGGGCATGAGCATAACAGGAAGCATTGCTTGGATATTTACAAGCAGGATTGAACTTAGTAGTGCCAGGACAATAGCCAGGGGTTGAACATTAAGCAAGAAACTTACATCCAGATGGCCAAAGTGCTCTCTCCTGCAATACAAGACGTAAGCCGTTAAATCGAACATCAGCCAATATCATTGATTGTATTTGAGTCTCTTGAGAACCGCCTGTTTGAACGAACCATCCATCCCGCATTAGAACTGTGTTTTTCCCCAATGGTGTAAGATTCATAGTACCTGTATGATGTGCTTTTGTGGCATAATTCTGGTGACACCTTGCATTATCAAAAGCAAACAAGGCTAGACAGCCAGGAAACGATCGCTCAAAGGCTGGAATAGCTTTGCTGGTTAGCTGCTCTATCATCAATTCACCAGTCCACCATATATCTCATCCACATTTAAGTATTTCACAGATATTGCCGTTATCCAACCGTCCAATTGGTATTAGATAGTCTGAAACATGGAGTCCTTGTCTTCTCCCCTTCTTTCTCAATTGGCTCTTATCCTCCTGGATCCAAATACACCTTCTGCCATCGTCTGAATTGAAAGTAGACTCATCGTGGGTGATGAATATAAGCTGTTTCTCACTTGCACCCAACTCCTTTACAATAGGCTGCAAATCATTATCCCACTCCATCATTCTTCATCTGAAGGCAGCCATACTGGGAAGGAAATCATTCTGCCGATATTGTTCCACATCAGGACAGTCATGGCCATCGTTGTATATTACCTTATGAACATCCTTTCAGTTGCAACCTAACTTGGCAAGCCAGGAGTCAGCAGAGCGATTTGAAAGTGCCTTTTTAATTCATCTCTGAATGCTCCAAATTGTGTAAAGCTCATCTTGATATTGATCTTGACCCTCAGCCCCCGGATATTTGTCTGCCCAATAATTGGTTATTGCAGTTGCAAGACCTATTGAATTCATAGTTGGTAAACCAAGTGATTAGCTAATTTTTAAATGACCATGACAATTGCACAAGCAGAATATAAATATCTTGAATGGCAATATACATACCTTCACCAGCCTGAGCCATGTACTCCTTTATCGCTAATATGGTGCCCTCTATCAGCAAAAGATTTATTCCGCTTGATGTGCGTCTGACGGACAGAATGCACAGGAGGAACAGGATGCAGAGAACGTAAACTCTCATACTGGATGCCACATCGATCTGACGCCGCGTTCGGAAGATTTGGTTAATGTTCCGTTGCGTTCTGACAACGTCCTGAAACGCACCCTATGTCCTGTGCGTCCTGACACCTTCAGGCGCTAGCCTATCATTTCCTGATGTCTTCCGCCCCTTGGGTATCATAACCGGACGTATTCCGATGCTCGGGTACCATCTCCTCACACGTTCTGACGCTAGGCCATCGTGTCCTGATGCCATGCTAGTGGCTGTTGTATGCACCTTCCCGGTCCCTATACCTATACCCTTCCTCTCTTCGTCCGAACCTCCGCACTATTTACCTGATCCTTCGAGATGGCAGTCACGTCTTGTTGCGCATTCCAGATGACCGATACTCCCACCCTCCACTGGCATTCTGACGTACAGATCACATAGCCACTATTCTAGACCTCTTCCTCACACTCTCCCATGTTCTAGATTCAAGTTCGTTTTCCTAAAATTATCGTGATATGGCTCATAGTTTATTGCCGTTATCCCGAAACCCTATAGTACTGTATCTGCTACGATGTAACTATTGCATATGACCTTTATGACTCACACCTCTGCATGTCCCATCACTATAAAAAAAATTACATCTAGCGACACGTACCAACTCCCCTTAAGCACCCTCGGCATTATATGCACCATCCTGCCGGCCACTAGTTTTCTCCAGCGCCCTCGGCCTCACTTCTCAGCTCTGAGAATCCTCCACACTGAGCGATAAGCGATTGCTCATTTGAGAGTTGACGGCACCCTCTGCGTTGTCAAGACTCCCTTGATTTGACCCAGGATCTGAATCAAGAAACATTAGCTCCCAGTCAATGGACATTTGACTGAGATTCAGTGATTTTTCAATCTGCTGCGACCGATTTTGACTATCCTCGAGCCCCTCTGGCCACCGACGGCGCTCTCAATCAGTGTCTGTCACAGTAGGGCAGGATCTACCGGAGTCTGGTTGCCTAGCTGACGCTTCAGTTCTGCATAATGGGGCTCGTTATCATCCGCAAAACCCTCTCTCTGCTCCTGCCAGATGGTATGCTGTTGCTCAAGCCTCTGCGTGATGTTTTGATAAAGGTTTAATATAAACATGTCCTGCGTCGCCCGGCGAACACCCGCTATGTGTTCTTCTGCCGGATAAAAACATCTTGCATTTTTTATGATTAGTCGACTCGGTTATCAAAAAAATAGGCCAAGATTCAAACTCTCCCACCTCCAACTACTTCAGTATTGAACTTGGTGGGTTTCTTATATACCCCTGTTTGCAATGCCTACAGTAAATGGCACAGTATTGCAGATGTCAGACAGACCATGGTACCATTTATGCGCTGCAGACACTTAGGGTCCAGCATGCCTTGCGTTTTCATTCCGTCGAAATACTTGACATTTATAGCGTCGCAATCAGGGGGGCAAGGAAACTGATGATCAGGTCCGACATTCGTTTTCGCAATTAGTCATGTGCGTCTAAGTACAATGGCTGGAACGACCCTCATCCCATGAGGTGGGCCCATGAACCTGTCCTGTTCCACCAGATAATCAAGCCTGTACGCCATTGTAACATGTGTACATATTCCGGTAACGGTATACAGGAGTGGGTAGTACAGGATCTCCTATGTTTAGCTGATTTATATTTGGTTTATTTGATTTGATATCAGCTCCGCCATTGTCTCTGAGTCAGATAGGGTATGCTATCATATTGCTATGTTTAGTTTGCTTTGCTGGAAGTTTATATTTCGGATTCCGCGTATGGAATGGTAATGTAGCACCTGTGAAGGCTGAGCTTTGTTTCTTTCTTTGGTCTTGCAGGATTACAGGATTCTGGTATGTGCGCAGCTACTGGTAATGATTGTGATTGCAGGAAGGCTATTGCTCTTGGGTTTTGTATTTAAACCAGTCTCCTGGCTAGCAGGAGACTGCAGACTTCGACAGACCTTCAGTCTAAGAATACACTTGGTTGAACGGCAATCACTGAGTTCTATTTGTCCTTCAACTATTATCTCTTGCCTCCGGTCCCTTGAAGCCTCCCTTACTACCAGCGCTAGTAGGTCTATCGCCGGTCCTACTGTACATTCGTTAGACAGGAATAAACCTGTTACAAGGGGCGAGCAGGAAACTACGGCGGACTCTGGAGGACGGTTGGAAATTCCCGCCCCGGAGACAGTGGAAATCCTGAGAAATTATTGGAACATAGACAAAGATGGCGAGGAACCACAGCTGAGAGGGGGAGACAAGTGAGGGCCATACGTGATAGAGGAGGACTGTTGTATGCTATTCTTACCAGCAGAAGCTTAGCTTCAAGTTAGCCAGTATGTATACATGTAGGTGACAAAACACAAACCATCAACAAGTTACAGCTAGTCTAAATAACTGCTTCTGAAATGCTAAAGCGAAACTATAAGCGTGGAAAAATATAAGCTTTTGTAAAAAGGGACAAACTATGCAAATATGAATTTGTCTAATGCCCCACTTACCTATGCATTGAACCTTATACTGTTCGTAAATAACATTCATATTGTATCCATATTCGCTCTGCCATCTTGGCTCGCTCTGCCACTAATTTTCGGTATTGCTTCGCTTGAGTTCGATACAATGTCGGCCCACCTGGCCATCCGGTGGTGGAAACCAAACTGGGTTCAGGTCTTCATTGGGGTATATCTCTGTGCAGGGTAGAATTCTGATCAGCTTCTATATAGAAATCGTCCTCTGTGCCATTGGCCAAAATCTGAATGCAATTATGTAGTACACAAAGAACAAGAACAAGTTTCCGCTGTGAATTGAATGAGTATTGTGGAGGTATGTCCAAGATCCGGAATCAATTCTTGAGAGCTCCGAAGATATGTTCAATAGTATTGCACAATTGAGCATGTCGTAAATTAAACAGCTCATCTTTGGTTTGGGGTTGCTGTAATGATAGAGCTTGCTCTCGCAGATGGTACCGGACTTTTTTATACAGAACTAGAATGCCTGGACGTAAACTGTACCCAGCATCCGCAAGATATATATTGGTTGATGAAGGCTGGGGAAATGTTGTGTCCTGTTCTAGTGCATACTTAAGTATGTTGAAATTCTTTGTATATTTCCTATGTATATTCAACACACTATGGTGTATTCTTCTACTTAGTTTGTGTTTCGGCTCCGCCTGTCCACCGCTTACATTACTACAGCTAAGATATATATTATGGTG
>Ga0307509_10009633_pt1 | contig 12011 bp, 9 predicted proteins | sample 10_EM_MG_FD_202245 | JGI IMG/M metagenome (GOLD analysis project Ga0307509, IMG submission 202245) | Populus trichocarpa ectomycorrhiza microbial communities from riparian zone in the Pacific Northwest, United States - 10_EM | ecosystem: Host-associated > Plants > Roots > Unclassified | place... | reverse complement strand
CTGGCGTACCTCAAGTACTGCCGTAAGGTTAGGATACCAGATCGGTTTAGACCTTTACATAGTATAAATATACGGAATTAACTTCTCAAGCAAGGCGTTTTCCTTATCATGATTGAGCAAATGGACTAGTGCCCAATATTGTGGATGGGTCTAAACATGAAGGCGGCTTAAGGTGGACTTTGCCAATTACTGACTAGTCATTGCTGATCCCAACGATACAGCAACGCTAAGGTGTGAAATTCGGGAACAAACGAAGGGATCAGTAACTGTTGATGGGTCTGCCGGGTAACTTAACTTGCTCTCCGGAGCAGACTTGGATGGGAAAGCTGGGGAGATGCAAACAGAGAAAAAAGACAGTTCGCAGGTTTCATATCGTACTTTGCCTAAAGGTTACGAAAACTCACTTGACAAAAGGTTGCGATTCTTTTTTTCTTTTTTTTCTTCAGAGCTCGCTGATTAATTACCTAGGAAAGTCAATGAGCTCCAGAATTCACTGGATATATAATACTTCTGAGCGAAATTCTTGGAACGGCCCCTGGTCGATGCTATTGCGCAATCAAGCTCTGAAAATGAAAAAAATGAAAAAGAAAAGCTGTGAGCACCTTTCGTAACCTTTCAGAACCTGGACTAGTGGCCTTGCCATGACGAATGGGCTTGTTGCCCCTGGTAACAGCACAATTATCTTTTAGCACGTGCCAGGTAAACCCTCTAATATACAAACTTAGGAGCTGTATGCCTCGATACACCAGACACCCCCTCAGACACCCCCTCAAAGATGCAGGGGGTTGAGTGGCCAGTGTGTTCTCAGAGCGAAGGCGCTACTGCTCTCCGGGGATGCGCTCTCCACAAGCGACAGCCGAGATTGCGGCGAGGGTTATTGAGGGAGCGGTAACGGTGGAGTTTCAGAGCGGAAGGGCCATGCTGGTAGCGTAAAGTACCCCACAAGACAAGGATACTCGAGTACGAGTACTGCTCGGGGCGAGGCTATGGAGAAGTGGTCGTCTGATGAGAGTTGGTGGAGCAGCCTGTCGCGATGGTTGTCATTCTTACTCCGCAGCACAAGAGACCATTCAAGTCCCATGGAGGAATCTTTGGCATACCAAACGTTACCCGGCGAGGACAGAAAAGTGTTTGGTGGATCATGACCAAATCGCCCTGACTACATGAAATTGGCCCCTTAGCCTGTCCACTCGGGGAGCATTGGCGGGTAGCAGTGGGGAGGATTTTAAAAAAACTGAACTCTCATACAAATTTATCCCAAAGCGCGACACCTTGGAGGTGCCGGTGTTGGCGAACTTTGGGAGATTTGCTAAGGTAGTTTTAGCGGTCGCAGGGTGTTTCTCGCCGAGTGTTAATCGCAGGCTGATGGATAGCATGACGCGCAGAGTTTCTGCACAAAAGGCGTCACCCATGTTTCCATACTCCAGTAAAGTTAGTCAGTCTAAAGTTAGGCGAGAACTACCACACCTCCCTCGACGGTTACATTCTTTTACCTTTGTGATTTACCCTTACTTCTCTACTAACTTTGCATTCCCCATTTGCCGTAGTTTGTTTACAATTTTTTTTTCTTTCGGCCCCAGGAGCACAGAAGGCTTCTGTCTAGCTGTGTTCTTCCTCCCTTTTCCCGGGGCCGGAATTTCGGGATACCAGTATTTAGCATACAGGATAATTTTATGGGTTGCCATGAGCGGCGGGGAGTAGAAAAGGCGAAATGTTTTAAGCGGTAAAGACAAGAATCACAAGTAGTCACTCTTGATGACTCGTCAGCCAAGATTTGCCTTCCCCATTTGTCGTATGATACAGTAACTCCCGTCAAAAAAGTTCTCGCTGATCCAAACGTACTCCAACACGGCTAGGCGGCAACAGAAGTATTAATAATATTGTATCGAGGGTTAGTTAAAGATGCTCCCCGGTTAGGAAGACCAAAAGGTATCACGCTCAACAAGTGGAAAGCGCAGTCCTTGCCAATCCTCATTCTCCCATAAGAGAAATTACGGATAAGTAGTATATGAACTGCTCAATTTATGAAAACCGACTCGTACTCAAGCACTGGTATGATACCTCAGTTGACACCAAGACCCACTAGAGTACTTTTGGATCAGGGAGAACTTTTTGGACGCGAGCGTATGATACACCAAGTCTTTTCGGCTGAAGGGGGGGTGTGGTGTGTGCGTATACATTGCTAGTGTACTCGAATACATGCTGGTATCCGGAGGTTCAAGATAGATATTCCAAGAGGGTTCAATCTATGGTGAACTATGTTCACCATACCTCAGGAATCCGCAATAATAGATAGTTAGACCCGGACTAGCTATGCACTCCCTGTTCAACACCTTTGGTCGTCAACAAACGAAATGGCAAACGAGATATCAACACGGCCACTTCTCAATTATCTTTAATTTGACTGTGACGCACTTGATATATCGGTACAACTGCCCATCATGGCTGGGGAAATCGAAACGTTGCCAAGTTGATAAGGTCTCCAGCGATAAGTTAGGCAATAAAAGCTTTCTCCATAGGAACTCGGCTTACCGACATGGGAAGTTGAAGTCACCGATCACCTTGGCGTGGAAAATTATTAGCCAGCAGTTCCCATCTGACAGAACTCGGTATGATAACCCTACTATAAAAAAGCAGTAAACCAATGAGCAGGGCTATGACCAGACTGTGCGGCGGTGACTGGTGTTCGTGTGGTAGAGAGCCCACTGTGCGAGTAGCCACCACAAACTATATCTTGTCTGAGCTGCGTTCCTTTCTCTGTATCATACATACATCCATCGTCAACACTCAACTCCTTTGGGAGCTCACTTGTCATATATATCAATAATATCGAACACATCTCAGTTTTCCTACCACTCCTCGTTTCGGGCCTTTCTCGTGACAACAGCTGGCCAATAGCTGTATCGCTGGGGTGCTTATACGACAGCATATTTCCTGCGGAGAACCAGACCTCCATCACTACTCACCGGAAGGAGAAGCTCATTTACCTCGGTGATGTATTCCTGTACTGCGATACGGCAATCTCGCCTGCTACCTCACCTTCTCTACCGAAATACACAGCCTGTGGGGAATATTTTTTCAAGTCATTGGCGTGATCATCGTCAACATGGAAAATTGAATGCTCATTCCCATCACACAACCAGTGGTATTCAGAACCACTTGAATCAGATCCCCGAGAATGTGTCGAAAAACCATGGTGGTATAGTCAATGTGGGAGTGAATGAAGTACCCTGGCGGATTCATGCATGGCTATCACCACTCGAGCCCTATGGAAAACATCAAGATGTGAGTGCCGGGCGACCAGACGGTGTTGGTGACAAGGTTCTACATAGGAACGGATTCAAGAGATGGTGCGAGAGTCCGGATGGTTGCGTGGATCCCACTATTCTTTGTTGTGGGGACAAAGGGATTGGCAAGACATATATAAGGTAGAGATGAATTTTCCAGACACAAGAGTAGATACTGATAAGGCATGAAATAGTTCATTGGTGATTGACACCCTATGCGAGCAAGCCCACCGAAATGGTGCTGTGGTCTTATTTTTCTATTGCAATTACCTGACGAAGAAGGACCAATCAGCTGTAAACATCATAGGGTGTCTACTGAGGCAATTTCTTGTGGGAGCTACTGGGATTCCAGAGGGAATCCGCAGTGCATTTGACAAGTCTGGACAGGGATACCGAAAAGGGCTTCAATTGTCAGAAATGGTGGAATTATTCATCAAAACAATCATTCCTATTGAACGAGCATATATTTGCATCGACGCAGTGGACGAGGTACTGCCTGAAGAGCGAGCAAAGTTTCTTGACGCATTAGGTCGGATTTCCCGACAGGCACCAAATACCAGACTATTTCTTACAGCAATGCCGCATATTCATGGGGAGATTGAGAAGTATTTCGAGGATGGCGAATATAGCAAAATCGTTGAGATCGATCAAGGCGATATTGCTAGAGATATCAGCCAGAAAATGGATGATAGTGTACAAGATGGAGAGGTATTAATGGACGACCCTATCAATGATACCATGGGAGGAAAGTTAAAAAAAGCTTCCGAGATGTAAGCAAGAATAGACATATTATAAATTTGGGTTAAGGACTAACGCTCTGCAAAGATCACCACCCACCACACCAAAACCCGATGAGGCCCCGGGGAGGATGTCAGGAAAAGCCCCGGAAAGGCTGGGGTGGCTATATTCGAAATTTTGGTCGCGCCCTAAGACACAACCTGAGTCCTTGCCTATGCCGAGCAGATATGATGATATTTCGCATGAGACTCTTTTAGCGATGCAAAAGGAAATGCTGCAAAAGGTAACTATGAATGGCGTGGACCTAGATAGCTTATATGGCCAAACTTTACAGAAGATAAGGGAACAGAAAGGGGAGCTACCAAGACTTGGGATGAAGGTGCTGATGTGGGTATCCCATTCGAAACGGCAATTGCGAATGAATGAACTCCGCTATGCTCTGGCAGTATATCCTGAGGAGAGGGACCATTACGCTAAAAACATCCCATCACAAGATACAGTTCTCGGATCTTGTTTAGGGCTTGTCATGGCGGAAAAAGGGACCTCAAGAGTCCGGTTAATCGATGACACACTTCAGCAATACCTTTCCCGGCCTGGGATCCTATTTGGTCCTCACAAACTGCTGGGCGAAATCTGCATAGCCTATCTCAATTATCCCTCGGTCAAGGCGCTTCGTGCCGACAAGATTGGGGATCTTGGACAATATCCCTTTCTTGAATATGCGTCCAGATATTGGGGGACACATGCAAAAGTTGGGCTTTCGGACTGGGCTAAAACGCTTGCACCTGAGCTTTTAGTCAATTTCGAAAACCATATATTCTTTACCCTCTTTGTCAAAAGATCGATTGGGTACTATTCCTCAGACACCTGCCACCCATTTACTGGTTTACATTTGGCCTCCTTCATGGGAATTGATGGTCTGGTGGCCACATTGATAAAGGTGAAAAGTTGTGATATCAATCAACGCGATGCGAGTGAGTATACACCACTCATGTGGGCAGTTGAGCGACGAAATCACGGAGCAGCAGGGCTACTGCTTACATGCGATGGGGTCGAGCCCGACAAGCCAGTCTATGACAAAACACCACTCATGCGGGCTATCAACCATGGGGATGATGAGATGGTCAGAGTGCTGATGCACGGTGGTGCCGATCCCACCAAGCCCGACAGGTATGGTGAAACACCGCTCATCGTTGCTTCCTTCCCATGGAATAAGAGGATGCTAGGCCTCTTGAAACTTCCGCCAATCACGATCTCCGACCTGGATTAGGCTGAGCAAGAGAGTGCTCTACATTCTCCCTCTTAGCGCTTGTATATTCATTCCTTTTGCGATAGTTTCACACTAGATCTCCTTGCAAGTACAACTTTGACTCACCCTCCTCCTAGCTCATCCCTCCCGCTTAGTGTTTTACCATATTCTGCAGATGATACCTTTTCTTTCTTCCCTCGCCACTCTTTTTTCTTCATCATAACCCTCAAAATTAATTTCACTATGGGTTTGTTTTGGGAAAGCACCATCTCATGTATTCAAGTATTATGACTCTTTCCCGCTCCTTGACATTTCATGAGTATTGATACATAACGGAGATAACCGTGCCAAGGTGGCAACTGCGCCACAACACCCGGCAGCTCAGAGGCTCGCAACGTCGGGCTCAACGTGACTTATTGTTAAATTTTTCACCAAGATTCCATATCTGTGACTCAAACTACAAGACCGGATGTTTGGATCAGGACAGTTCTGTTTTGGAATGGGCTGTGGAATGTGGGAGTTGAAGAGATGGTTTGTTTAGACACGAGGTTAGCTGTAGCGGAGATGTTTTGGGAAGATGCAGGGAGCTACACTAAGGGTGACAGTACTCGAGTACTGTACTGATTACGCGGTATTCTGAGCACTACACCACTTCTGAAATAATGTTTTTCCTATCACTACCACCCAAATAAGCTAGTAGTACTCGAGTAGTACTCGGGTGTCAGGGTTAGTCCGCGAACACCAGGATTTATTCTGAGCATGAGCTAAAGTGGCAAATATCCAATAGAAACCTTGAATAGATAGTTCAACCAATAGTAAAGCAGAAAGCGTTCGAGGAATTCTTCTGGTTTTCAACACACACCCCTTAGTGCGTGCGCTATTCCTAATATCGTCGTTAGCTTTGTCAGCCCTGTGTTCGCGGACTAGCCCTGGTATCCGAGTACTGTATCTAGCGCTGGCCATGATTACGAGGTAAGGGATTTCAGGTAAGGGATTTCAGGTAAGGGATTTCAGGTGAGGGATTTCTCGAGAAAAGAAATGCGGTATGATACGACAGCAAATTTTGATTTACAGTTGCCCCCGGCTATAGTGAACCTGGACATAGTGAATCCCTGGCTGTAATGAACGGCAAGGGCAGGAAAATTCGGGCCCCACCAGATCTGGTTTGCTATCCCTTGGGGGGTCTGAGACAGTAAAATTCGTTGCCAGCTGCATGATGCCGGATTCGTGCACTTGGGGCTTACAAAACTACCGAGTGATATCAAATAATCACGGTCGCGATCAGTATGAATTGTATCCTTTACATGAATTCTATCCACAAGGAATTAAATCTTCTTGTGTCTATTCTCAAAACAAGTCAGACAAAGAGAAAACCCGCATCCAGGTCCCATACAGCCAAAACGCGAAATCCGTGCCTGTACTCCCTTCTGTCTCATGCCCTGTAAGATAAAGCGACACTCAGCACACCCAACCCGAGACCCACCCATGCGGATGAAAATGTGATCCTCTCCAGAGCTGGTAGGTGGAGGTAGGCTGGTGACATTTTGAAGCTTGCTGTAGCGGGGGGTTGTTGTTTTTCGTGAATAGTAAGACTTGCGAGGCTGAGAGTGCTTTTGGCCATAGCGGGAGAGAATAGACTTAGCCAAAGTGAGACGGAAGGAGCAGGATGAACTTGGGTAAGGAGAATCGGTGGATAGGCGGCGGAGGATAAGGTAGGAATTGATAATGGTGGTGTTGAGAAGCCAAAAGAAAATGGGTGGCCAATTGCGAAGACATTTCAGCTGAGTGAAGTAGTAGCTCCGGTACTGGTCTGCTACATCAACACCAACTTTATAACAATTGTAGTCATTGGTAATAACAGGGATAGGGATATTCAAACGCTCTTGGGGGCAAAAGGTGCGGCGGATCGCAGGACCATTACTGCTAGAAATGCGGGGTTTTTTGCGCTCTGAGATAATACATTCCTCAAGTGAATGAATGGTGGTTAGAAAATGAACTGTACTATTGTCCTGCCATTGGACAGCGAGTACTTTGCCCCCGGTATCAGCAGGGCCTCCAGATACCTCATTCCAAGGTATAGCTTTCCTGTCGTCATGCAATTCAGGGAAGAAAGCTCAATTATTTACTCTCGCCGTACCACAAGCCCCCATTCCCAGTTCTCTTAACTAGATCAGAAGTGCTTGTGAAGGAAAGTAGTTGTCCATATAGATATTGAAGTGAAGCCCAGATGAATATGGTAAACTAGAGGCAAGCTGGAAAACAGTAGAGCCGGTAGGGGTAAGGCCTTCCTGGTGAATTAACCCATTGAACGAGTTAGACCGAGAGGCAAAGATCCAGCTATAGGTATATCCCACATCACATAAAGCAAACACTTGTATCCCTCCGTGATAGGTTTACTTGGCATCCGATATGTATGGTAGCTGCGCCCACCAAACCGGATGATCATTTCGTCAACCGTTACATTTGAGGCCGGAAGGTAATACTGCTGGCAGCGGGACTGTAATATACTATTAACTGGTTCAAGCTTCTGGAACCATTCTGAACGGGAAAGCTGTTGCTTTGGATCTGATATGTGCAGGTATCGCTTTATTTGACTGAAGCGTTTAAGACTCATCGAGCGTAACACTTGACGATTTTCCGCCTGGTCCCTCCAAAAGCCTTTACTGCCACAATCTCGATTCGCTCCCATGTAGATCACGAGAGCCACAAAGACTCTCATTTCCTCCGGTGTCACCTTCTTCCATGGGCGGCCAAATGCAACCCCTCCCGACACCTTTTTTCCTGCTCCCTTTTCCTCCGCATACACATTTGTTCTTTCCACAAGCACGCCCAAAACCTCATCATCCCAGAACAGTTCAAATACCCCCAATTCGGTGGCCTTCACATCTTGCCATGGCAGTTGAGGCTGCCCAATGTGATTTATGCGAGGCTGGAGTGGGCGATAGGGTTGCTGATTACTTGCATGTTTGGCCAGCGATCGAGTCTTTTCACTTCTCCGGACACTTTTTCTATATCTCTTCCTGGCTCCCACATCTTCCTTTGGGGCACAATTAATAGAAAGGGAGGAAAGAGGCTTTCAGTTTGTAGTCAATCTTGACATATCTTGCATTTGCAGTATCTTTAAGTGATTAAGTTCTTGCTACTGATGCTTCCTGACGTTGTTACCCATCATCGCAGCCTACCTACATTTGGAATAGTGCTATACCTATGAGGAATAGATCAGCTGGCAACGAATTTTACTGTCTCAGACCCCCCAAGGGATAGTGAAAAAAAGCCTTGTAGTGTACTGAACGGGGCAATAGGACATCAACAGGGGTAGTAAAAAGAAGTTACATACAAATGACTTTGGCTATAAGGAACAAGAAAATAAGAAGGAAAAAAATGCGTGCCCGTTCAGCACGGGAATTCCTACAAGCAATAAGAATAGAAGAGCTACCAAACTCCTACTTACCCGCTGAACCTGCCAGAAAGTAGCCAAGACCTTGGAACGCTCACTTTTGGAAGCATTAGGATTTATGACAATACCACTTACTCTCCTAAAGTTCTCGGTTGAAAGTTAGAGTTTTGAATTTCTATAATACTAAAGATTCATGTGTTCTCCAAGTTCCTGCTGTTCCGGATTGCAAGTGCTTGAACAAAGGTAGTAGGGGGAAAGAAGAAAAAAATACATACTTCTCAATACCTCCCGTCCAAGTCAAAGATCCCAAAAAGTTAACCATCAGTGGAGGAGGCGTTGAGGGCTTCATAGGAATTATGAATCCAGTCTGGGGCAATGGGAGAAAAGCGTAGAAGCTGAGAGGGAGGTGACGGAGTTCGAGTAGAGGAGACGTCAGTGGTCTGAGAGGTGGGTATTTGAGCCGGGGATGTAGGTTCGAGTCTTGGGGAGGAAGAAGTAACTCTGATAGGTTCCGTCTCTTTTGCCTTTGTAGATCCAGTTTGAAGCCAATTACATAGGGTGCCTTGAGTCTTTTTTGACTCCTCGTAGTGGTGGAAGCCTTTCTGGATTTTCCGAAGTTGCTGAACAGCAGAAGGTATTGGAAGCGTCTGTCCCGTTGTTTGCAGCACATCCACAGGAAAGCGTTCTAATAGGTTAATAATTTCGGTGAGATAGGTATTTGCTAATCCAATGGAGATGGTTTCTGGTACTGCAATCTCAAGCATATTAAGACCTGAGTCGGAGTCTGAGGTAGAGTGGTTTTTTGCCGTATTGAAGTAAGCAACAATATCAGTGAGAGAAATATCCTCTGGGCTGGCATCAACATCTCCCCCCTCCTCATCATAATCCAGGAAAAGGTCCGCGAGTGTGTTGACTTTTTCGGAGTTGCAGCTTGTATCAAGCAAAGAAAGAACGGAAACTTGTGTTGCGGTTCGGATATGACATATGGACTCCTTGTAGGAGGTATGATAATCACGATCTAAGGACTCTACCAACCCAACCTTCTGCCAACAGTGAAATACCACACTACCAGGGAGTTCATCCCATGCCTCTGCTACCATATAAATTACCTGCAATACATCTAAATTAGGTGCAGCTTGATCATGTTTCTCAAAGTATTCCACCATGTGTTGAATAAAGCGACACCTGCCAGTGTACCCAGCTTTGAGCGAGCGAATAATCCCGGCGTCAAGGGGCTGCAACCAAGCAGTTGTATTTGGTGGAAGATAAATCAACTTAATGTGATCAAGCCGAGGTGGGGGGGGTCCATCATAGTCAATTGGTGGACTCTCAGGCGGGGGATGGGTCAGCGCATTATCAGTAATCAAAGCAATTCTCCGTCCCTGAATTCTCATGCTCTGGTTCAGATTTCGTAAATATTCATACCACAGCCCAGATAGCATCCAGGCTTTACGATTATATCGGTAGGTTACGGGGAGGTTTTCTGTGTTGATATTGGCTTTTCGGAAAGCAATAGGATATTTCGATTTATTGATTAGCATTGGTCGACGTTTATCGGAGCCATCCGCATTCACAGTTACAAAAACTGTAACGCGAGTTTTATTTTGTTTGGAGCCATGAACGACTTTTCCTTTCCGAGTAATCATTGTATCAGGCTGCATGTTGTATCTAAGGTAAAACATATTAGTTTAATGCTTTCTTATCAAAGGAGTCTTGCTTACTGGAGGGCTAATTCATCACAGTTATAGATATCACGGGCTGCAAAGTCTTTTAGTATTTCCTGAATACCTTCACGCATTGCAGGAATACCAAAAGCCTCCCGATCATCAATGCCTGAATCTCCCTGTGTTTTTACTCGCCCCAATCCATTTCTATTTTTCAATCACCCCAACCATCCTTTGGAAAACTTAAAGCCTGAGTAATCCTCTCTCCCCTCCCCTTCCTGTGAAACGGCAAGCTGTTCGGTAAAGCGTTTGGCTACAGCTAGGATAACATCATCGGTCGTAATTACCCGAGCCAACTGTGCCCGATAGATCCACTCAACGACATGAGTTTCAAGTATGGGAAATTGCTGCTTTCTTGCCTTCTTTTTCCAGTTGTCTGCTGCTCCAACATCGATATTTAGGTATTCGCTACTGTTGTTCAAAACCGTTGAAAGAGTCGACTTTGAAAGTGGCAGGCCGGAGACTGGATCTATATGTTTTGTTAGTTATGCCTTCATCTACCCCAGGATCCTTGAAGCCAATACCAGGAAATAATCTTGCAAACTCTTCTAACTTCATCTTTTCATTCTCTTTTGACTCCATGCGCTTCTTACATATCTCATGTTTCTCAAGCACAGACAATGCGCGTCGTCGCTTATTCTGCACACCTCCCAATCGTGCTGCAAGCTGGTCAATTCGACTAGCTGCGATACTTGGAGGGGCTGACATCGAAGGCCCTGACATGGAAGTACTGGACTCGCCACTTTTGTGATTTGTTCGTAGCATGCCAGTGGTTGAATTCTGCTGCCACGATTACACTGGTGAAGATGCCGCCGTCCACCGTTCCTTCCCCGCACTCTCTTGTCACCACCACTCATGCCTACACTGCCTTAGTCATCTTTGGTATACTGAACATCTGGCTATAGTGAACGCTTAAGGCCCTGTTTTTGTCGTTCACTATAGCCAGGGGCGACTGTATCTTGGTATCATACTCGAGTATGTTGTCTATCGTTACCTTTCTGGTCATATCTATCCGATTGGTTGCAACGCTAAAAGTTTGAGAAAACCGGAAGGAATCAAGGGATGGCGGCAGTTCAAAGCTGGCGCAAAACTTGTGCCTACTACTAACTTTACTTGTACTTGAGTGGTATCCCGAAGACAAAGATTGCGTAAATATACTGCAAGGGAGTTCAATCTCATCAAACTCATGACGCCACATGGGAAGAGCCTTTCCAAATCCACTAAAGTACAGTAGTATCAAAGCTCGCCGGCCATTATTCCGCCTTCCCACTATTCCTATCTACTGTACGCACACACTATTTGTTTTCCAACACTTTATCCTTTTCGCCTACTGTTGGCTGTCCAAGTCCTTCTATAAGTACCCCTCCATCCCTCTACCTCAAGTTGCCCCCAGGTAACCTGCACATCTTGTCTGCCGTGGGCCCACCATTTTGTCCCTCCTCCTTTCCAAATCTAAACCGACAACGTCTTCTGTTCTCTGCATTGTTGTCAAACCATTGCTCTTTGCCTGCATTGACTCAACCTTCCCATTCAACCGTCACTTTGCCCTCTGGTTTCCTATCGTTGGTAACAAGGGAGTTGGAACCACTATCGTTGTGGTATTTCTTCCTGAGGTG
>Ga0307509_10009632_pt1 | contig 12012 bp, 16 predicted proteins | sample 10_EM_MG_FD_202245 | JGI IMG/M metagenome (GOLD analysis project Ga0307509, IMG submission 202245) | Populus trichocarpa ectomycorrhiza microbial communities from riparian zone in the Pacific Northwest, United States - 10_EM | ecosystem: Host-associated > Plants > Roots > Unclassified | place... | reverse complement strand
CGTGAGGAAATATCTAAGCCAATACATAGGGCCCGACGCACGGTGTGTTCCGCAGTCATCCCCTTGTGACCCAGGCCCATGCGTTCCTCCAGTATCATCCTTGGGGTCATTATCGGGGCTGACACCATCGACACGGGGGCCGCTGGGGCCTTCCTTTGATTCATCGTTCTTGCCCGGGCCAGTCCGGGGGTTGGCGTGGGGCTTGTTGGTCCAATCGGGGTGGTGGTAGATTGGGTTAGGGAGCTGGCCGGGGTCGAGCTGAGGAGGATCGATCGGTAACGGGGTCTGGGGTTCAGATTGGGACGCCCCCCGGGGTGACCGACTCCGACTAGTGCGCCTGCTCGGGTGCTCCCCCTGCACACCGCCGTGTTCAGAATCATTTTCACTCCCCCACGAATTTCGTGTCCCTGCCGGGGGGCTACCAGATGGCTGCGTACTTCCGCCTTCACCCCGCCCCATACTCTCATCTTGGTTGGCCGGGGAGGGCGTCTTATTGCCCGAGCCCAGCCTCCGGTTTGTACTTGATGGATGGAACTCGGGAGACTTAGGAGATTTGTCTGTCCCTGGGTCTGTGAACTCCAACAGTGTCTGTGAACTAGCGGAGTCCGAGGCTGAGTAACTTGAAAAGGGCCCACCGGAAGGGGGGTCACTGCACACGTATCGGGTAAGTGATGTGTGTTGCCGCCGGGATAAGCGGGAAACTGACGAGCCGCGTAATTTCTGGAATACCAGCGGCATTTCCGGGCGCAGGTGAGGATCCTGATTCCAGCAACGCCTCATAAACGCCCACAACTCATCTGTGAGGTTTGGGTGGGTTGGCCGTGCCGGTCGTTTCCCATCCAATATGGCCAACATCGCCACAGCAGGGGGGTAAGGATGGAAGGGAACCTCGCCAGTGAAAACCTGCGTTCCGATGAAGAAGAGGTCTGTCACTAGTCAAGCTGCGGCCAGTACCTTCAACGCACCTCAACCATTACCATCGCGAAAGAGAACACGTCAGCTTCCTTACTGTGTGTCCCTCGCTCGTTTAAGATCTCTGGTGCAGTCCATCTTGCAGTGTGACCATGCTCGCCTTGAAGGCTCCGTACTGAATCCTGGGTTTGTGCGACCATCGCTAGGCCGAAGTCCGTGATCTGCGGACAGCCAGAGTCACCCACGAGGATATTCGGCTGTCCTGATGTCAGCAAGATCACGAGGTATGTATTCTGATGGTCACGGACGCCCTTGAGATCCCCATGGATCATGTTGCGGGAGTGGAGGTGATTGAGGCCATCAGCGATACCGGATAACTGGGAAGTGCATAAGCGTGATCCCATGCGAATAGAGGGGGGCACCCACAAGACCAAGTCGATCCGCGTCTGGATGGTTGATAACATATTCCTTTAGTTCCCCGCCTGACATCCAAGCCGAGATGAGTTGGAGAGGGGTGAGGGTAACGCCCAGGAGGGGAACGATATTCGGGTGCGTCAAGTGTTTCCACATTACGGCCTCACGGTGGAACGCCTGTTGGTTTCGTCAACGGTGGGAGTAGGGAAAAGGCAATTGCGTTGAGAGCGCACCTTCTTGGCGTTCCAAGAATCACCTTTGGCGTAAATCCGTAGTCTCTTGACGCAGACCCGTGAGCCGTTCAGGGACCCTGCGTAGACATCACCGGAACCTCCAGAGGCAACCGGGTGTTTACTGAGGTTCGAAAGAGAACCTTCAAGTAGATACGACTGTGGCAGCTTTTCCCGGGTACTGCATATCCTTCCGAGCTCACGTAGGCATTTCCGGAACGCAGGACTGGCAGAATCAAGAGTACCGAGAGCCTACGCCGGCTAAACAGAGGGTGGGCGAAGCGTAGTATGGAGACATACATTATCCAGATACTCGATGAGCCACACGACGTCTCCTTCTTGAAGCTTCGGAATGCAGTCCTTGTATCCTTTTTCGTAGAGGATGCTGGTGAGCCGATCAGGAAACTGGGGCGAAGATTTGCTGAGGCGGTCAAGCTGTTGCAGAATTCCGATTGAGGTCATGTAGGATGGGTCTCGGTAGGGTAGAAGTGGATGGATTGCTCATGGTTAACGGGAGGGTGAGTTGTGCAGAGGGTAAAGCGACACGCGCAATGCACGTTCGCCCAGGGATCATAGCTAAGCTTAAGCGCGGGAACGAACCCACTGTCCGCCTCCACCAGCGGGTCTTCCCCCCGCTCTCCCAGCACTTTTACGACCCAGATACGCCTTTATGCCTTCGCTGGACACTCCGGTCATCCCCAAGAGAAACGGTCCGGGTGGTTTCTTCGGTGGGATCTACCACCATCTCAACTTTTTCCGGATCCACCTCCTCGTTTTGTGAGCTCAACTCATCCCACTTCGGTTCTGTCGCAACCCTTGTTGACCCCCCCGCAGCACCTTCGTCCCTCTCTTCTTCTCCGTCATCCTATACGCATCCAATGGCGAAAATCACGTATCGTACACCGATGCCCTCTTCCTCTGCGTCACCTCCGCAACAGTCACAGGCCTCGCTACAATTGATTTGAGTCTGTTGACCGCCTGGCAGCAAGTCATCCTCTTCATCCAAATGTTCTTGGGAAGTCCTGTAAGTTGACCAGTCCTCGATCCCTCGCTTTAATCTCGGTGGAACGCTCTGATGACCCTGTGGACTCATCGTTGATGGCGGCCGACTTGGTTGTGACAATCCCCGGTCGCCCGTCTCGACTAATGCTTAAGCCCTATCGAACCCTCTCGTAATCTTTTGGGTGAAATGCGCCATTTACCAATCTACCCCCCAGATCGTTGTATCCTGGGTCATGGTCCTCATACGGAGGTTCGATCATCATTCAACCTTATTTTTAGTCCCCCGTCCTGACGCCCATTCTAGGCACTTCCTCGCCAAGGAGCTCCGGTTCCGTTTGACGGCAAGAGATAAACGTATTGAAGAGGAACGAAAGGCTCATCCTGAATTAAACCACCACGCGCGCAGAAGGTGGTGGAAGTCCCCGATTTCTACCCTTCTTCATCGAAGTCCCACCCTGCACGACGAAAGCGATCATGAAACAGATTCCACCCGTTCGTCCAAGAAGAACCATAAGAATCGGCGCGTTCGGCCAGATATGATCCGCAGGATAGATGACAAACCCAAGCTGGTCAATCCTAGTGGGTGGATCAGTGAAGGTCGCACGCTGACCACTCAGCGAGGCGGCCACATGGTAGAGTCGGGGTCAACCAGGTCCAGGTCATCGATTAGAGGACCGGAACCCACCAATCCGACCTTAGTCCAGTCACCGGAGCCCATCTATTCTCAACCGTCCATACGGCAGCCGAACGACTCGGGGGTCGAGTCTGAATCAGAGCTGGAGGATCTGAACGAAATTCCCCGCCGTGGGAGGCTTAACCGGCGCATTTCTGACCCGGGAGGGTTCTCACACCGTAAGTCCGCGCCGGATGGGCATGCTTCCTTCCCGTTCACACCGTCCATAGCCCCTCCACCACAGAATCATCCCCAACCTTTGCATCCCCCTCAACCTCGTAGCCCTTCTGTCACTCGGACTCAAACCGTCGAGTTCGCTCCTTCTCCACAACCGAGGGGTCGACACCAGACGAAACCGTCCGTGGACCGCGGCAACAAGCGGCAACCCTCCGTGGCTGAGAGCCGCATCCAGCCCAGCGTCAGCAACGGGGAGGGCCACCTGGAAGTGGCCAGTAAGTCATCACTTATAACTCCGCGCAGAATGTGGCCAACCCAATCTCCCCAACAGGATCGGCAACCTTCACTCAGCCCGTGGCTAGCCATACACACCGGTCATCCGTACCGACCATACACCGCGGCATGGGCGGGTTTCCTATGCCGCATGAGTTGATTTCCTCAATTATCCACAAGTTCTTCCCAAACCTGGAACGGAGAATTAAGCGGACGGTTACTGTCCCCGTAGTTCGCACACTCACGTCACACCATGTGGAAAGTGGACAACAGGTGGTAGGGTCTCGGCCGGTGGCCTACATAACATTCGACGCACTGGTTGGACGGAACTCCACATTCCATGATTTGACCCACGAGCAGATCGAGGAGCTCTGCGGTGTCGAGTTCAAGGCTCTCAACTGCCTTGTATGGATTGTTCCATGTGTACGTTTTCACCTCGTCCACTCCCCACTGATGCTGATCGTCTCCCGCGTCCCAGTACTACTTGATCATCCAGGCCATCTCGTTTATTATCATCGCATCATATATGTCTCTTCCGAAGTGGAAACAAAATTTTATTCCTCCAAACTTACATTCCAATCTCTCACCAGTATGGTGCGTGCCTCACGGCAGCTTGAAGAACCGTGGTTGACTCTCCTCTCCAGGTTTTCGCTATTTCAGGTCGTTTCCGCGTACACGAATACGGGAACGTCATTGGTAGACCAATCCATGGTTCCCTTCCAACGAGCTTACCCTATGGTTATCACCTTGATCTTTCTGATTATCGCAGGAAACACTGGATTTGTGAGTTATCCCATCCGGCCCCCCGGCGCGTCATGCTAACCTATTTTCCTAGCCAATATTGTAAGTCCGTGGATTGTTAGCCCCTTGTCCAGTGTCCTAATCTACGATCCCCGGATCAGTCTACGCTTTGTTATGTGAGTCTTTCGCCCAGATTCATCAGCGAGAACGTTTTTCATTCTGGCGAAAGATGGTCACTTCTGAAACTCGTGCCAACCCGCCTTGGGTTGAAGGAACCTCTGACGTTCCTCCTTGACCACCCTCGCCGGTGCTTCGTGTACCTTTTCCCATCCCATCAAACGTGGTTCCTCTTCACTGTGGTCTTGGGTCTTACGTGAGCACCTGCTTCTCACCAGGGATACACCGCTTCTCACCGCACCGCGTTCAGCCTCACCGATTGGTTTTTTTTCCTGGTCTTGGACATCGGCACTCCTGTAATCGAGGAGATTCCCCTAAACCTGAGGGTTTTACTCGGACTCATACAAGCGACTGCTGTGAGGGCTGCCGGTTTCGCTGCTGTTCCGCTCGCTGCCCTTGCTCCAGGAGTCAGGTAAATGGATGCATTGGGGGCAGTCGATATTTTACTTACACCTCTTCCTATCAAAGGGTCCTCTACGTGTTGATGATGTATGTCAGCGTCTGTAAGTCCTTTCTCCCTCGGGCGAGGCCGTTTGGTTTGATTCCCCCCAGACCCGATCGCCATGAGTGTCCGCTCAACGAACGTATACGAAGAGAATTCGCTGGGTGTATTCGAGGACGGAGATGAGTCCGTGGATGACCATTTCGCACCAGTTGGGTCCACCGCGACGGTGTGGAGTCAATACCTAACTCTGCACATGCGGAAACAGCTGTCATTCGGTACGCATCTCTCGGCTCGGCAACTTTAAATCGTAACCGTGCTTTAGACATGTGGTGGCTGGGACTGGCGGTGTTTGTCGTGTGCATTATAGAAGTGAGCATCTGGATTGTGGATGTTCCTCAACCCTGCAATACTGAGGAGGCCATCAGCGTCCTGGTCTGACCAACCCTGCGAACGATAGCTGGTTCAACATCTTTGCCATTAGTGAGCGTCCCTGGTCTAGACGTTGCGACGGTCATTAACAAGTTTCTCGTAGTCTTTGAGTTGGTCTCTGCGTATGGGACTGTCGGACTGAGCCTTGGTCTGCCCATGGTTGGCCCTCTCCGTATCGTGGGTTTTGGGACGTCCTGATTAGTTCTCGCAGGCAAACTATTCACTATCCGGGGCCTTCCATCCGCTATCCAAACTCGTCGTCTGCCTAGTGATGCTCAGAGGCCGTCATCGTGGTCTCCCCGTCGCCATTGACCGTGCAGTCATGCTCCCAGAGCTCCAACTTGATGACCAAATGAGCTTACAGAGGAGGATGAGCCTCAGTATCAATCCAGCCTCGATCGACTGGACCCCCCACGGTGGAGATGGGATGTCCATGAGGCAGGCTCCGACCATCCAAACCTCGATCGTTCGAGGGGGTGTCTAGCGATTTTGGGATGATTGCAGGCACCCCCAATGGTGTTCATACCCGCATTTTTTATATCAGTCATAGAGGTTCCTTCTTGTTGTCAGTTTTTTCCTTTGTTGTACCACGCTTGCTCCATGTGTACACCTGGTTACCACCTTTCTCCCAAACGCGCCGGACAGTAGTTTATCAGACTCGCGAAGCTCTATTTTCAGCCGCATGGACAGATGAGGTAGGTATATGGATTTTTTGAGAGAAAGGAGGATGTCGGGCGTTTAGCTCAGTTGGTAGAGCGCACGCTTTGCACTTGGACGTTGTTTCGGGAAGCATGCGTGAGGTCAGGATTTCGAGCATCCTATCGTCCATCAATTTATTTCTTTTTATGTCTGGGTTACTCTCCGCGCCGGCGATCGTGGTGGGCGTCAGTGGGATCCTTTGGCGCCACCTTCTCTTTCTTAGACACGACCATGGCCCAGTTGTTGGACTGCCCGCCGGAACTTCTTGTCCATATCTTCGCCCACCTACCCTTGACCTCCCTGCGCTACCTGCTTGCGACATCAAAAGCACTGAAAAACCTCATCTCCACATCGGTCCTTCTCCAGTATCTTCTCCACCTGGAGTCCTCCGCTCACTCCCTCTATCCCTCTGGATCCACCGCTTCCCTCGTAGACCAGTTAAAGGTCTTAACAGACGCCGAGAAACGGTGGCAAGATTGGGAGTATACCAGTTTCAACCGTCTGGATGTCCAGCACCGACCGAGTGGCATATATGATCTCACCTCCGGGATCTTCATCCTCGGAGAAGGCTCAACTCTCGGGAGGCTCACCGTAGGGCTGCGTTGGGTGGATTTGAGGCTCGGCAAAGATCTTATTTGGAATCGGTTCGACTTGCAAACCCCAATCGTCGATCTCGGCCTGAACGTGCTGGAATGGGACCTCATTGCAGTTGTTTCTATGTGCGCAGAATTTTTCCACCGCAACCACACCGTGTGTACCGTGCTAACAGAGAAGTCTAGGCGGTTAGGTAACCCAGGATTCTGTCAACTCGATCTGAACCTTCTACAACTGTCAAAGTCCAAGGATTCTGTGGCTACCCACCATCCGAAGGCAAAGAAGCCCGCGATCCCCATTATGCAGTACCCGTTCGAGGATGGGCATTGCAGCATCGCGATCGAGATCGTAGGACCTTACCTCGCCCTTTTGATTGTTTTCCCGGGGAACCGCGATTCACCTGACAGATTGTGGGTATTTGATTGGCAAACCGGGAACGTGAGATTCGTAAGTCGGCGGACGGTACACGCTGCCCTCTCTCGTCCACTCACTCGGTCATTGACAATAGGTGCGCACGTCGCGATGGATGACGTACAATTCGCTTGCATTTCTGAACGAAGACACCCTCATCCTACCTAACCTCCGGGACAACGCTGTTGAGCTATGCTCTTTCACCCAAAAACCCACCTGGACTCCAGCCGCCGTCTCTCCCTCCGGGGACAACGGTGTCGTGATACTGGAGACGCCGTCCGATTGTCTGCCTCTCCCGACGAGTAGAACCTTGAAGCTCCCCACCACTCGTCAAGGGATGTCCGTACTTCGCATGGCGTGTAGAGGAGAACCGAATCCGCTTGCCACCAATTCTATCCCACAACCGGTCGAAAATGGACCCCTATTCCGACCCATTCCTGAATCATCCATCGTGATTTTCAATCTGCTCGTCGGCAACATGCATCATCGGTCGATCTCGTTTGTCGTGAACAGAGAATCTCTCCTCCGCCTCCTCGAAACCGATGACCTTGATGGGAGCGACAACGCTTCCCATCCCGAGGGAGACGAACCGACTCCAGCCGAACTAGAAGAAAATCCGTTCTTGACGAGCCCTGATTACGCCGTTGCGGACAACCGAGGCCCTCCGAGTTCCGTTCCTTGGAGCAGGTGGGGAACCCGGACCGTTCGGTGGTTCATGACGGATGATATTCCGACGAGGTGGATTACGACGAGCTGTGGGTATCGTTGGGCGACGATTGCGGAGGACCTGCCGAGTCCGATTTATATCCGAGATTTCAACCCGTGGCGCATCAAACAGGTCAAGGCGAAACTCGGGGATGGGGAAACATACGAGACCGACCAGACAACCGTGACGGTTGCCCGTCCCGGATCGCCTACGTTGGAAGAAGAAACGATTTTCGTGGACCCTGTATCCTCTGACCTTGAGTACCTTGAGGTCAGGACAAAGAAGGCGTACAATTATTCAAGTGTCTTCATGGACGAGAATTGGATTCTGGGGATTGTTGTGAGTATTCACGTGTTGTATCCGAAAGTTGAAGGTGACTGAAAACCCCCAGCTTGACCCCCACGGACAAGATATGAAGGCGGTCGACATCTATTCCTTGTCAACGATCTCGTGAAGGTGCCAGTGCCAGTCTATTGATTCGACGTGACGGGTTTTAGGGGAGCTTGCCACGAGCATGTCGTTCCACACGGGATGCTTGGAAGTAAGCATGACTCCATCGATGCACATATTGGATACTGTTACTGTAGCAAACGTCATAATGTGGAGCGTAGTCGTAACAGCTCTTGGACAATTATTTTGCACACCCAGTGAGCCCCCCCGTCCATGTCCTTATTCTGACGTTAGGAAGGATTTCCATCTGAGTCGAGGCTCGCTTCGTAATAAGCCTAGTGGGGGACGGTCCCAATTCATCCCGTTGCGGCCAGGACACTGGATCAGAGACAACAAATTCGTCACAGACACCTACACTAATTCTACATGGTCCTGGAATAGAAGGGGCTCGATTACGCGGTACTGGGTCAGCGATATTTGACCTTTCCGCATTTCCATCTTCGTGCCACTACAAAGGAGACCAATGAAAATGCCAGGAGTAGGTGAACTGAACTAAACTCACTCTGGGAGATATACTGGTTGACAATCCCGCCGAGCGAGTACGAAAACTGGTTTCGTTGTGTCTGGAGGGGTGACTGAGGAGAGAGGGTCAAGGACGAGTTGCCGGGATACGTAGGGAGGGACCGACTCATTGACGGAATAAACGGGATCCTGTCATCCAGGGATTGTTGCTTCTCAGGTAGCGCTTTTAATACAGATTCTCCCAGATGGGTGGCTAGCAGGTCTGCGTAGCTGTATGATCGTCAGCGAGTGTAGGATGGGAGGGCTGTGTTTTGCGTACCCCTGAGCGTGTTTTAGTTCTGTCTCAGACAATCTCTCATGTAGAGAAGGGTTTGACGAGATCCACCGCGCGTAGTCTTCTATCTGTCGCAAGTCGGTTATCAAGCACATATGGAACAGGAAACGGGATACCTTGGAGAGCCTCGTTCGAACATAAGACCTAACCACAAACTTAACCCGCTCGATCTCCGTTTGAGCAAGCATGATACGGAAATGTTCATCCTCCGAAGCATCTGGGTCTGTCCGCAGAAGGTTGACGGTAGATGACTGTCCGCTTGTACGAGAAGAGGTTAGCCTCCTCGACGTACAAGGCACGAATGATTAACGGACAGCGCACCTGTTTATGAATGTGATCCAAGATGCCAGCGAGGAGCTCTGCTTGGATGGGTAGTATGTCTGGAGCGTGTCTCTCATTCATCCAATATCGGATCAGCTTCTGGAGGGGCAACTCTTGAGCATCGTCAAGGTCTGAAAACGGGAAGTCTTCTCGAGGTGGTGGAGATGGCGAAGCATTCCTCGCTCTGGTTACAAAGTCCGTCTGGTTTAAGGTGGATGATGTGTCCATGTCCCAGTCGGTGTCGAGACTGGAGGCCATGGTGCTTAGGAGTGGGATTACCACACGTCGAGTCGATCGCACAAGGACGATCATCACCGAACCGTCACGGTATCCTTGTTCGTTGACTATCTACTATGAAGAACAGGAACAAGCAAACAAAGTTTCCAGTTGTACGTCCGTCCGAACTCTGTCGCTGAGCCCACACCTGATTGTTTGCATATCAGGCTCGCATAAAACGGATCATGCAGAAGGATGAGGAAGTAGGCAAGGTTGCTCAAGCGACCCCGGTCGTCATATGTTGCGTCGTCCTCGCTGGGCCCGCCCAATCAGCCCCCCTTACTGAAACTAAACAGCTAAAGCGTTGGAGATGTTCCTCGCGATGTTGGTGGAGGAATCGAACAAGGTTACGGCTGCGAGAGGGTCCAAGAAGGTGGAGGCGTATCACCTGTGAGTCAATTGCCTATGCTGTGGGTTTGGACGAGGTTTGACGCGATTTTGGACTGGGCGACAAGGAAACATGCGGTCGAAACAGTGGAAATCCTCGATTTCTTGAAGGAGATCGTCGAGCCTGTGCCTGATCCGTCAGCCGGGGGCACGATCAGTCTTGAGGCGGATGATAACAATGCGGGGGGTGAGCCGAAGAAGAGGCGGGCACAAAAGGGGAAGAAACCCGCTACGGGGGACGATGAAGAGGGGAGTGCTCCGGCTCCCAAGCGGAGGAGGAGGAGGAAGAAGGAAGAGGAAGCTGAGGATGTGGCGATGGGGGGCACTGGCGGTGCTGATGACGATGAAGAGTGAGCGTATCGTGATGTACATACAATCGACGGTTTAATGCCTCCCACTACCAACGTAGACACCGACAATCTCGGCGAGGGCGACAGTCGCCTCGTTCTCGATTTACTTCCCGAGGATAAAAACTGGATGGAGAAGCTGAAGCAGGAGGTCCAGTTCAGGGTCATGTTGCACAGAGGTGCGTTGGATATTTTCACCTAGACTGGCAACCTATGGTTCTCATTTTCCCCGGGGTTTGCAGGGGGGGAAGTTCCTCGGCTGGTCGCGGTGCAGGGTGAGATAGACAAGGACGGAAGGTTATCATATCTTTGTTCAATCTAGCAAAGAACCCATCTATCTGACTCGCCGATGTGCTACCCAACAGCTACCCAATCTACAGGCATCCAGCTGACGCCTCTCCTCCTCTTCTCCAGTTCTCCCCTACCGTGTCCAGGATCCGTGCCGCGGTTGAGGAACGGTTGGACCACCCAGTAAACCATGTCCTCATACAACATTACCGCTCAGGAAAGGACTACATCTCGGAGCACTCCGATAAGACCATCGATGTCGTCGCCGGTTCGAAGGTCGTGAACGTCAGTATCGGGGCGACCAGAAGTATGACCCTCCGAACCAAGAAGGCCGCATTGTCGTCCGCGGGAGAGTCGGAGGAGGACCAGTCTCGAAAGCACCAGAAGTTCCCTCTCCCGGACAGGTCTATGTTCGTCATGGGCCTAGAAACGAACGCAAAGTGGCTACATTCTGTCAGACACGACAACCGACCGTTCCATACCAAATCCGAGGGAGAGAGACACATGAACGGTGAGAGGATTAGCCTCACATTCAGGAACATCGGCACGTTCCTCAGTATGGATGGAACCAAGATTTGGGGCCAAGGAGCGATCGCAAAGTCCGCAGAAGAAGCTAGGGACGTGGTGACAGACCAAGAAGAGGTTGAGAAGCTCATCGTCTGGTTTGGCAGAGAGAATCACCGGTCAGATTTCGATTGGCAAGAGGTATATGGTCAGGGTTCAGACGTGGTTAACTTCACACAGCTGTGAAGAAGGAAGAGGGTCATTATTTCGAAACACGATGTACACGGACAACAGTAGGAATCCTTCTAGAAGAAACTAAAGAAACAGGAGAAACGGTTTGTTGCTAAAACTACACGAATGTGACGGCGGGATGGAAAGTCCTTGTGGGTGGGGCGTGAAGGTGGCTGCGTGGATGCCAAAGCGGATAAATAAAAGATAAACAGGGGTTCATCCGTGTTGTTGTCAAAAGAGAGACGCCAGAGTCTTGGATCGAAGTAAACCCTGACGCCGTGTGTGCTTCATTAGTGGCTGGAGCTTGGGAGGGTCGACGGACATCTGAGCCAACCGTGCTTCCTCCTGCTTCGCACGCTTCCGGCGGTGTTCGTTCTCATCTTCCTCGGTATAGCTGACCGATGAAAAGATTGACGACTCGGGAACATCCTGGGGTGTTGACTGAAAGCGAGCCATCCAGTTATCCCGTCGGTCAAGAGGGGAAGGCTGTTGGAGGGCCTTGGGTGCCTTCCAGGGGTATTTGGCGTGG
>Ga0307509_10009631_pt1 | contig 12012 bp, 17 predicted proteins | sample 10_EM_MG_FD_202245 | JGI IMG/M metagenome (GOLD analysis project Ga0307509, IMG submission 202245) | Populus trichocarpa ectomycorrhiza microbial communities from riparian zone in the Pacific Northwest, United States - 10_EM | ecosystem: Host-associated > Plants > Roots > Unclassified | place... | reverse complement strand
ATCTCCCTCCCGCGGGTCTGTGGTGGCTACCGCGACTAGGGTTTTGTGTGCGAAAGAAATTACAAGCATGGGCGGCGGGAACTATACATTCATAGCTCATATCTACGGAAAGGCTAGAGAACTATGGCGGACCACTACAAAAAAACCGAAGCAAGCACTATATAGGCTTTATAAAAAGAAAAACAAAGATGCCATAGGATCACCAATCCTGTATCTCCATCTCCATGGCCTATTCGTCTGCATTCCAATCCTCACCCCACAGCCCATCCAATTTAAACTCTTCAGCCGACTCTTGAACAATCTCTTTCCGATCGTCAGTCATTATGGCAGCGGTAGCTGGCTTAACACCTTGGTAGTCGCAGGGACCGCGGTTGGGGGGATCAAACCAACCTTGACTCCTTCCATCCCTCCGGTCCATTTTGAAGACCTTTGCCGCTGTTTTCATGTCGAGGATGCCTCCTTTACCTGGTCGCCCACACTTTCGTGCGACCTGCATTAGGAAGTTTGTTGTGAGATCAGTGGCTGTAGTATCGACGATGGGAGGGAGGTTGTAAAAGCGGAGGAGTTTATCAAAGAGCCTGGGGGATGTAGATAGCCGGCGGATAAGAAGGGTAACTTCAGGTACCGGGTCGAGGATTTACTTTGGTTGGAGGGCACTTAGGAGGATGAGGTGTGCCTGGTCGTCCTTTGAGCCACCATTTTGAGCATTTTGCCTAGCTTGACTTCTCGAATGCTCTCGACAAATGGATTACCCGGTATGGAATAGCTCAAAGTTTCACGAGACAAGACTCCAAAGAGGCCAGGAACTCGGATACATCCACCACACCAGATGCATTCTGTCACTCTTTTGACCTAACAAAGCGCTTAACAATCCCCCCAACAGCGAAAATATCCTTTATTCCCCCGCCCCCTCAATCACTATCTTCACCTGCTGCTGAAGCCTCCCCATTCGCACCAATTCTCACCTCTCACAAATATCATCAACCAACATCCCCCCACTCTCCTCCATCGAATAATTATCCCTTTCCTTCTGTCGCCATTGGTGTATTCCCCTTCTGCGTCCTCTCTAAGACACCTCCTACAGCTTTTACACTCTCTACGAGCCCTCCTTCGCCGACATTAGTCAAACCTTACTCATGATTTCACTTCCGCTCGAGCTCTACTCTAGAGATACAAGTCTTGTCCAATGGGCTGAGATACTCTCGGATGGGGCACTAGAGTTAACACCCCTCCCACAACTACAAGATGTAAAGGGCCAGGATCAAGCTCCCCAGGGCTTGGTGAAGATGTGGAAATTACTGATGCTCAGAGAGAAGGGTGGTGGCGTTGGTGGACAGAGCGGCGAGGACCTTGCTTTCACAGTGACTAGAAAAAGGGTTGAGATTAAGGTTTATAGCTTGCGATCTCTTTAGTCGATGTTACAATAACAGGTTTTGATCGTCTTGATGGCGAATTAGCTAACGGCTCCCGTTGCGAACAGCTAAGCATTTAGAAACTCTGAAAGGTGGTAAATTCCCGATTGAAATCCTAGTACGAGGAAAGGATGAAGCACAGAATACACAAAACTTCAAGGATCTAGCGGAGGTCATCAAGAAATCAGGAGTGAGATTTGCTCCCTTTGCTCGGTTACATAGTGAAGTTCTGAAATTAACCGCCCCTGTGGTATGTAGAAAAAAGTTGGCGTCTGCATGAAAGACAAGGCTGAAGGTCCCTTTGTCAACGACTGGAAGAAAATATTCCCTGGGGAAATTGAAGGTGTAGAGGAATTCGATGTCAGCTCCGCTATTTCACAGTGCCTAGCCATCAAGGATGATTTGCAGTTGGTAAGTCGAACTGTGCAAACTCAAGAGCTGGGTGTTAGCAACGGGATTAGAAAGCCGTGCGTGCCTCCTCGCGTGCTTTGGTTGGCATCATGAAGGATTACTTTATCAACGAAATTTCTACGATCATTGACGAGGAGAAGATATCTCACTTACAGCTGTCACAGAAAATCAAGGCGAAGATCGATGACGACAAGTTTTTCAGAGCGAAAGGGGTGAAGCTCGCTAGCGATTCTACTGTTCTCCCTTTTCCCCCCAACGATTCTACTGTTCTCCCAGTCCTCGCTAGCGTTTCTACCGGAATCCGGGAATTTCAGATCCTGTTAGACCCAAAGTGCTCGATCCCAAAGATTCAATCATCTTCTCTTTGCGCGAGCTAGAAGCACATGTCATCGGGTCTCTGCAAGGAACTACTTGGTCCAGAGCCCTTCAACGTGCAAAAAAGCATATGGAAGAGAAGGGGGTATGGAAGGAAAGGGAGACTTTCACACAGTCTAAACGCCGGGAATGCCCATTTTGTACGAAGCTTAACGTATAGAAGCACGGATAATGATCGTATGCCTAAGATCTGTGCAGCTTTCCAATATATGAAGAAGAATGCTGTCAAGCGCGAACAGGGGCGCAAAGAAATGGAGAATGTGGTGACCCAGGACAATCTGGTGGAGATTAGGAATCGCCGGCCTCAAAGACTTGGGGATATCTACGTCCGCCCTGCTCTGGAAGGCAAACGTGTTCCAGGAGAAGTGGAAATTCACCAGAATGGTCTTCGCTACCAGTCACCTGTTCATAACGATCATCGCATTGATGTCCTTTTCAGCAACGTCAAGCATCTCTTTTTCCAACCTTGTACCCATGGGCTCATCGTCCTTATTCAGGTCTATCTCAAAGACCCGATCATGGTCGGGAAAAAGAAGACCAAGGATGTTCAGTTCTACCGCGAAGCCACCGACATCCAATTTGACGAGACTGGAAACAGAAAGAGGGGGTATAGATATGGAGACGGGGGGGAGTTTGAACAGGAGCAAGAGGAGCGTAGACGGAGAGCGCTTTTGGATAAGAAGTTCAAAGCGTTCGCGGATAAAATCTCTGAAGCCGGGAAGAAGCATGAAAATGGCATAGACATTGTTGAAGGTTTCCAAGGCAAATGGACTGGTAGATCTTCAAAAATGCCAGATGCCTTTGCAATGTTGAAGGTCGCGAGATTTCCTGCAATTGTTCGTGAGTCTGGATGGTTAGAGAGGTGGGAGAATCTCATGGAGGATGTCAACCCCCGCTCCTCCCGAACGACACCTTCTCCCTGGGCGTAGCCAATTCCATCGCCCCAGTGGCATCCAGAGCCTCCATTTTCCTAGTTGACACCTCTTCCCAAGCTTCCGACATGATCACCGATGTGGTCTTCAAGCTTACAGCAAAGTAGGAAAAGATGCTCACAGAGGAAGCCATCATATCGGCCTGCGTGGTCGCCATCTGGATTATCGTGCTAATTATCGCCATCGTCCGAACCTTAACCCTATTCTACACCTCCGACAAGCATCGCGTCAAAGCTGGTGGTCTCCCTCCCACACCGGTCACACAACAGTCCGCTTCCTCACGTGGTGCGAATATTAACAGAAGCAGTAGAGTCGCTACATTGCCGGTTTTTCCAGCGTTTAGTAGAAGTAGCAAGAACAGCAATAGGGGCGGCATCCCCGCTAGTAGAGAGAGTATGTCGCCTGCAGATGTGTATTACGGGGCCACCGAGAAGGTTGCTCCGGATCTGTGCTGGTGGCAGGCTGGCGTCTCGGTCGCCGTAGGAGGTTCGGGAGGGGAGCACAGACGGAGTGGTACATGCTAGCGTTCATCCTGGGAAGCATTGACTTGCGCCTAGAGGATTAAGTCTGCTAGCGCCTCTTGGGTCTTTTGCCATTTGCATTTTCATTGGGATCGTTTATTTTTTTGTCTTTTTTGCTTTTATCCATTCATACCGAGCGTTGCATTGTCATTTTCAAGTTTTATTTGCATTTATGTTTGTTCATACCCTTCGTTGTTGTTTTTCAACTTGAGGGATTATATCATGGGCTATAGCTTACTATAGACTTTAATACCTTTGTCTTGTGGTGGGGTAGGTTGGTGGTGGGGGGAGAGGGAGAGGAGCGGAGAGAAGGTGGAGTACCGTGTGGCGAAAGTTGGGGTGCGATCCGGGGTCCATTTTGTGGTGGATCGACATTCGTTGTGTAAGTTACAGGCGGTGTGTGGTCTTTTTTTCGCGGCTAGGGAGAGAAAGTGTAGATGTTATTGAAACATTATTTCTGCGAATCCTTGTTTGTTGCACTTGTGCATTTGTGAAGTGGTGTGCTATAATCTCCTGGCTTATCGATCGTCCGTGCAATTGCAACAAGGAATATTGGACGAGTGATACCATATGAACCCAATCCGACTCTGGATAGTGATAATATTATTATGGAAATGATAATCATAATCATTAAACCCAATGAGACCCCTCCCCTGCCTACCTCCTCAAACTGCCGCCACCTACACCACCTCTAAACGCCAACCCATGAATTACTTGACGTTTTTCTGATCCCTGTAATGTAAGTGTACGAATGGCTTCGACTGCAGTGACAATACTTAGGCTATGATATATAGTCCCATGAGTTGAGCTCAAGCTCCCAATGCAACTTGCCGGCCAGCCAGCCAGCCACCCAGACGCTTTATCGAAGATAACAAGGGAAGAAAAGCTCTCGGACTCTTGATAGAGCACTTCTGCATCCCTCGAGGTAAACTATTCGGGATCGAAGATATGCCATCTCTTGCTGTGGATAGCAGCTTAGCAGCAATGAGTTTTTGAGCCTATAGATACTTGCTTTGCCGATGAACTACCATCCGTTAATCCCTTAGTTGTTTACAGCATCGCACCAGCATAGGCACCATAAACCCCGAATCCAACCCAACTTCCCAAACAGCGAAAAGGCCCCTCGCAAGTGACCAAAGATGACAATCAAACTTGCTTACCCGGCCCCACTCTAACGCCCAACCACCCCACTACCGGTAGAAGTAACCACCCGGAATATACACCCTACCACCACCACCCCCGCCCACACGCACAAAATGCTCCCAACACCCAACAACCTCCCACCTCTCCTTCAACCACATCTATGAGCCAAGCGATGATACATTCCTCAACACCCTAACCCCTCCAATCCCCCTTTCTACACTTCCGCTTCCCGCAAACCTCCTCCCCCCCTCTAGTCCTCGAACTCGGCAGCGGTTCAGGCGTTATAGCTTCCTTCCTCCCAACGCACTCTACCGCGCTCCTTGGTCATAGCTCAATTACGACCCTGTGTGCAGAAATTTCTCCGCACACTCCGAAGACTACGAAGCAGACTGTTGCTGCCAGTTTCACCAAGGAGAGTAGATACTTTCTCGGCTATAAGGACAGATTTAGTGATGGGGTTGAGGTCAGGAGTGGCGGATATGCTGGTGCCCAACCCACCATGTCCCCATAGAGGTAGTAGAAGATAGGGGTGGAGAGGAGGGGTGGATTGGAGTTGCGTGTGGTGGGGGTGTTGATGGGATGGAGGTTACAAATCGGGTATTGGAGGGGTTGAATGGGTACCTGAGTGAATGTGGAGTAGTGTAAATATTGCCCTGTGAGGGAAATAAGCCCAATGTGGTTGCGGAGCGATTAGAAATGGTGAGTATAATGGTGCTAAATGGGCTGTAGAGAAGGTAGGCACCTCTGGGAGGAAGGGTTGTTGGGAAGTTTTAGGGATTTGCAGGGTTATGAAATGGTAATGTATTAATAATAAGTTCCGAGTCGGTGCACTACATATCAAACACCCCGTACCGTACCCGCATCTAGAGAGAGAATCTGGAACCATTCAATAACGTGGTTGTTCCTATACAAGATATAAACTATCGCTACACTATAACTTCATCACCAAAAAAGCAGTAATAAAAATGAAAATGCAAAGGAAAAGGAAAAGAAAGGAAGGAAGGATTAATCCCTAATCATCCTAAGCAAGAACCTTTCAAAATCACCATCAACAACTCCCTTAAGCCTCCCGACAAATCCACCTTAAATTTCTTCTTATAGACCTTCTTAATACAGTCTATATGGTAAGGGTTCCAAGGTACTTTAACCATCCTGCTAATAAGCAAATACCCACGGCCTTGCTCCACTAATGCCGTGATGGTTTGCTCCAGCAATTTCGCATCACAGAGAGGCTTATCAACTGTGCCATTTATAGTATGGAGTAATGTTTCCCCCTATCCATCTTTTAGCAAACAAACATAAAAACAGGGAATAAGAGAATTTAGTCATACGCACCACAAGGTTTTTAGAATACCTCATAACAGCCTTCGCCAAATCCCTTTGGTGAGTGGCTTTGTGCTGTCCTGCCATCTCCTTGATCCACCGGTCACTCCTATCAGCCAGAATCTCAATCACTATTATCTCGCCACCCCTTGTATCCTTCCTTTCCATGACCTCTCCCAACCTTCTAACATCCTCCTTGACACTATCAATCTTAATTTCCTCACTTCCTTCCATCCTCACTCCTTCAAGTTGGATCTACACCGCCATCCAGAATTTGTTCCCTTCGAGTTCATGACGCCCAACTTTCTCCAGACTGTTCAGGTATTTAGCATCCTTGAAACCAGCCTTTATCTTCCGAATTTCATCGGCTGATTTTCCCATTAGCGCTTCAATCAAGAGTTGGTTACGAGTCTCTCCTGGCTGATACCAGCAGTTTGCAAACCAACCCTCTGACTCATACGGCCCTAAGGCTACTGCAAAAGCAACCTTCCCAAAACCACCATATCTATTCGACAGAAAGAAGGTTTTGATATGCGTGGCCACATTGACCTGCTGAAAGATTGACTTGTACTCATGACGAAGTTGCCCTACTTGGGATTGGGAAAGAGTTGGTAAAATATCTATCAATGGACCTGTAGGTGGATGGAAAGTATATCGAACCGGGGGAGCCTCGAACCCATCACCGCTCCAAGTTCGTTTATTAGCTGGAGAAGTTCTGGATTGTATGCTCTTCTTAAGATGCACCAAGTTTGGTGTTCGGGATGGAGGCGAATTCAATATATCATCCAACCGAGCTGTGCCTTTAATATCTCTTTCAAGCTGGTTCCTTTTCTTTTCTGACAGTGCCATTGGTGGATGAATGGAAATGAGATTTATGTCCTCGCATCCATCTGTATCATCTTCTGCAAAGCTGGCTATAGCCCTAGGTGTTGGTATACGGCGCTTTTTTGTTTTCGGTAGAGCGTGCACACCAGGCTTCTTCTCTTCGGTAATTTCTGAAATGGCCTCCTGGGCAGCACTCATTCAGCTAGATCGCCTAAGGGGTGGGGGGGTTTTGTAGTTCCTTAGACAGACCCAATGGCATGGGCTTCTAGCTCGCAGAAAGAGAAGATGATTGAATCTTTGGGATCGAGCACTTTGGGCAGATTGTTGCCAAAGATATCCTCTAACGGGATCTGAAATTCCCGGATTCCGGTAGAAATGCTAGCGAGGACTGGGAGAACGGTAGAATCCCTGGGGGGAGAAGTGAGAACAGTAGAATCGCTAGCGAGGACTGAGAGAATGGTGGGGTCACTGGGAGGTACTAGGAGAACGGTAGATTTGCTGGCGGGTTCTGGGGGAACAGGCCAATCGCTAGCGAGGGCCGAGAGAATGGTATGATCACTGGAAGGTCCTGAGAAAACGGTAGATTCGCTGGCGGGTTCAGGGGGAACGGGCGAAGCGCTGGCAGGTACTGCGGGAGCGGTAGAATCGCTGGAAGGTTCTGGGAGAACCGTAGAATTGCAGGCTGGTTCTGTGAGAACGGTAGAATTGCTCCCTTGTTTGGGGCAGAAAATGGAGGACTGCTTCCAGGCTCGGCCCAAGCAGTCCCCACTGGAGTCGTTAGCCGCGCTAGATGAGAGTCTGACTGTATACCCAGAGGGTTTCCCTCACCAGTTGTGGGAAGAGGAAAAGTAAGTACCGGCAAGTCACTTTCAGTATCTTATGTCTTTCCAGTATTCTGGGTAGAAGCGATCCTAAACCCACGGCTAACCCAGCCAGGGAAACTAATATTCTCTGCAGTCACCAGCTTAGGATGAAGGGGTTTCTAGCGTTTTCGTAGTGTTTGAGGTTTTTGTCCGATATCATCCAAATCAAGACTCTCTTGATCAAATATATGATAGCCAAGACCCTCACTGCTTGCATGGAACTCACTTTTGATAATTACGGGCCGTGCCACACTATCACGTTCCTGACTAATATGACCGTGACCGCAAACATCTTTCTCCTTCTTAATCATAGGAATCTTGAAAGCAGAGTCCCGAGAAGGTAGAACAGGCTTATCGAGTGCACTACTGTAATGATCGCTAGATCCAGGTTCGTCCTCACTCTCTGTTGAGTTGCCACCATCAGGCAGTTTAGACTTCTGGGTGACTCCAAAGGTTTTTGATTGTGCCTGGGTCTCCGAGATAGATAAAGATGACGGAGGGCTGCTGAGAGGCGAAGAAGTCAACTCTTCTGGACCCTCTTTTGGGTCACTAGCTATCAGGCTATTCTCATCAACAGGTTCAAAAGACCCTTTCACCCCTCCCCCCCCGCCATGCCAGCACCAGATCCTGGAAACTCGTGAAATAGTCCTCCTTTTTTAGGTGATGAGTGAACGACAGATGGTCGGAATCGCGGCTTGACGGAGGATATGTTTGGTACTCTAGGAGTAGGCGAGCCCCCAGTTATTGGTGTAGCTAGGGTTGTGTAGCCGTTAAACTTCCGTCCGATAGTCTGTGGCTCAGTGGTACCTCTGTCTATCCTCCTATTCTTGGAATTGATCAATTGAGCGTTTTCTTGCTCGGACCACAGTTTCCAAACAGCCTTATTCTGTGCATATTTCTAGGCCAAACCATTATATGCCTCTTTGTACTGATCAAGCTCATAGCGAATATCGGTGTAGCTAGAGGCAAGCTCCTGATATGCCTTCTTTAGATTGTCCAGTGGGGGAGTGGAATCCGTCTGAACTTCACCATCTTTGTAAGAGAATAGTGTTTGTGTTGCTTCGTCTACTGGAATGCTCGATTGTGTCCGTGGATTATTTAGAGGCTTTATAGAGGTGGGGACACCGGCTGTGTAAGAGTTCAACTCGGGATATCTTGTGCGAGATAATTAACAACTGGTTGTATATTTTCTTTGTTTTCTAAGGATTTATCATTGGTGATAGTGAGTCTATTTTGATAAGTTAACTTCAATTTAAAGAGTGCCCTTACTAAGGAAAACAGGCATACGCTCTGCGCTGAAGCCCTCTATCGGCCTTTTCAATCCGTTCAAGTCCCTCTGCAAGAGCTTCGTTCTCAATTCTGGCTTTGGCTATCTCGTAGCCCAGATTTTGTAGCCGGCTCTCTTGTTCTCGAATTTTCTGTTGCTATTGTTCGCTAGTGTCCTCGTGTGCATCAATCTAACAAACTCAACGTGTTTGGGAATAATCAAGGCCACGCCAATAGGCGAGTTCGGGGTGCACACTAAAGCCTGCCTCTCCTGCCAAAGTTCCTTCTGCTCCGCAATTGCCCTTTCTAGATCTGCCTTCTCACTCGATCCTATATTAAAAGACAAATAATTAACAGATTTGCCCTCAATTCTCAGCAATAGCTGAGACACAACTTTTGTCAACGTGAGAAATAGGTCCCTCTCAAGATCTGCAGATAGCTGCAATCCTAGGTTATTGAACCCGATGCGGTGTTTGCCGAGAATGTCCATGGCCGCTGACCAACTGGCTCAAGATAAAGCCAGGTTTACCAGTGAAGAATTAAAGCCGATCTTCCGTGCTTTTGCATCTTCTGTTGGGATGTATGCAGGTGTTGCGGGGTGTGGCGGGCCAGCAGGGTATGCTGGTGCTACTATGGACTTTCACTGGAGTGTTGGGTTAGGGCCTGATGGAGCGCTTGGCCGCCAGGGCTTGGAGAGAATACAGAGGGGCCAAGTGAGAATGCACTGTGCAGTGAGTGGCATGCTATAGAGATTGACCCAGAGGCAGAAAAGAGCGGCGATGGCGAAAGCATTGGTGAGGGGGGTGGAGAAATGGATTGGTAAGTTCCATGATATGGTTGAAGAGCTGGGGAAGGCGGTGGTATTTGTTTTGGGTTTATTGTTCTGGATTGAGAGACTCGAGAATGAGGAGATCTTTAAGAAATCTAGAAAGCTATGTTTTGCGCTATGGTACACATAGAAAGCTCCGATCCCCCCCATGAATAGCGCCTCCAGCGTTTAGACTGTGTGAAAGTCTCCCTTTCCTTCCATACCCCCTTCTCTTTCATATACTGTTTTGCACGTTGAAGGGCTCTGAACCTAGTAGTTCCTTGGAGAGACCCAATGACATGCAGTGTTCCCAACCGTCCAGTCCGTCCGTCTTCGGGGGAGGACGGGACGGACTACGGCTCATAGACCATCTTTTGGGGGTGCTAGGACGGACTACGCCCGGGAAGGTGAGGACCGGACGGACTATAGGGGACTACAGTCCCAGCGCGTGGACCTCCTATACTAGCTAGGCTGAAATCATACACCCCCAACGAATTCTTTTCACATCATGAGACATCACTCTTGCAGTCCCAGGCCGTCCCCCGTAGTCCCCCACCGTCCCCTGTCATCCTCACCCTTCCCCGGCGGTCCTCAATAGTCCCCTGCCGTCCTTACCCATCTCCGGCCATCCCCTGCCGTCCACCCCCCTGTCCTGAACTAAAATGTCTCACCCGGTGGGGCCCGCCGTCCTGCCCAAAGACGGCCGTCCTGCACTTAGACCGCCCCGGACGGACTACAGATAGCCGTCCCATCCCGTCCCGAGCTCTTGGCAGTCCCCCTGCGGGGCCCCGCCGGGCCCCCGGATGGTTGGGAAGACTGATGACATGTGCTTCTAGCTCGCACAAAGAGAAGATGATTGAATCCCTGGGATCGAGCACTTTGGGCAGATCGTTGCCGAAGATATCCTCTAACCGGATCTGAAATTCCCGGATTCGGGTAGGAACTCTAGCCAGGACTGGGAGAACTGTAGAATCGCTGTGGTGAGAAGGGAGAACAGTACAATCGCTAGCAAGGCCCGAAGGAATAGTAGGATTACTGAGAGGTACTGAAAGAACTGTAGATTTTCTGGCGGGTTCTGGGGGTACCGTTGAACTGCTGGCAGGTACTGCGGGAGCGGTAGAATCACTGGAAGATTCTGAGAGAACGGTAGAATCGCTAGAGAGGACCGAGAGAATGGTAGGAGCAGTGAGGGGTACTGAGAGCACGGTACAAGCGCTGGCAGGTACTATGGAAATGGTAGAATCGGCGGGACGATCTGGCAGAACATGTCACAAGTCGTGACTAAGCAAGGCAGATTTCACATGACTAATAGTTATTAGTCATAAGGTATGTTTGTTTTACACTAGGAGATCAGTTGACTCATAGCCTTTCACATGACTACGCAATTGCGAGTCATCGTTATGTTTTGATTGGTGAATTGTTTGTATGACTCACGATTGTGGGTCAGATGATGTTATGACTTTCGCACATGACTCAGATTGTGAGTCATGGGTTTCGCGTATGTGACTCATTCGAGGACAGGACTTGGTTTATGAGTTTTGATTGGTTTACGGATTGTTGAGCAATGACTCGTATAAGTCAATGATGGATTTCACACGATGACTCATTATGAGTCATGCATTTATGTAACATGAGAGTGATAAGTCACTCCAGGGTTAGGGTCGTGAAGATGTCTATTTAAGCAAGCTTGAGGGGTTGGTAGATAGGATTTTCACGCAACCATCTGTAACAGGTTTATTCCTGTCTAACGAAAATACAGTAGGACCCGCGATAGACCTGCTAGCGCTGGTACTAAGGGAGGCTTCAAGGGACCGGAGGTAAGAGATAATAGTTGAAGGACAAATAGAATTCCGGGATTGCCGTTCAACCAAGTGTATTCTTAGACTGAAGGTCTGTCGAAGTCTGCTGTCTCGTGCTAGCCAGGAGACTGGTTTAAATACAAAACCCAAGAGCGATAGCCTTCCTGCAATCACGATCATTACCAGTAGCTGTGCACATACCGGAACCCTGTAATCCTGCAAGACCAAAGAAAGAAACATAGCTCAGCCTCCACCAGTGTTACATGACCCTTCCATACCCGGAATCCTAAATATAAACTTCCAGCAAAGCAAACTAAATATAGCAATACGCTAG
>Ga0307509_10009630_pt1 | contig 12013 bp, 12 predicted proteins | sample 10_EM_MG_FD_202245 | JGI IMG/M metagenome (GOLD analysis project Ga0307509, IMG submission 202245) | Populus trichocarpa ectomycorrhiza microbial communities from riparian zone in the Pacific Northwest, United States - 10_EM | ecosystem: Host-associated > Plants > Roots > Unclassified | place... | reverse complement strand
ACCACCAAAAAACCCTCACAGGATATCACTCGAATTTCCTAATCCGGCTTAGTCCCCATACAAATTCCGCGCCTCGTAATGGAGGTGGGCCCGACTTTTAGCTACCCCCGAGTACTGGTACTCGTGCTTGCAAGGCATTTCTACTACTGTAGTACTTGCAGTAGCATAAGCACCTGCCTCTGGATATTGTTACACAATCACCAAACGAACAAAAAAAAAACCCCTGTCTTACTTTCAGATACAGTCGCAACCCGCTATCCCGGATCCCCAAATCCACAGAATCAGTCCGGGTCATCCGGAATCTTAAGACGGGTTTTTGTGTAAAGCAATTTAGAATTCTCGGAGGTTCATAAGGGACAGCGAGGTACCCTGATTATCGGGATACGGTAGCGGAGCGTGACTGTGCGTTATTATGCCAGATACCAGTCCCACTTGTCCCAGGCAAGAAGGACCCGAAGAAAATGGATTGTTGTTTTTCTCAAACCTCGCCAATCCCAGGCCTTCAATTCCCCCAATTCCTTCCCCACTCCGACGCCATGGCGGGGGCTTAGGTTGATTCTCTAACTGAGAAAAGTGGAGTTCGTGGTCGAAGGGAAAGTGGGCCACAGGAAATTGCTCTCGAGGGAGAAAAAAAAAAATTCGCTGGGAAACCCCAGCATGAACGAACCTTTCGAAATTGAAAGTTACCCGAGTAAGAAATCTACGAGCATGGCAAAAAATCTGTGCATCTCCCAGTGCCCACATTGAACATATCCCCCCCCTGGTCTCGGGGACTTCCTGTCTGTAACGGGTGCCGGTAGTTGGACCCCCGTATTCACTAGCACTTGTGTCATAAGGTAAATTAGACAAGGGGAGGCTACTGTGACCATGACCATCAATCCCTTGCTCTGCGGCATGTGCCCTACCTACCTCCACGGCGCCTTTTTAACGACGGACAGCATCCCCCGTCTTGCGATGGCCAGCGGAGGCGCCCAGCCCGGGGTTGAGAAGGCCTTGCGAGGCTAAAGACTTTGGTGTGTGCAACGCCATTGTGTGTTATTTGAGTACGGTACTCGTACAAAAACTGACAAGTCAACTCAAAGCTTGGCAAAACCCTTTTTCAACCCCAGGGCTGAATGCCACAGAAGCCTTGGTACAAGTGACATAGCAGCGGGCCAACCAGGAATAGGGGTGAGCGAGATATAAGTTTACTTTGATCCCCCCCCCTCACGCCCACAGGGCGAAAAGTTTTTTTCTCCCTCTCTACTCTTCCTTCTGCCACCTATCATTGCATTAAACAGTCCTTCGTTTTTCCCCCGGTACATTTGAGTTTGGACACAAACAAAGTCTTTCGTTAATATCCATCCTCAAACATCGGTAGTCATGAAGGTCTCTCCGCTCATATGGCTCGTAGCCACTGCAGCTGCATCCGAGGAATTCAAGCCCAAAGTCATCAATCGCCGAGATGCAATGCCGATCCCAGACATATTCATGAATGCTGTGCAAGCCGGTCCAGCTTTTCGAAAGAGAGATTTACAAGACCCAGGCTACCTCGCTGAGGCTCCATCAGGCATCGTGAAGAGAAGTTTGTTAGAGCCCAGACAATGGGGGTGTGAGACTGTGGGGCAGATCAATTGCTCTTTTGAGGGGTGCTGTAAGTTGTTTTTTCATATCATAGTTGTTTTTTTTGCGTGGGGAAACCCCTTGGGGCTTTCGTCCAAGTATGGTAGGGTGCGTGATTGTTGACAGAGCGTAGGTAATCAGGGTACTGTTTGTGGAACTTATGGCGGACAGACCGGATGTTGTCCTGTCGGGAAGACATGTACGGGTGTCGGTACCTGCAAGACTACCGAGACTTCATGCGGCACTGGATGCTGTCCTTCGAACGCTAAGTGCACTACCTCCAATGGAATCGCTGCCTGTGACTATGGCACTGGATTATCATCAAGCATTGGGCTTTCGGGAACCGCGACGTCCAGCAGTCCATTCTCCTCCCCGACTATCATCTGCCCAAATACCTACTCTCCCTGTAACGACAGTGATTCTTGCTGCCCTGCTGGCGTTAAATGCTTGCCAGACAAGAAGTGCGACGCCAAGTGCTCTACCACCGACGCCAGATGTGGGACTGGATGCTGCAAGGACGGATTCACCTGTGACACCAGCACCTTTACCTGCCGGGACAACGGTGGCGGTACCAATGATTCAGACGACAGCAGCAGCGGTACCACCTTACGACCCAGCGCTACTGCCGGTTCCGGTAGTGGCACCAAGACCAAGACCACCGGCTCCACAAAACTTAGTGCCCAGACGGCTGTCGGAGGTAGTGGAAACACTGGCGGTGGAAACAGCACCCCTAGCGGCGCCGGTTCATCCGAACCCAGGCTCATTATTGGAATGGGAATGGCCGGCGTAGTGGCTGTTGTCGCAGTCGCGCTTCTCTAAAAGAGAAGGTGTAATAAGTTGCGGTACTTTTTCCACGCTGGGAGCGCTTTCTCTTTTTCTCTCACTCATGACGGAGTTTTATTTCTTTTTTTCTTTTTTGTAATCACCTTAGCTATTTCTGTCTGATTGGAATTACTAATTATTCGTTCCCTTTTTCATTTATCTATATACGGATTCATACATATACCATCAATGTTTTTCACGGGTAGGATTGGATGGGATAGGAGGGATGATTGAATTGGAAGACCTGGTAATTCATACCGATTGTATTCGGAGTAAAGAATAAACAAGGAACGAATAACCTCATCGTTCTTTCTTTGTTCCAAAGTACTTTCCAAACCTCTTGCTGTATGTATCGTGCCTACGGTACTTCGGACACATCGTTTACCACATCTGCTGCAGCCGACAAGAGACCTATTAAATGGATAGACAATTTTCAATGCTACTTGCACGGAAGACACCAAATCCTCCCATCAGCTAGTGAACCATCATGCATTTAAATCTCAAGAGGTAGAAGTGCAAGTGATCAAAGCTGTGTTCATTGTTCACAATTGCACCAACCAGTATGAAAGTGACCTAAGTTTTTGCATGGGGGCTCCATGCAAAAGAAAGGGCATGACAGCCAATGTCTCACTCAAATAACCTTTTCTCCACTTCTTTATCCCTTAGTCCGTCACTGCGCCCAAGAAATCGACGCTAGAGGTCTTAGTTTAAAAGCCAAGAAAGTTACTTCCAGTCAGGGAAGGATGCTTTCCAGATCTTGTTAATTTATTTCCAGTTAAGGAAGGTTACTTTGCAGATCCCGCTCTTTTCTTAACCCGATATCTTGGGCGCATGTCTCGACAGACTAAGGGATAATATATATATATATATATATATATAAAATTAAAATTCCGTAGTATTCCTCATATTATCCACAGGTCTCCCGATGCACTGCCAAATTCCTGCAGAGTCCGTCCCATACGGTAGTCATTGTGCCATGATGAGGGAAGGTGGATGGATACCTTACTTTTAGTGCGCAAGTATGATAATATAAAAAAAAAAGGGCCATCCGACGAAATATCCAGTCTTGGCACTGCAGGAAAACGCGATGGGCTATTACGAGCGCCCTCAGTTTTTGCCACCAATACCGTAATTACCGTACGCTGCCAATTCTGTGCTCACACGCCAAATTCCGATTGTTCTCAGCCTCTCAGCCTCTCACTTCTTCTCGCCTGCCTGCCTACGGTACTGGGATACCGTACTCGAATTGCTCTCGCTTCTAACATGCGGCCGACCATATCAAGTGCAAAAGAGGAGATTTCCCGTGACCGTTTTTGTGATAGGGTTCCTCAATTGCTGGAAGGGGTAAATTTATGTATCATCATATCTATGGGTGTTTGAACTAATACGGTACGTACGACTGTTGTTCTCGGATTAACTCCCCCGCCGGGCACTTATATGGAAGGTATCCCTCTGGTTGGTTTCTTGACGAGTTGTTGGTTTTTTTTCTTTCTGATGCATGAGTGTCGCCGCAGGCAAAACTTATGGTACAAGTTACCTACCTACCCCAAAGGCTGGTGGTATTCTTTCCTTCCTTCTCCCCTCCCCCCCCCCCCCTCCAACGCTGTCAATAAATGACCGTGTTTATCAAAGATAATATGATGAAAATTACCCTCCCTTTCTTTTTCCCTCTCTCTTGCCTTTCCACCTCACCAGAATTGTTCAAGGGCTTTTCTTAGAAATCACAAAGATTCATGCACACATGTACGAGTACTGCATAATTACCTAGGTTCCTTGGGAGGGAGGGAAGGCACAAGTGAAGCGATTCCAACCTCCACCAACAAAACAAATCATCCCTGGAGCCGCCCTGAGACAGTTAAAACTCCGAGACAGGCACACTACTACTCCGTATCAGTCAGCAGCTAGCCATTTCAAGTTATGATTGCGCGGGCTTTTTCAACGATCAAGTGACTCAGCATCCATCCATCGCAGCAGCCCCTCGGTTTTTCCGGCGAATCAAAATACTCGGATTTCTCCCAAAACAGGATTGGCGTCTGGCGATGAATTTTCTGCTTGTTTCAGACCGGCCAAAGGGATAAGCATCGGAAGAAGAAAGTGGCATGGGGCGGTCCTTGTTTCCCTTCTCTCTCTCCCTTGAATGAAATGTTGGGGGATTACCGCAGTCTACCGTCGTCTAGTCAGGTGAACCCTTCTTGCCTCCTTCTTCTTGCCACAGTGGCTCCATAATTTCCTGCTCGTTATCCTATCCCGCATCGTAATTATTCAACAAAGCAGCCCCCCTCCAAATATAACAACAGCTCATTTGCGAAACTTTTTTTTTTTTTTTTGTTGTTGTTGTTGTTCCCTCGCCGCCTGCTCGTGCGTGGATTAAGTTTTGGTTGTGGGGTGGACACAGGAGGGGCTAGGGGCGGGTTGCTCTCTAACTTACCTATCTATCATACAAGCACAAGTACTGGTGCCTACAGTTAGGGCCATCATGCTGAGATGTTATTCATTCCGTGGGTTACAATTGCGGGTGGGATTCGAGTTGTGTTCGTTTCTGGTGTTTTGTTTCGGGAGTGGGATCGTGTGTGCATACGGCGGTGTTAGGGTATGCTGTACTCGTACAGTATCATACCTACGAGCACAGCCGCGTCCGCAAAGTTCTCATACCACTTCCTCTTGGAAACGCTTGGCTCACCCTCTTTTTTTTCCTCTTTTTTGCTCACAGGCATTGTTCTTGAGGCACAAGGAGGAGCACGAGAACCTTTACCGCCGTGGGTGTATTGTACGGGCACTGCAGAAGGGTCAGCTTTTTTTGATGAACAAATATCGAGTTCACAGCATAACAAGTCGTCAACTGCTATCTTAGGTTCCAGGCTAAAGTCCGAGCTCGATTATTATTTTTGGTATGATACAAGTAGAGTAATGCGCTGCAGTCATGGTGCCGAATAACGGCCCCCCGTTTAGACACTTGTGTCTCTTTCCGAGCGAAAGGAATCGGTACAATATCCGTTTGCGCTCTTCTGTGGATGGGTTTCTGGCAGCTACTGTACTGGTGTGCCCAAAAGGGGGGGGAGGGGGGTACCAATTCTTGGCGTGGAGACACGAGTATGTTTTTTTTGTCGTGGGAACATGGTGATTTTTGTGGTATTACAGGCTGAATTGTAACCTTAATTTTCTTGATATCTTTTTTTGTATTATGGGGTTACATGTATTGCTCCTTCCGAGAGAGAGAGTGAGTGAGGAATCTAGACTTTGGGGTACGGTACAGTGACCAGCACTGTAATTATTATTTTGTCTGGAGGGGAATGCCCGAGTGCTGTGGGCTGTACTGTACGAGTAGGGATCCAAGGGCAGGCTAGGATTGTTCTGCGCGTGGGTGGGGTTGAACTTACATGTGAAGGGACCCGAGGGAGTGAGTGAGTGACATGTTGCTTATGTTGCTTATGGTTAAGGTGTGTGCGAGGGAGGGTAAGTTCGTTATTTTGGCGGGTACGGTGCCGGGCATCTGAAATCGACACTTGCTGGCGATTCATTGCTTATGTAACACGTACAAAATAATGGGGGGGGTGCTCGGCCAAAATAACCTCGAGAGGGGACGATGGATGATGGGCAATTTGCGAATTAAATCATCACCACAAATGTTGCTCTTATTGAAATCGGGAAAACATAGAATGAGGGAGGGGTGTCTTCTGAGCGCTCCTATCGAGCTGTACCTTCATGAAGATGTGGCTGTGGTGGGAAATTTTGGAGGATTATTATTGTATCGGTTTTTGGTTGGTTTCAGGTGCCCGGCACCGTACAGCACGTAATATCATTTTTGCGTGGGAAAAAAAATGCTTGGTGAAGAACGGTAGGCCATTGGGGGTTTTGATTTTGGAGCTCGAGAGCGAGGTTTTTTTTTTTTAATTTTTATTTTTATGTTGGGTGGGTGGGTGGACAGATCAATCGATGGCTGGGCTGGCTGGCTGGCTGGTCGGGTTGGGTTGGTTGGACTGGGAGACGTGGAGACTGGATGGTTGAGAGTGGAGAAAGAGAGAAGGGGAGAAAGAGAAGAGAAGAAGGAAGAGCATCGCATTCCCGACCGACCGACCGACCAACCGACCGTTGCGCGCTCCGCTCATCACTCTCACTTCTCGCCCTACCCCCGCCCTCCCCATCAACCTGACCTAACCAGACCTCCCTTCCACACATTTCTATCATATGTTTCCCTTTTCCGATTAACTGCCCGCTGCTATTTACTTACTTGCCGTATCGTACTCTATTTTCCATGTTAATCTGCGAGTGCATCCGTTCCATCTAAAAGTGTGTTTGTGCTCCCTCATCGAGTCTATAATCGATAAAGAGAGGGAAAAAAAAATATAAAAAAAATACCGTGGCTGGTTAGGGTAAAGAAAGTTCAAGCAATTCTTTGAAAGATAACCTTTTTCTTTTTCTTTCTTTTCTTTCCTTTTCTTTTCTTTGCTCGGAGGGGGAGAGTGAGGGAGCATTTGCAGTGCATCTTTTGCTTGGCTGTTTACCCGTCGAAGGGGCGTGAGAATTCGTGTGTCGAGAGAGAAAGGATCGAATCCGAGAAGAAAAGCCAAGTGAGGAAGGGAGAGAAGGGAGAGAAGCAGAAGAAGGAGGAAGAGGAGGAAGAGCATCAAAGCACGGTGAGGGCTGAGAGGAAAAGGGCGGAAGGGGGAATAGGGCAAAAGAAAAGAGTTAATAATCCTCACCATCACAACAATAGAGAGCTGGTTGGCTGGTAAGGAAATTGAACTTCTCTCTCTCTTTACTCTACACCCACACACTCTCTCCTTCCTTCCTTTCTCCCTTTTTTTTTCTTTATAAGGAAAAAAGAAAAAAGAATACACACTCCCTTGTTGTTATTACCGCTATTATTATTATCATTTTTACCTCTCGCGTTACCGTATCATACCTGGATTGGTGTCGTTTCCCTTTCACGATCCAGCGATAGGCGACAGGCGAGTCGTCACGTCGCGGCGATCCTCGTTTTTTCTTCTAACTGCTTCTGCGTTGCGGCTTCCTCTTTTCCTGGGTTAACCAAAGTCAAGCTCCCCTCTACGCGTCCGAACTTTCCCACCCCCGTTGACCTTCCCCTCCCCTCCCCCACCACTACCACCTTCACATCACATACATCCATTCACCCAAACTACCCGATCGGCCACCTAAACAACTTCACAACGCCGCCTCCCCCCCCCTAGTCCCAGCTTGATTATTGTCAATTCAAGTTTCTTTTGGGGGGAAAACATTTCCAACTTCCAGCCTAATTTTCTTACTCTGCATTCTTTTCCAGATCTTAATTAAACACACGCTCCGCCTCCCCAAGCACACTGGCCTACAAACCCGCTATGGCCAACCCTTCATCAGGTGATGGCGCAGGCTCAACGGGGGCTTCTCCAACGGGGCCCTCGCCCAGCTCGGTCAAACCGTCGCCAAAGTCGTCGTCGTCGAACGCGCCACCTTCTGCCACTCCCACCTCGGCCCAGGCCCAATTCCACAGGTTCAGGTTGTCGGAATTCAGTCGTGTCGAGTCCAGCCCTACGAGCGCTTCGCCCGGCGGCCACTGCTCGCGGTTTCGCGTTACTGATTTCGTCCCATGGGCCTCTCAGACTGATCCTCCGCCACCCCCCCCTCCGCCGCCCCCTCCGGGCGTTGCAACGAACGGTGGGAGATCTGCGTCGGATGGCTCACCTTCGTCTGCTACGACTCCGCGGGCGGGAAGTTTCTCAGTCATGCATATGGACGTGGATAATTCTGGCCCACAACAAACAAGCACTTCCGTGGCAGCCGCGGCGGGATCGACGAGAGGTGTCTTGCAGAAAATTACAGTGCCCTCTGCTCAGGCGCAGGGATTGAAGCAAGTTGTGAGTAGTGGGATCTTTCTTGGTAGTTTTGTTCTATTTTTTACAGCCGCCTTGTACTTTCTCTCTTTCTTCCCCTGGGCGATTTTGTAAGGGAAAGGGATCGGAAAGTTGCACGTTTGCGAGCATTTTGTGCTGATTTTAGAGTCGCGGATTATGTAGTTGCCGATTCACCCACGGCCTCTCGCTCCCTCTCCCATTATGACTAATGGTATGGTCCCCTATAATCCTGCTACGGTTCCACAAGAGGCGGTTTGGGAGCTCTCTCGGGTTCTGAATATTCTACGTAATACGGCTCCGGAGATGGTTGTCAAAATCATATCGGATGCTCTGATTAGCTGGCCGAGTGTCTTGGAGGGCAGTCTCCTCCGTCGTATTGGTGAGATCTTTCCACCATTACCGGCCCCCAGCCCGGCAGGGGCTCCCGGGCCATCAAATAGCGCCGCCAGTCCCCAGGAACCCCCCAAGAAGAAGCGTGGAAGACCGCCCGGGAAGAAAGCCAAATTGAATGATGGCAGTTCTGCAACCGTGCCCATCGCAGCTAATCTGGCAGCTATGCCACCCCCGCCGCTACCGTACATTGCGCCTGGTCCACAAGCTCAGCTAGCTCCTGTCGCGCCGCCACCACAACCATCTCCAACCGCCGCTAAGCGCAATCAGACAGACGGGGGGAAGCTGCTACAATGCACACGTTGTTTGAAGTATTTCAATCCCACTTGGAGGGCTACCCCCGCCTCTGATCCTTCCTCGGAAGCTACATGTGCTGTTAAGCACCCGTTTAAAGACTTTCCATCCGGCCTCGAGGTGGTTACTCCTGCTAGGCGCAAGAATAATTACAAGACTACCTGGAAATGGAAGTGTTGCGGGAGAGAAGTGCAGAGCACATCGAACGAGCTGTTAATGTGGCCAAGAAAGGAGGACGACAGGACAGGTGGGTGGTGTTTTGTCGGGAAGCATACTACTGAAGCTGGGGTGAGGGAGAAGTTGGGATTGAAGCCGGGCAAAGGAAGGAAAATACATGGTGATGGGGATAAGAAGCACAAGGGTGGACAGGGGGGTCCGGAGGATCATTCACAAGCGAATGGAGAGCAAGAGGATCCGAAGGAAGAAGGGTGGACTATGCTTCCTGGGGGCGGTAGGAGTATAGCTGGACCAGCCGGGGGGGCGCAGCAGTATGGTGGGCATCCGCAGCAGCAGCAACTTCAGCAGCCGCCACCGCCATCTCCGCAAGGGCAGCAATCCGCCTATCAGCAGCAGCAGCAGCAGCAGCAGCAGCATCACCAACAACCGCAACAGCAACGGGTAGAAGATTCACCGGACAGTCCACCCAAGCGCAAGCGCGGAAGGCCAAAAGGTAGTAAGACTCGTAGCAAGGCCATGCCAATTCCAGCATCAACGGCTTCGTCTTCATCTACAACTGTCACAGCCAAAGATCCCACCGCCTCCACCCCCGCTCAGCAACCCCCGCACCCTCACCATCAAACGCAGCGTGCCCACCCCCAGGACCAATCCTCCTTCTGGACGCAATACACAGAACCAGCTTCTACCTCAAACGCCTCTCCCCGTCATCAAGCTCCAACAACCCTTCCAACTGCCAGTCCTTCGACTACAGCCACCTCCCCTGCAACCCCTCAAACTCCGCACCATCCTCACCATGCACATCACTCCTCCCACCACACTCTGGAAGACCCAGCAATCTCAACCGCAGACCTAACCCTCCTCGCCAGCGCCACCGCCGCAATGGCTGGCAGCAACAATCCTTCCTCTAATCAACCGTCGGCCCCGGGTGCAAACACCACAACCACCGACACCCCAGAAAAGCGCAAACGTGGCCGCCCAAAGGGGAGTAAGAACGGTGGTAAGGCCCTTGACACAGGGGGAACTACTACTACCAGCGGCAATAGGGGACTACGCATGAAGGGACAACAACAGCAGCAGCAGCAACAACCACAGCCCCAACCACAACAAAAAAAGGTTGAAAGAGCTGTTATCTCAGTTCCCGAGGAAATCGAAGTCGTCGACGACGACGAGGAAGTGGAAGAAGAAATGGAGGAAGAGGATGAAGAGGATGAAGAGGAGGAGGATGAAGAAGAGGAAGAGGAGGATGCAGTCGGCGAAGATGACGTTGACGTCGATGCCAACAACACCCCTGCGAATGCCACCACCACCGCTAGCACCGCCGTCCCCGCCGCCGCCGGATCAAATACAGCCGAAGTTGGCGAGGAAGTCGAGTTCGGCGTCAGTGTCGGCGTAGGTGTGGGTGTGGGAATGGGGATTAGTGGCATGGACGGGTATGCGGGTCTTGGTGGGGGTGATGGCGGGGGGTGGTTTGGGTAGTTCGTTGGTTTCGTGCTCTCGAGGAGGGGAAGGGAGTTAAGGAAGGGAGGAGGGGGGAGGGGCGACAAAAATAGCTATTTCTTTTTTTCTCTTTTTCCATTTCTTTTCGTTATTGTGCTGTACCCGGTATTACTTACTTGGCCTTGTGGCTATTACTGCTTTCCTTTTTTTTTATATTACTCTACTCTACATTACTACTTCTTAACCCTTTGTCTCTCTCCTTGAGTGCTTCTCCCTTGTACGGGTTTTGTCCGTTCGTCCGTTATTCTTGTCATCGCTTGTACTGTGCTCTATTGTACTGTATCCTAACCAGTCAGTCCGTCAGTCAACCAGTCCGTCAATCAAAGCCGGGCGAAACTGCCCAGGAAGGAGACGAAGCGGAAAAAACGTGGGAACATTACACATACGTACGTACAAGCAGTTTGCGCAAGTGAATGGCAAAATGGAATAACAGGAGTGGGTTGGTTTGTGTATGTACTGTAGGATGATATATATTAATATTTGGTTAGATTTCGAATTGGAGCGGTAGGCGTGATGCTGTAGCCTAGTAATTGGTCTATAGAATTCTCATCGTGGTATCCAGTTGCCGTGATGGGTGGATTTCGGCCTTTTTTTTTTAATGCTGTGGTCCGGAATAGTGGTGCCATAATTTGGTAAACCTTAGGGAGTAGTGAGGGGATTTACTTGATTGACCATTGCTGGATAAACTTGCTGCGTATCATACCGTTACTTTGAATTTTTATTTTACTTTTCTTCTCCCGATCAGTCGACTGTGTGAATGTAGAGTATATAGCTGGGGGGGGGGGTTCGGTTTGACATTGTACTGGTGTCGGTTCGTGCTGTATTCTATGTAAGTTACTGGTATCATACGGTAGTGTTGCCAATAATGTTTGTCCGTCATAATTTTGCACTCGATTTTTTGAGAGAGGAGTTTGTCGCACACTCTGGTGAGAACTGTTGATTGGTTTCATGAGGCATCACTCGGGAGGACATGGCTGATGGTGTGCCAGGCTGGGTGGGTAATGTAGATGGGAGTTTATCTACTTATGCGCTGTACCGGGTACAAATTATTATCGAAGGGCCGGGTGCCGTCCTCTCATCGTTCATCTAATTAGGTTTCTTCCTTCTTTTCTAAATCCAGTATGATACCTGGTAACAACGAGGTATTCCTGGAAGGCTGGGTTGGGAGTAGAAAGGAAAGAAGTATAGGGAAGCCTTTCAGTGAGGAGCGGCCGCCCGCCCGCGACTGCCTCTAAAGCCTGTCTTTTCCACCGTTTCTCTATCATCACTGATATTCTGGCTGTGATTTTCGCTTGGCATACAAAGGGGGGGGGGGGGGGGGGGGGGGTGGGGGAAGGGGGGGGGTGGGTGGGGGGTGTGTGGGTGGGGGGGGGGGGGTGAGG
>Ga0307509_10009629_pt1 | contig 12015 bp, 14 predicted proteins | sample 10_EM_MG_FD_202245 | JGI IMG/M metagenome (GOLD analysis project Ga0307509, IMG submission 202245) | Populus trichocarpa ectomycorrhiza microbial communities from riparian zone in the Pacific Northwest, United States - 10_EM | ecosystem: Host-associated > Plants > Roots > Unclassified | place... | reverse complement strand
TGGGGTCCCGCCTTCTTCAGGCGTGCGACTTCGCGGTTGGCTGCTGCTCGCGTCCCTGCTCCTTGCCCTGCTGCTCACGCAGTTCGCAGAACCCGTCGGAGCCGATGTTCAAGCCGTGGTTCGAGATGTTGTAGACGTGCTCGGTGGCTACGACCCAGGCGAGTTCGCAGATCTGGCGCTCGCTGTAGAAGGCCTTGAGGCGCTCGAAGGTCTCGGGGCGCACGTGCTTGTCGCCGGCGAGTTCGCTGGCGTAGTCGAGGGCGGCGCGTTCGGCCTCGGTGAAGAGCGGGCTGGTGGGGTAGGCGTGCAGGGCGTCGAGGCGCTCGGCGCTGATCAGCGACTTGTTCAGGGCGTACCAGCGGGAGAAGTCCTGGCAGAACAGGCACGCGTTCTCGCCCGCGACGCGCTCCCTGATCAGGATGACGGTCTGCTGCGGGAGTTCGAGCTTCTTGTCCAGCCGCGAGATCTTCCCCATGAAGCTCAGGAAGCTCAGCGGCATCCGCGCGCCGAAGACGGCGAACGGCGTGGGGACCTTGCCCATCTGGCGGCGGGTGAGCGCGAAGACGAGCTTGCGCAGGACGCCCTTGGGGTTCTCGATCGGGGGCAGGTACGGCTCGGACATGGGGTTTCTCGCTTTCGCTTGTTCTCGTCGAACTGGCTTCGTGGGTATGACACGTGGCGGGCGCTGAATGTGACACGGTGGAAGACTGGCTTCTGATGGACGACCTCGAGTGGCTCGTGCGCGCCTTCGCCGACCATCGCCCGCGGCTGCAGGCGATGGCGTACCGCATGCTCGGTTCGCTCGCCGACGCGGAGGACGCGCTGCAGGACGCCTGGCTGCGTGCGAGTGCGTCGTCGGAGTGTGCGGGGGAGATCTCGAATCCGGCGGGGTGGTTGACGACGGTCGTTGGGCGCGTGTGCCTCAATGCGCTGCGTACCCGCCGGACGCGAGCCGAGGAGCCTTGGGAGCTGCACCTTCCCGACGCGGTGGTCAGTGCCGACGCTACGGCGGTGGCGCCGGAGGACGCGGCGCTGCTTTCCGATCAGGTCGGCCTGGCGTTGCAGATCGTGCTTGGCGAGCTTGAGTCCGATGAGTGCGTCGCGTTTGTGCTGCACGACCTGTTCGCAGTGCCGTTCGGGGACATCGCTTCAGTGCTCGATCGTTCGGATGCTTCTGCGCGACAGCTCGCCAGCCGTGCTCGGCGGCGGGTGAGGGATGTTGGGGCGCGTGCTCCGGATCAGAGCGTGCCTCGGCAACGTGAAGTGGTGGAGGCCTTCTACGCAGCTGCGCGTAATGGGGACCTTGACGGGCTTGTCGCGGTGCTGCATCCGGACGTCGTGGCGCGCGCGGACTTCGGCGGGCGACGGCTGCCCACTCCGGCGGTGCTACGCGGCTCGGCGTCGGTCGCCGAGAACGCGCGCATCGGCTTCATTCCCGACGCCGACCTGCATCCGGTGCTGATCAACGGCGCGGCCGGGGTGCTCGTCATCAAGCACGGCCGCCCGTTCGCGCTCATGGCCTTCACGGTCGTGGACGGGCTCATCGCCGCGCTCGACGTGTACGGGGACCATGAGCGCGTACGGAGTTTGGCCGAGCCTGTGTTGAAGGCCTTGGGCTAGCTTCGGGCCGGCCTTGGTAGAGGCTTCAGACGAGCGCGCCGGTCGTGAGCCCGAGGATGCGTTCGACGCCGGAGGGCTCGAGGTGGTCGAAGTCTCGCCACCCTACGACCACGCCGACATCACAGCGGCGCTCGGCAACCGCGTCGTCCTCGAGGCGCTCTCCGCGATCGCCCGACGCCGCGCCGACGCCGCCAACGGCGGTTCGTGGGATCCGGCCCTGCCGCTGCTCGCTGAGCGGTGACGGCGAACTAGCGTGCGCGGTCTGGCGTGCGCGGTGGGCTGCCTCGGTTGCATCGCCCGGGTCGCGCTGGCTACGCGGGTGTACCCCCGGCGGCCAGCGCCTTGGTGAGGCGGTTGACGGGGCCCGTCAGACCGTAGCGTTCGGCCAGTTCCTTGAGTTGGTCCGGGTGGGTCGGGGCCTCGGGCAGGGCGGACTCGACCTTTGTGACGGGGGCGTCGGCGCGGACGCGGACGACGTCGGGCGCGACGGCGAGGTACGTCTCGGCGTCCGCCAGCTTCTTGCGGACGGCGGGCTTGAGGGTGGAGGCCGGATCCCCCGCCGCCGCGAGCAATCCGGTCAGCGAGCCGAATTCGGCCAGCAGCGCGGACGCGGTCTTCTCGCCGATTCCGGCCACGCCCGGCAGTCCGTCGCTCGCGTCGCCGCGCAGCGTCGCGAAGTCAGCGTACTGAGAGCCTGTCACGCCGTATTTCGCGCCCAGTTCCGCGTCGCCGAGCACTTCGAGCTTCGCCACGCCGCGGGCGATGTTGAATACCCGCACGGAGTCCGAGTCCGAAATCAGCTGGAACATGTCCCGGTCGCCGGTCACGACATCCACCGGGCCGCCGGTCTCGGAGCGGTGCAGCGCGGCGTAGGCCGCGATCGCGTCGTCCGCCTCGAAGCCCGGGGCCCAGCCGTCCGCGATACCGAAGGCGGCGAGCACTTCCAGCAGCATCGCGACCTGCGGGGTGAGCGTGTCGGGCACCTCCTCGACGGAGGCGCTGCCCTCGCCCTTCGCCTCCGCGGGCAGTTCCTCGACCACCCGGTGCGCCTTGTACGACGGCAGCAGCTCCACCCGGAAGGCCGGGCGCCAGTCCGCGTCGAAGCACGCGATCAGGCGGTCCGGTCGGTAATGCGTGACCAGGTGCGAGATGAAGTCGAGGGTGCCGCGGACGGCGTTCACCGGACGCCCGTCGGGCGCGGTGATCGAGTCGGGTAACGCGAAGAACGCCCGGTAGTAGAGCGTGGGCGTATCCAGGAGCATCAGCTGAGCCACATTGCAAGGATGTCACGATCGTGTCTACGCGGCGTGCCACCCACCACCGTATTGCGTGTCCCTTCAGGTGTGGTCCATATACTGACGTGCCCGTAATACATAACAGGAAGAGGGGGGAGTCGCATGCTCACACAGCCGCGTGCAGCCGTCCCCCTGCCCGCACAGGCGGACACGGCCACCACCCGTCAGCCCGCGTTGTCACGCCGGCTCTGGCTGGTGCCGGTGTTGGTGACGGCGATCCTCGGGCTCTGGCGCGCGTCCTCGATCGACCTGTGGTGGGACGAGCTCAGCACCATCGACATAGCTCGCCGGCCCTTCACCGGCATTCTCGCCACCGCAGGGCACGTCGATGCGGTGCACACCCTCTACTACCTCTTCATGCACGTCTGGATCGTGGCGTTCGGCACCTCGCCGCTTTCCGTGCGAATTCCCAGCGTGCTGGCGATGTGCGGGGCCACGGCGTGCACGGCGGCGATCGCGGAGAAGCTCTTCGACCGGCGCATCGCGTTCACCGCGGCGATGATCTTCTCGCTCATCCCGGGCGTGGCGCGGTACGCCGAGGAGGCCCGGTCCTACGGCTTCGTCGTGCTCGGCGCGTCCGCCGCGTTCCTGCTGCTGCTGCGCACGCTCGAGGAGCCGAGCCCGAGGCGCTGGCGGATCTACGGCGCGATGCTCGCCCTCACCGGCGCGCTGAACCTGATCGCGCTGCTGGCCGTGGCGGGCCACGCGGTGGCCGTGCTGAGCAAGGCGCGCGTCGAGAGCGACGACCGGGAGACGCGCCGCCGCGAGTACCTGAAGCCCTTCGCGGCGGCCGTGGGCGTCGCGGTGCTCATCGACGCGCCGATCATCGTCGGCGGCATGTTCGAGGCCGACAGCCAGCTCGGCTCGCTGAATCGCGCGACGGTGGGCGACCTGGCGTCGATGTGGAAGGACATCGGCAGCTCGGCCCCCTTCTCGCTGCTCGTGCTGCTGGCGCTGCCGCTGATGCTCGCGCACCGCAAGCGCGGCCCGGAGCTGACCGTGCTGGCCTCCGCGACGTTCCCGGCGCTCGCGCTCTGGTTCGTGTCGCTGTTCAGCATCGGCTTCGACTCCTTCGCGCGCTACCTGCTCTTCGTGCTGCCCGCCTGGGCCATCGTGGTCGCCGTGGCGGTGGACCGGCTCTGGCCGGCCCGCAGGCTCGCGCTGATCGTGGCGGTCCTCGTCACCGCCGTGGCGGTCTCGGTCGATCAGCTGCAGATCCACGGCCACCTGAGCCACTTCAAGTACGACTACCCCAGCGGCGCTGTGCTGCCCGAGGACTATTCGGCCGCCGCGGCGATCGTCGCGGCGAACTTCATGCCGGGCGACGCCGCGACTTTCGGCGGCTCCGTGCACATCGACCTCGGCGTGAACGAGTACCTGCCCACCGACGAGCAGTTGCGCGACATCTTCGTGCAGAGCACCGCCGCGCAGAACGACACCCTCACGCCGACGTACTGCGCCAGCACCGTCGCCTGCGTGAACAAGGCTCCGGAGCGCGTCTGGATGCTGGAGACGGGCTTCGTCGCGCCCTACGCCGTGGAGCGCTCGGACTGGTCGCTGGCGCTGCTGCTCTCATACCGCACCGCGCAGGTCTGGCACGTCTGGGGCATAACGATCACGCTGCTCGAGCGCCGCTGAGGCTGACGCGCCGTCAGCGGCCTCGCGGCGCCGCGCGCTGAGCGGACTAGAGGAACGTACGCCCCTCGCCGCGGTACGTCGGCACGGTCGCCGTCACCTTGTCGCCCTCGATCGTGTGCAACTCGGCGAAGCGCTCGCACAACTCGCCGGCCTTCGCGTGCCGGAACCAGACGCGGTCGCCCACGGCCAGGTCGTCCGCCGTCGGGCCGAGCAGCGGGGTCTGCACCTCGCCCGCGCCCTCCTGCGGGTCGTAGCGCAGCTTCTTCGGCAGGTACGGCTGCGGCAGCCGGTCCTTGCCGGGCACGCCGGAGGCCAGGTAGCCGCCGCCGAGCACGGTCACCACGCCGAGCCCCGGGCGACGCACCACCGGCAGCGCGAACAGCGCCGCGGGCCGTCCGCCCACGTTCCGGTAGCCGTCGAACAGGCGCGGCTTGAACAGCCCGGAGCCCGCGGCGATCTCGGTCACCGCCTCCTCGGCGGCCGTGCGCTCCATCGAGCCGGTGCCGCCGCCGTTCACGAACTCGAGCTGCGCGATCTCCTTGACCGCCGCCACGATCTCCGCCCGCCGCTCGGCCAGCTCGGCCGCGCTCAGCCCCTGCATGGCGCGCACGGCCAGGCCGCGCGCGGGTCTGCCCGGCGGGCGATCACCGACTCCGGCGATCTGCGCCTCGTACGCCATCAGGCCGACCAGCCGAAGGCCGGTCCGGTCGGCGGCCTCGCGGGCCACCGTGGAGACGGCCTCCACGCTGTGCAGCGGGGAGCGCCGGGCGCCGACCCGCAGCTTGCCGCGCAGCGGGCGCCAGGACGCGTCGATGTCCACGCTGATCCGCACCGGAGCGGCGTCCGGCACCTCGGCCATGACCTTCTCGATCAGGTCGAGCTGCTCGACCGAGTCCGCGGTGAGCGTGATCACGTCGGCGGCCACCGGATCGGCCGCGAGCCGGCGGATGGCCGCGCGGTCCGCCGTCGGATAGGCCACCAGGATGTCCGAGAAGCCGGATTCCGCGAGCCACAGCGCCTCCGGCAGGGTGAAGGCCATGACGCCCTCGAACCCGTCCATCTCCAGCACCGTGCGCAGGATCTCCCGGCAGCGCACGGACTTCGACGCCACCCGGATGGGCTTGCCGCTCGCCCGGCGCACCAGATCGGCCGCGTTCTCGCGCAGCGCCGCGAGATCGACCACCGCCAGCGGCGGGTCGAGGTGCGCGGTGGCGTGGTTCAGCCGGTCCAGGTCCTTCACGCTAACGACCCTGCCATGCCCGCGCGGGCCCAGGCGAGAGCGATCGTGTCCCGGAACGGTTTCGAGTTGATGACCGAGGTGGGCCCCGGAACTCCGGTATAGGGTGCGACGTTGAAACGTCTTTTCGGCGGGACCGCGACCCGCCGATCGGAGGGAGTGGCGTGGATTCGCAGGCATTCGGCACGGACGGGGGCTTCCCGGACCGTGCGGGGCTGCCGCCGAGGCCGCGTCGTTCACCCGGACGGGTGCTCGCCGCCTTCCTCGTTCCGCTGCTCGCGCTGGCCGCGGCCGGTGTCGGCTTCGCGCTGTCCGGAGGCGCGCCCGCGTACGACGCGGGGGCCGGGCCCGGCTCCGGGGCCGCGTCCTCGGACGTCGCGGCGCGCGCGGTCTGGCGGAGCGCGTCCGCCGAGCAGATCCTTCCCGCGAAGCTCGACCGCGAGGGGACCGAGGCCTATTACCGGCTCGCCGTGGACCCGGACGAGTCCTGCTCGCACCTGCCCGGCGCCTTCGTCAAGGCGCTCGGTTCAGCCGGATGCACGCACGTCGTCAGGGCCACCTACGTGGATTCGACGGAGTCCGTGGTCGCGACCGTCGGCCTGGTCGCGGTCGGCGGCACGAGCGCCCAGCGCGCGTCGCTGTTCCAGAGTTGGACCGCCGACTCGTATGCCCGGCGGTACTCGATGATGCCCTCGGCCTATCCGGTCCGCGTCTCGCTCGCCGCGGGCTTCGGAGACGCGCAGCGGATCGCGTGGAAATCGTCGATCTCCAACGACGGCTCGTACATCGCGTTCGCCGTCGCGGGCTTCGCCGACGGCCGTCACGGCCCCTCGGCAGCCGCCTTCGACCTCGGCAACGGCTCCGAACTCCAGTCGGACTCGCCCCCGGTCCAGGTCGTCGACGACCTGTCCAGCACGACGCTGGTGAACTTCAGCACGCTGTACTCGGCGAACGGAGCCCCGTCGTGAGGGCAGGTCCGCGCAGGTCACGTACCGTCGGCGGGATCGCTGGCGCGCTGGCCTGCGTCGCCGCCTCCGTGATCTTCGGCGCGTCCCCGGCCGCGGCGGACGCCATCCGCACGGCCGAATGGCCGGTCGGTTACCTCGACCTTCCGGCGGCGCAGCGGCTCAGCACCGGGTCCGGCGTGACCGTCGCGGTTCTCGACACCGGCGTCGTGCAGGGCCGCGCCGACCTGACCGGCCAGGTCACCACCGGCCCCGACTACGCGGGCGGCGTCGAGAAGCAGGGCGAGTCCGGCTGGGGCGAGCACGGCACGTGCATGGCCTCGATCATCGCCGGGCACGGCCGCAACGGCGGGTCGGACGGCATGCTCGGCGTCGCCCCCGGCGCGCACATCCTGTCCGTCCGGGTCATCCGGGACGACGACGCCCCCGACTTCGGCCAGGCCACCAGCGACGCGACGCCGATCTCGGACGGCATCAAGTACGCGGTGGACCACGGCGCGCAGGTCATATCGATGTCGCTCGGCGGCCAGGAGTCGGACGCGGGCGACGACTCGTCCGCCGAGTCCGACGCGGTCCGCTACGCCCTCTCGCACAACGTCGTGGTCGTCGCGGCGGCCGGAAACGGCGCGACGCAGGGCAACCCGGTCTCGTACCCGGGCGGTGAGCGCGGCGTGATCACGGTCGCGGCCGTGGATTCGAACGGCGACCACGCGAACTTCTCCACGACCGGCTGGGACGTGGCGGTCGCGGCCCCGGGCGTGAATCTCCCCTGCGACGCGTACAACGCCGACGACGCGTACATGGAGGGCAGCGGCACCAGCCAGGCCACCGCGTACGTCTCCGGCCTCGTCGCGCTGATCAAGGGGGAGGATCCGGCGCTCACGCCCGAGCAGATCAGGACCCTGCTGGAGACGACGGCGAGCGGCAGGCCGGGCGGTGGCCGGAACGACCGGATCGGCTTCGGCGTCATCGATCCGGTCGCGGCGTTGCAGGCCGCGAAGGCGATGAGCGGCCTGCCGACGGTGCCGAAGGCCGGCGCGGGCGTCGCCTCCGGCCACTTCGGCTACGGCCCGACGCAGAAGGTGACCCTCGGCTCCTCCGGCCTGAGCAGCCGGAGTCGAGCCGAGATCGGCGGCGCGGTGCTGCTCGCGATCGCGCTCGTGGTCGCGATCCTGCTGCTGCGCCGACCGAAGCCACCGCTGTTCGAAGTCGAGTATGTGGAATTCGTCCAGCCCCACGCGCCGCCGACGTCCGAGCCTCGGCTAGGGTCGGACGAATGAGCGAGACACACGGCCCGGCGCATCAGCGCAACCTGCTGTCCACCGGTTTCGACGGCGACGACGGAACCGCCGATCCCGCGCTGATCGAGGTTCTGGCCGCCGCGCGCCAGGACGAGGCCGGCGTCTACGCGGCGTACGCGGCGCTGGTCGGACGCCGCGTCCTGGTACCGGTGGTCGCGATCCTCGGCGAGAGCGAGGCGGCCGAGACGCTGGGCCCCGACGGCAAGCCGCTTCGCCGCGACAAGGACAGCGACATGGCGGTGATCACTCTGGTCGCGGGCGACGGGGTCAAGGCCCTGCCCGCGTTCACCTCGGTGCGGGCGCTGGCCGAATGGGGCGCGAAGGCGGGCTACCCGCAGGCGCGACCGATCCCGGTGACGATCGAGACCGCGGCCGCGGCGACGTTGCAGGAGAACGCCGCAGTGCTGCTGCTCGACCTCGGCGGCCCCGGCCAGTTCGAGGTCTCCGGCAGCGCTCTGCGGGCCTTCGCCCAGCAGCGCAAGCCGCTGCCCCCGGCCGTCGATCCGGAGGTCATGGAGGCGATCAAGCGGGTGCTCTCCGGAGTGCCGGAGGTCGCCGGAGTGCTCGACTCGGCACGGCTCGGCCAGGCCGCCGAGGACGTCACGGTCCTGGCGCTCGGCTTCGTGCCCGGTACCGATCCGAACCAGCTGTCCGGGCCGTTGCAGCAGGTCGCGAACGGGATCTCGGAGGACCCGCTGCTGCGCGACCGGCTCTCCGGCGGTCTGCAGATCGTGCTGGAATCCGCCGACTGAGCGTCAGCTGACCGGGCCGGTGAGCTTCTCGCCCGGGCCCTGGCCCGGCGCGTCGGCCAGGGTCGAGGCCTCGCGGAAGGCCAGCTGCAGCGTGCGCAGGCCGTCCCGCAGCGGCAGCGCGTGCTGCGAGCCGATCTCCGGCGCCGCCGCCGTGACGAGGCCGGCCAGCGCGGTGATCAGCTTGCGCGCCTCGTCCAGGTCCTTCTCGGGAGCGTGCCCGTGCTCGTCCGGCTCGCCGAGGCCCAGCTGCACCGCGGCCGCCGTCATCAGGTGCACGGCCAGCGTCGCGATCACCTCGACCGCCGGGACCTGCGCCAGATCACGCTCGGACATATCGATCTGCTGCTCGGACGTGGTGCTCACGCGCTGGCTCCTTACCCTGGTACTCCCGACACGCCAGTGTCGCACGCCTGCGCGCAAGGCCCGGAAGGCCGGGGTACCGGCTCCGGTCTGCTAAAGTAGGGAAAGCGTCGACTGAGGGATTGCCCACGGGCGGCCCCGACGCGCAAGTGGAGGGCCCACCTCCCACCTGATCGACCTGAGGTCGATGGGTACGGTACCGGCGCGCGAATCCGTTTCGCGCGCGACGGCAAGGTGGAGCTCTGCATTGCTCCCGCGAAGGCGGGCATTGCGGAGCTTTTTCGCGTGTCGAGGAATCGTTCCCAGCCTCCCGGGCGTTTCACGGCGGTGCGGGCTCACCCCGCACTGTCCAGCGTTCCCGGTGCGACGGCTCACGGCGAGCCTCCGGGACCGCATTAACCTAGGAGGCCCCATCAGCGCCGAACCCCGCATCAACGACCGGATCCGCGTACCCGAGGTGCGCCTGGTCGGCCCGGACGGCCAGCAGGTCGGGATCGTCTCGATCCAGGACGCGCTGCGCCTGGCCCAGGAGTCCGACCTCGACCTGGTCGAGATCGCGCCCACCTCGCGTCCGCCGGTGGCCAAGCTCATGGACTACGGCAAGTTCAAGTACGAGTCCGCGATGAAGGCCCGTGAGGCGCGCAAGAACCAGGCGCACACGATCATCAAGGAAATGAAGCTCCGGCCGAAGATCGACCCGCACGACTACGAGACCAAGAAGGGTCACGTCGTCCGGTTCCTCAACGCCGGGGACAAGGTCAAGATCACGATCATGTTCCGCGGCCGGGAGCAGTCCCGGCCCGAGCTCGGCCGCAGGCTGCTGGACCGGCTCGCCCAGGACGTCGAGGAGCTCGGCTTCGTCGAGTTCGCGCCCAAGCAGGACGGGCGCAACATGATCATGGTGCTCGGCCCGCGCAAGAAGAAGGTCGACGCGATGGCGGAGGCCCGCGCCGCGAAGGCCGCCCGCAACGCGGCGACCGGCCGCGACGTGGAAGCGGACGTGGACGTGGTGGAAGCGGACGTGGCGCCGACCGAGCTCGAGCACGACGCGACCGTCGAGGCGCCGACCGAGGAGACCGCGGAGTAGCCTCCGCGCGTCCCGCCGCGAGCACACAATTCGGCGACGGCACACCGCCGCCGCCCCGAGGCATGATTTCGCCGCGCCGCCCGCCCCCGTAGGCGAGCGGCGGCGGGATCGGCACGCGACACGAGATGGAGAACGGCAGCCATGCCGAAGAACAAGACGCACAGCGGTGCCAAGAAGCGGTTCCGGCTGACCGGCTCCGGCAAGGTCATGCGGGGTCAGGCGGGCAAGCGCCACCTGCTCGAGCACAAGTCCTCGCGCTACACCCGCCGCGTGACCGGCGAGGTCGTCCTCGCCCCGGCCGACGTGAAGAAGATCAAGCGGCTGCTCGGCAAGTAAGCCGCCGTCCCGCGCCACACCCCCAAGACCCCTGAGATTTAAGGGGCCGCGCCGCGCTCTGCACAGCGCCCGGCCCCGCCCCCGAGGAGACGAGTACACATGGCACGCGTGAAGCGGGCGGTCAACGCCCACAAGAAGCGCCGGGCGATCCTGGAGCAGGCGAGCGGCTACCGCGGCCAGCGTTCCCGCCTGTACCGCAAGGCCAAGGAGCAGGTCACCCACTCGCTGGTCTACGCGTACCGGGACCGCAAGAAGCGCAAGGGCGACTTCCGCCGGCTGTGGATCCAGCGGATCAACGCCGCGGCGCGCGCCAACGGCCTGACCTACAACCGCTTCATCCAGGGCCTCAAGGCCGCGGGTGTCGAGGTGGACCGCAAGATCCTCGCCGACCTGGCCGTCAACGACGCCGCCGCGTTCAGCGCGCTCGTCGAGGTGGCCCAGAAGGCGCTTCCGGCCGACGTGAACGCGCCGAAGGCCGAGAAGGTCGCGGCCTGAGCGGCCCAGGGTCACGCGGCGAATCCCGGATGGCAGGCCCGCGCGACGCGGTGATCACCTCGGTCAAGTCGACCAGGGTGGTGGCGGCGCGCCGGCTTGCCTCCCGTGCTTTCCGCGCCAAGCAGCGGCTGTTCCTGGCCGAGGGACCGCAGGCCGTGCGCGAGGCCGCTGCGGAGAAGGGGCTGCTCAGCGAGCTCTTCGCGACCGCCGAGGCGGCCGGGCGGCACCCGGAGATCCTGGACGCCGCGCATGCGGGCGGCGCCACGGTCACGATCACGACGGACGAGGTCGTGGACTCGCTCGGCGACACCGTCGCGGGCCAGGGGATCGTCGGCGTCTGCCGGTTCCTCGACCAGCCGCTCGCCGCGGTGCTCGAGCGCCCGGTGAAGCTGATCGTGCTGCTGGCGCACATCCGCGACCCCGGAAACGCCGGCTCCGTGCTGCGCGCGGCCGACGCCGCGGGCGCCGACGCGGTGCTCTTCAGCGGCGAATCGGTGGACGTCTACAACCCGAAGGTCGTGCGGACCTCCGTGGGTTCGCTGTTCCACCTCCCCGTGGTCACCGGCGTCGACCTGCCCGAAGCCGCCGCCGCCCTCAGGCAGCGCGGCCTGCGCGTGCTCGCGGCCGACGGCTCGGGCCCGGCGGATCTCGACGACGAGGCCGACAGCGGCGCCCTCGCGTCCCCCACGTGCTGGATGTTCGGCAACGAGGCCTGGGGTCTGCCCGAGCCCGTCCGCGCCCTGGCCGACGAGACCGTGCGCGTCCCCATCCACGGCCGCGCCGAGTCGCTCAACCTCGCGACGGCCGCCGCGGTATGCCTCTACGCCTCGGCGCGTGCCCAGCGGCGGCGCTGATCCAAGGCGTGAGCGGGCGGGGGATCGACACCCCGTCGGAGGCGCTCGAGGCCTCCGATCCGGATCTCCCGCGGT
>Ga0307509_10009628_pt1 | contig 12016 bp, 9 predicted proteins | sample 10_EM_MG_FD_202245 | JGI IMG/M metagenome (GOLD analysis project Ga0307509, IMG submission 202245) | Populus trichocarpa ectomycorrhiza microbial communities from riparian zone in the Pacific Northwest, United States - 10_EM | ecosystem: Host-associated > Plants > Roots > Unclassified | place... | reverse complement strand
AGGCTCGTTGTGTCCATGGAGAGAAGGGTGAACATCCACCGGGTCCATGTCCCAAACCTCCGTGTTACGTTCGATGGATGACCGACTCTGTCGTACTCGATCCGGTGGATCTTCATCTGTTGCGGCTGTTGCAGAACGACGCCCGGGCGACGTATCGCGAGCTCGCGGCGCAGGTCGGGGTCGCGCCGTCGACGTGTCTGGACCGGGTGGCGCGGTTGCGCCGGGCCGGGGTGATCCTCGGGCATCAACTGCGGCTCGATCCGGCGAAGTTGGGGCGCGGTCTGGAGGCGCTGCTGTCGGTGCAGGTCAGACCGCATCGGCGGGAGTTGGTGGGGCCGTTCGTCGAGCGGGTGCGGGCGTTGCCGGAGTCGCGGACCGTGTTCCATCTGACCGGGCCGGACGACTATCTCGTCCATGTGGCCGTCGCGGACATGGCGGACCTGCAGCGACTGGTCCTGGACGAGTTCACGTCACAGCGGGAAGTGGCGCGCGTGGAGACCCGGTTGATCTTCCAGCAGTGGGACTGCGGGCCCTTGCTGCCCCTTGCCACGCCCGTAGCTGAATCGGGGTGACGGGGAGAAGACCCAGGTATGAGGATGGTCCCCATGTCGCAGACCAACACTCCGCTGCCCCGGCAGGTCGCCGACGCCTACGTCGACGACCTCATCGCCCTCAACCCGGTCATCGGTACGTATCTCGGCGTGAAGGAGAGTTCGAGCAGGCTGCCCGATCTCTCCCCCGCAGGTCAGGAACGACTCGCGGAGCTTCAGCGGGCGACGCTCGCGAAGCTCGACGAGGCAGAGCGCCGACCCGGCGCGGACAGTGGTGTCGAACGCAGGTGCGCGCGCCTGCTGCGCGAGCGGCTGACCGCCGCACTCGGCGTGCACGACACGGAGGAGGGGCTGCGCGAGGTGGGCAACATGCACACCCCCGCCCACTCGGTGCGTGATGTGTTCAATGTGACTCCGGCGGAGACCGAAGAGGACTGGGCGGCGATCGCCGAGCGGCTGCGCGCGGTGCCCACCGCACTGGCCGGCTACCGCGAGTCCCTCCAACTGGGCCTGGACCGCAAGCTGTTCGCGGGCCCGCGCCCGACGGCCACCTTCATCGACCAGCTCACCGAGTGGTCGGACCCGGACGGCCAGGGTCGCGGCTGGTACGAGGACTTCGCCTCGGCCGGACCCGAGTCCCTGCGCGCCGAACTGGACGAGGCCGCCCGCGGGGCGACCGCGGCCCTGGTGGAACTGCGGGACTGGCTGCGGGACGTGTACGCGCCGGCGATCGAGGGCGCGCCGAACACGGTGGGCCGTGAGCGGTACGCGCGCTGGGCGCGTTACTACAACGGTACGGACCTGAACCTCGACGAGGCGTACGCGTACGGCTGGTCCGAGTACCACCGGCTGCTCACGGAGATGAAGCGGGAGGCCGAGAAGATCCTGCCCGGCGCCGAGACCCCGTGGGTGGCCCTCGCCCACCTCGACGAGCACGGACGGCACATCGAGGGCGTCGACGAAGTCCGCGAGTGGCTCCAGAGCGTGATGGACAAGGCGATCGAGGAGCTGGACGGCACCCACTTCGAACTCGCGGAGCGGGTACGGCGGGTGGAGTCGCGGATCGCGCCCGCGGGCAGTGCGGCGGCGCCGTACTACACGTCACCCTCGCAGGACTTCTCGCGGCCGGGCCGCACCTGGCTGCCGACCATGGGACAGACCCGGTTCCCGGTCTACGACCTCGTCTCGACCTGGTACCACGAGGGCGTCCCCGGCCATCACCTCCAGCTCGCCCAGTGGGCGCATGTCGCCGAGGATCTGTCCCGCTACCAGGCGTCCGTCGGCATGGTCAGCGCCAACGCCGAGGGCTGGGCACTGTACGCGGAGCAACTGATGGACGAGCTGGGCTACTTGGAGGACGCGGAGCAGCGACTCGGCTTTCTGGACGGGCAGATGATGCGAGCCACCCGGATCATCGTCGACATCGGCATGCACCTGGAGCTGGAGATCCCGGCGGACTCACCGTTCCACCCCGGTGAGCGGTGGACGCCGGAGCTGGCGCAGGAGTTCTTCGGCGCGCACAGCAGCCGTCCGGCGGACTTCGTGGAGAGCGAGCTGACCCGCTATCTCACCATCCCGGGCCAGGCCATCGGCTACAAACTCGGCCAGCGGGCCTGGCTGTTGGGCCGGGAGAACGCGCGGCAGCGGCACGGCGACGACTTCGACCTGAAGGCGTGGCACATGGCCGCGCTGTCGCAGGGTTCGCTGGGCCTGGACGACCTCGTGGACGAGCTGTCACAGCTCTGACGCCGGCACCTGGGGCCGAAGTCCCGTCAACCCCAGGTCAGTTGGGAAGTCGTCGTAGGTGCACAAGGCCCAGCCAGGTCTCCGGGCCCGGCTGGGCGCGGCCCGCGCGGACGGCGTAGCGTCCCGGTTCCAGGTCGACCTTCAGATGCTCGGTGCCCTCGGAGTCCCGCCCGGGCCACGCCGAGTCGAAGAGCACCAGCGGTCCGGGGACGTCCCACCGCACCTCGTTCTCCCAGGTCGCGTCGGCGAGCGCGGCGGGCACGCCGGCCAGCACCTCGTCCTCGGAGTTCGCGGCACACCACCGTACGAACGTGCCGTGCTCCGGCAGAAAGGCCGTCGAGGCGGGTTCGTCGCCCAGGACCAGGGCCGCGCTGTCCCCCACCGGCAGCAGGCCGATGTATCCGCCGACCTCGCACGCCCGGTCGTAGTCCGAGGCCAGTTCGTCGCCGTCGGCTCCCGTCCAGAACGGCAGCACCGTCTCCGGTACCGCTATGAGCGGCCCGCCGCCCGACTCCACCCACTGCACCGCCGTGCCCGGCTCCGCATATAGCGCCATGGTCAGAACCTAACGCACAGCGAGCCCACATGTTCATGGTTCCAGCTGCCGCGCGCGCGGCCAACTCGCTTGCGGGCAGAGCCCGTTCGCAGCTTCAACAGCATCAGCAGCCGCAGTCGGCCGCGCCCACCGGCGCCGTCAGCGGGTCGGCCGCGCGCCGTTCCCGCCCCTGCCAGGTCTCGAACTCGAAGCCCTCGCGCACCCAGTACTCGAAGCCGCCGAGCATCTCCCGTACCTGGTAACCGAGTTCGGCGAGGGCGAGGGCCGCGCGGGTGGCGCCGTTGCAGCCGGGGCCCCAGCAGTACGTCACCACCGGCACGGATCTGTCGAGGAGTCGCCCGGCCTGTTCGGGGATGAGCGCGGTGGGGAGGTGGACGGCTCCGGGGATGTGCCCCTGGTCCCAGGACTCGGTGGAGCGTGAGTCGAGCACGACGAATGCGGGGTCGCCGGAAGCGAGCGCGGCGGCGACGTCGGAGACGTCGCTGTGGAAGGCGAGGCTCGCGCGGAAGTGGGCGGCGGCTGCCGAGGGAGTGGTGCTGCTCATGGATGACCGGCCTTTCACCTGGGTGTCCCGACACCCGGAAATCTACGGTCAGCGGCCGGGTCCCTGAAGTGACGATTCCCGGCGTCCCGCTTGATCCGCCGGGGATTCCCCTGCTATTTCTGAAGAATGACCGCGTATTCCCCGGACGCCACCGACTGGCGCATCCTCGACGTCCTCCAGCGGGAGGGCCGGGCCGGTTTCGCCGAGCTGGCCCGGGCCGTCTCCATGTCCGCGAGCGCGGTCACCGAGCGGGTGCGGCGGCTGGAGGAGGCGGGGGTGATCCAGGGGTACACGGCGGTCGTGGACCCGGAGCGGCTCGGCCTGCCGATCCTGGCGTTCGTGCGGCTGCGCTATCCGAACGGCAACTACAAGCCGTTCCACGACCTGGTCGCGGTGACACCGGAGATCCTGGAGGCGCATCACATCACGGGCGACGACTGCTTCATGATCAAGGTCGCGGCCCGCTCGATGCGCCACCTGGAGGAGGTGTCGGGGAAGATCGGCGCGCTGGGCTCGGTCACCACCAGCGTCGTCTACTCCTCACCGCTCCCCCGCCGACCGCTCGGTCACTGACCTCACTGCCCCCGCTGTCGTACGGCCGACCCCGCCCGGCCCTTCACGACCTCCAGCTGCGCGTGGATGCGCCGCCGCAGGTCGGCGACATGGCTGACGATGCCGACGCTGCGGTCCCGTTCGCGCAGGGAGTCCAGGACGTCGAGGACCTCGTCGAGGGTCTGCTCGTCGAGGCTGCCGAAGCCCTCGTCGATGAAGAGGGTGTCGAGCCGGACCCCGCCGGCCTCGTCGGTGACCACGTCCGCGAGTCCGAGCGCGAGGGCGAGCGAGGCGAAGAACGTCTCGCCGCCGGACAGCGTCGCCGTGTCCCGCTCCCGCCCGGTCCACGCGTCGACGACATGCAGCCCGAGTCCGCTGCGGCCGCGCCCGGCCCGGTCGTCGGAGTGGACGAGGGTGTAGCGCCCTGACGACATGCGCTGCAGCCGTACGGTCGCGGCGGCGGCCACCTGTTCCAGGCGGGCGGCGAGAACGTACGACTCCAGGCGCATCCGGCGTTCGTTGTCCGCCGAGGTGCCCGCGGTGAGGGCGGCGAGACGGGCCACTCGGTCGTACTCCTCACGCAGCGGCGCCAGTTGACGTGCCCCGGCCGCCGACCGGGCGGAGAGCCGGTCGAGTTCGGTGCAGCGCCGGGCCGCCGCGTCGCGCGCGGAGGCCGCGTCCCGGGTTCGCCGCTCGGCCGCGCTCGCGGCGCGTTCCGCCAAGTCCAGGTCGGCGGGGGCCTGTTGGGCGGCTGCCACCGTGTCCGCCTCCGCGAGGACCGCCCGCACGGCGGCCTCCTCCGACTGCCAGGCGTCCAGGCGCCGTTGGAGTTCGCGATGGGCACCGTCGTCGAGGAGGGCGTCGGCAGCCGCCTGCGGGGTCTCGAACCCGGCGCGGAAGGCGGCGTCGGCCAGCCGCGCGTCGGCGTCCTTGAGGCGCTGCGCGGTGTCCTCGGCGACCCGTGCGGTGTCGGCGGCGTCGGTGAGCAGCGCGGCCTGCCGCTCCAGCTGGGCCGCGCGCGCCGCCACACTGTCGGCGGTGCCCCGCGTGTGCGCCAACTCCTCTTCCAGCAGGGCGCGTTCGCGGTCCAGGGTGTCACGGAGGGTCGTACGGGATGCGGCTCTGAGGGCGGCCTGCTGCTGGATGCCGGTCCGCCGGTCGTGCTCCTGCTCGGCCTGTCGCAGTTCCTCCGTCGCGGAGTGCAGCCAGGACGCGTCCCGGCGCGCCCGCTCGTACAGCCGCTCCGACTCCGCCACTTCGTCGGCGAGTTGATCGGTGGGAGTGTCCCCCGCCTCCGCCGTGGCCGCGGCGAGCGCTTCCCGTACGACGCCGAGGCGGCGCTCGGCCTCGGCGCGCTGTTCCTCGGCGTGCTGGTGGGCGGTGAGGGCCTGTTCCTCGGCGGCGCGGTCGACGTGTTCCGCGGATTTGCGGGCGGGCGCGGGGTGTTCGGAGGCACCGCAGACCGCGCAGGGTTCGCCGTCGGTGAGGTGGGCGGCGAGTTCGGCGGCGATGCCGGTCAGCCGCTGATCCTTGAGGTCGAGCCAGTGGGCGCGGGCCTCGACGGCGCGTTCGGCAAGGGCGAGCACCTGACGCTGGGCGTCCTCCGTGTCACCGGCGAACTGGTCCCGCTGCCGGGCCGCCCGGAGCCGCCGCTCGGCGGGCTCGCGGCGCACGGCGAGCTGTTCGGCCCGGTTGGCGGCCTCCTGCGCGGACTCGATCCGGGTCCGCAGCTCCGCGCGGTTCGTGTCCCACCCGGCGAGCCAGACCTCGGCCTCCTGCCGTACGTCGTCGTCGGCACGCTCCTGCCGCTCCAACTCGGCCCGTTCTACGCCGAGTTCGGTCAGCCGCTGTTCGGCGCGACGGGCCGACTCCAGGCCGCCCAGCTCCTCGGCGGCCCGACGGGCGGCGGCGGTGAGTCCGGCCGCTCCGGCGCCCGCAAAGGCCTCCGGGAGCAGGTCACGTGCGCGTGCCTCGGCCCGGGCGGCTTCCCGGTGCTCGGCGTCTGCTGCGTCCCGCAGCTCCAGCGCCGGCGCCACCGCCTCCGCCTTACAGGCCCGTTCCATCCGCGCCTGCGCCTGCCGATAGCCGTCGGTGCGCTCCTCCAGGAGCGCGGCCCGCTCCCGCGCCTGTGTGAACCGCTGTTGCAGGCGCGCCAGTTCGCGTGCGTCGGCAAGCTCGCGGTCGGCGGCTGCCTGGGCGGACTCGGCGGCGCTGAGGCGGCTGTGCGCGATGGTCAGCTGTTCGCGCGCGGTGCTGCGGGCGACGGCCGCCGCGCCCAACACCTCGGCGGCGAGGCCGGGTTCGCCCGGTGCGAGGTCCGGCAGCTCCATGGCGTTCCCGGCGGCCTGCTGCATGCGGTGCGCGTCGGCCAGCAACTCGGCGTCGCCCTGGCGGACTTGGGCCTCGGTGGCGCGCCGCCGGTCGGCGAGCCGCTTCTCGACCTCGGCGAAGCGGTGGGTGTCGAAGAGCCGGCCGAGCAGTTTGCCGCGCGCCTCGGCGTCGGAGCGCAGGAACCGCGCGAACTCCCCCTGGGGCAACAGCACGACCTGGCAGAACTGCTCCCGGCTCATCCCGAGCAGCTGGGTGATCTCCTCGCCGATCTCCTGGTGCGAGCGGCTGAGATCCTTCCAGGTGCCGGCCGTCGCGTCGTACTCGCGCAGCCAGCTCTGCGCCTTGTCCAGCGTGCTGCCGGTGCCGCGCTTCTTGGGGCGGGCCCAGGGCGGCTGCCGCGTGAGCTCCAACCGCCGCCCGGCGACGGTCAGTTCGAGCCGGACCTCGGTGCGGGTGGCGGGCGCCGCGTGGTCACTGCGCAGGGTGAGCCCCTGGCCGCTCTGGCGGACGCCGGGCACCGAGCCGTAGAGCGCGTAGCAGACGGCGTCCAGGACGGAGGTCTTGCCGGCGCCGGTCGGACCGTGCAGGAGGAAGAGGCCGGCGGAGGACAGTTCGTCGAAGTCGACGGTCTGCGAGCCGCCGAAGGGCCCGAAGGCGGTGATGTCGAGCCGGTGCAGCCTCATCGCAGACCCCCTCCTGCCGAGAACCGTGCGCTCACTCGCGCCGAGGGCCGCGCGCTCACGGCGCCGCTGCCCTCTTCTCCCGCGCGCCGCGCGTTCACGGCGTCACCTCCCGCACCACCGAGTCCGCGCGCACCGCGTCGAACGCCTCCTGGAGCACGGTCTGTTCGTCGTCGTCGGGCCCGGCGCCGCGCACATGGGCCACGAAGTCGTCGGCGATCTCCTGGTCGCTGCGGCCCGCGAGGCGTCTGGCGTACGACACGTCGGGGTCGTCGGGGGACCGCTCGGGGTCGAAGACCAGGCTGAGGGTGTGCGGGAAGCGTTCGGTGAGCCGGGCCATGGGGTCGGCCGGGCGCACCGGGTCGGTGAGCGTCGCCTCGACCCAGGCCTCCTCGTGCCGGGCGAGCTCCGGATCGTCGAGCAGATCCTCCAACGTGCCCCGGATCCGGGCCAGTTCGCGCTCCACGGGGCAGTCGACGCGTTCGGCGGTGACGGTCCCGTCGGCGTCCAGGTCGACGAGCCACATGCTCTTGCGGTGGTCGGCCTCGGAGAAGGAGTACGGCAGCGGGGAGCCCGAGTAGCGCACGCGCCCGGTGATGGTCTGGGAGCCGTGCAGATGCCCGAGTGCCACGTAGTCGACGCCGTCGAAGACACCGGCCGGTACGGCGGCGACCCCGCCGACGGTGATGTCCCGCTCGCTGTCGCTGGCCTCGCCCCCGGTGACGAAGGCGTGCGCGAGGACCACGGACCGGGTGCCGGGCGCGCGGGCGGCGAGGTCGGCGCGGACGCGTTCCATGGCGGCGGCGAGCACCGCTTCGTGCCCGGCCTTCTCCACCCCGAACTCGGCCTTCACCAGGGCGGGTTCGAGGTACGGCAGCCCATAGAAGGCCACGTCGCCGAACGCGTCCGGAATCACCACGGGCGTCCCGCAGGCCGACGGCTCGGTGCGCAGATGAATGCCCGCACGGTCGATGAGTCCCGCGCCCACGCCGAGGCGGCGGGCCGAGTCGTGGTTCCCGGAGATCATCACCGTGGGCACGCCCAGGTCGGCGAGCCGGTGCAGGGTGTCGTCGAAGAGCTCGACGGCGGCCAGCGGCGGGACCGCGCGGTCGTACACGTCTCCCGACACGACCACGGCGTCCACCGCGTGCTCGCGCACGGTGGTGACGAGGTGGGTCACGAAGTCGGCCTGGGCCCCGAGCATGTTCACTCGGTGGAACGCCCGGCCCAGGTGCCAGTCGGAGGTGTGCAGCAGTTTCATGGAGCCACCACGCTAGCGCCTGTGGCCCCCCTGCTTCACCACGGCCACACGTTCGTGCCTGCCCCGCCCCGCAAGACGCCGCGAATATCCCTTATGTCGATGCCGAACACCCCTTATGTCATGGCCTGGTACACGAGGTTGCGCAGCTGGCGGCGGATCGGCGTGCGGTGTGTGCCCCAGGTGACGACCTGGGTGCAGAAGACCGCCGTGACGCCGTCGACCGGGTCCACGAAGAAGTGGGTGTTGGCCGCGCCGGACCAGCCGAACTCCCCCTTGTTGCCGAACGAGCCCGCGCCCACGGGGTCGGTCATGACATAGAAGCCCAGCCCGAAGCCGCAGCCCCGGTGCTCGTCGTCCGGGTACAGCCCGAAGGAGTTGATCTCGGCGTCGCCTGGCAGGTGGTTGGCGGTCATGTGCGCCAGGGTCCGGGGGCCGAGCAGCCGCTCGCCGTCGAGTTCGCCGCCGCGTACGAGCATGGCCGCGAAGCGGTGGTAGTCCTCCAGCGTCGACACCAGTCCGGGGACACCGCTGCCGGACGGGAACGGCGCCGGCTCGCGGAAGGTGGGCCGCAGTTCCTCGTTCACGGCGAGCCGGCCCGATGCGGGGTCCGGGCTGTAGACCTCGGCCAGGTCCGGCACCCGCTCGGGCGCGAGCGTGAACGTCGTGTCGGTCATCCCGAGCGGGCCGAGCACGTGGGACTCGATGAAGGTGTCGAGGCTCTCGCCGCTCACCACCTCGATGATGCGGCCCAGGACGTCGACGCCCAGGGAGTAGTTCCAGGCGGTGCCCGGTTCGAACAGCAGCGGCAGGGCTCCGACGTCGGCGCACATCTGCCGGAGTGTGGCGCCGGGCAGCGGCAGTACGTCCTGGCCCGCCTCGCGGTACAGCGCGTCCACCGGGTTCATGTGGGCCAGCCCCAGGGTCAGGCCGGCGGTGTGCGAGAGCAGGTGGCGCACGGTCACCGGGTGGGCGGCCGGGCGCACCCGCACACTCCCCGGTGACCCGCCGTCGTAGACCTGCATGTCCGCGAACTCGGGGATGTGGGCGCCGACCGGGTCGTCGAGTCCGAGGAGTCCCCGCTCCACCAGCATCATGACGGCGACGGACGTCACCGGTTTGGTCATGGAGTAGAGGCGCCACAGGGTGGTGGGCTCGACCGGCAGTCCGAGTTCGAGATCGCGGAGTCCGCCGCCCGCCGCGTACACGGGTTCTCCGTGACGGGCCACGAGCGCCGACCAGCCGGGGATGACCCCGAGTTCGGTCTGCCGGTCGAAGAACTCGGCGATCCGGCCCAGGCGTTCGGCGCTGAAGCCGGACCGCTCCGGGGGCTTGGTGACGCCGAAACCGTCGGCGAACTGCTGCATGTGGGCCTCCGTGTACGGGAGTTGGGCTGTCCGAGGTCAGGGGGTGGCGAGAGCTGTAGTCCCCTCCACCCCGGCCGCCGCCAACAGCTTTCTGGTGTAGGGGTGTTGGGCGTCGGCGTAGACCTCCTCGGTCGTGCCGTGCTCCACGACGTCACCGCGGTACAGGACGACGATCCGCTGGGCGAGGTGCCGTACTACGGCGAGATCGTGGGAGATGAACAGGTAGCTGACGCCCGTCTCCCGCTGGAGATCGGTGAAGAGGTTCAGGACCTGGGCCTGGACGGACAGGTCGAGCGCGCTGACCGGCTCGTCGCACACGATGAGCTTCGGCGCCATCACCAGGGCCCGGGCGATGGCGATCCGCTGCCGCTGGCCACCGGAGAACTGGCGCGGGTAGCGGTCGGCCGCCTCGGCCGGGAGCCCCACCAACTCCAGTACTTCCCGCACCCGTTGCTGGACCACGGACCGTTCGTCGCGCGAGTGCACCAGGAGCGGTTCGGCCAGGGTCTGGCCCACGGTCAGTGCCGGGTTGAGCGAGCCGTTGGGGTCCTGGAAGACGGCCTGGACGCTCTTGCTCAGCTCCCTGCGCCGGGCGCCGGCGGCGTGGGTGATGTCCTCGCCGTCGAACAGGATCGTGCCCTGGGTGACGGCCGTCAGCCCGAGCACGGCACGGCCCAGCGTGGACTTGCCGGAGCCGGACTCGCCGACCAGCGCGACGGTCTCGCCGGGCCGGATGTCCAGGGACACGTCCCGGATGGCCGGGGTGCCCTTGCCACGGCGGTGGTACGACACCGAGAGGTCGCGGATGTCGAGCAGGGGCTGGTCGGCCGCGCTCACCCCAGCCCTGTCGGCAGCTTCCGTACTCACGACGACACCTCCAGCAGTTCTTCGCCCAGTTCCTCGCCGACCAGGACGCAGCGGGCGACGCTCTGGTCGTCGGGTCGGGTCAGGGCGATCGGGGCCTCGGTGCAGCGGGCGACCCGGTCGGGGCAGCGGTCGGCGAAGTGACAGCCGACGGGCCACTGTCCCGGGGGCGGCACGGTGCCGGGAATGGTGGGGATGGGCTCGCCGACCGTGGCCAGGCGCGGGTTCGCGGCGAGCAGCTTGCGGGTGTACGGGTGCAGGGGTGCGGTCATGACGCGTTCGGTCGGACCGGCTTCGACGACCTGGCCGGCGTACATGACCAGGGCGGTGTCGCAGGCCTCCGCGATGACGTCCCAGTCGTGGCTGATCATCAGCAGGGCCATGCCGGTGTCCCGCTGGATGGTGCGCAGCAGTTGGACGATCTCGCGCTGGACGGTGACGTCGAGCGCGGTGGTCGGTTCGTCGGCGACGAGGATGCGCGGGCGTCCGGCGAGCGCGACCGCGATGGAGACACGCTGTGCCATACCGCCGGAGATCTGCGACGGGCGTAGCTTCAACACCCGGTCAGGGTCGGGGAGTTGGACTTGTGCGAGCAGTTCACGGGCCCGGAGGGTGGCTTCCTTGCGGGACAGTTTCTCGTGGGTGCGCACCGCCTCGCGCAGCAGCTGGCCGATGGTGAAGAGGGGGTCGAGGCCGACCATGGGTTCCTGCGAGATGAAGGCGATGGTGCCGCCGCGCAGTTCCCGCCACTGGGCCGGGCCGAAGGAGCCGACATCGGTACCGTCGATCTCGACCGTGCCCGAGGAGACCCGGGCGCCGTTCGGCAGCAGGCCGAGCAGGGCCAGTCCGGTCATGGACTTGCCGCAGCCGGACTCGCCGACCAGTCCGACCGTGCGGCCCTCCCCCACGGCCAGGCTCACATCGCTGATCAGCTCGACCTCGCCGTGCTCGGTCTCCGCGGTGACGGTCACCTTGGTGAGCCGTACGACCGGATGCGGTTCCGCCGACAGCCAGGCGTCGTCGGACTCCGGTGCCGCGGCGGTGGCCACCGGAGCAGTGACTGCCTTACGGCGCCGGGTCGTTGTCGCGTGGGACGTGCCGGACCAGCGTTCGGCGAGCGTGTCGCGCAGGCCGTCGCCGAGGACGATCAGCGCGGCGGCCGTGACGGCGACGAGACCGCCGGTCGGGATGGCCAGCCAGAGGCTCTGGTTGAGGGTCTGCGCGGCGTCGGCCATCATGCCGCCCCAGGACGGGGCGGGCGGCTTCACGCCGAGGCCGATGGCGTTCAGGCCGGCCGCGATGAGCAGGGTGTTCGCGCAGGCCAGGGCCGCGTTGACCAGGATCAGGCCGGTGATCCGGGGCAGCACGTGGCGGCGGGCCACGCGCCAGGTGCCGAGTCCGGAGACCCTTGCCGCGGCGACGTAGGTCTCGCGGCCGACCGTGAGGGACGCGGACCGGACGACCCGCATCATGCCGGGTACGGACAGCAGGCCGATCACGATCATGGCCGCGGTCATGCTCTGCGAGAACAGGGCCAGCACGATCAGCAGCAGGATGATGCCGGGGA
>Ga0307509_10009627_pt1 | contig 12016 bp, 17 predicted proteins | sample 10_EM_MG_FD_202245 | JGI IMG/M metagenome (GOLD analysis project Ga0307509, IMG submission 202245) | Populus trichocarpa ectomycorrhiza microbial communities from riparian zone in the Pacific Northwest, United States - 10_EM | ecosystem: Host-associated > Plants > Roots > Unclassified | place... | reverse complement strand
TCGCCCGGCGGTTCTAGGTTCGGCGAGTTGCAGCCAGAAATGTGCAAATTGCTTCACAGCAAGGTCTTCCGACACTCCCTATTTTCCGATGATACGGACACGGAGACTTCCCCACCGGATGATCAGAGACGAAAAGCAAAGCGTCAGAAAACCATACCAGCCACATCGTCTCGTTCTCGAGAACCGTCCCTAACCAGAACGACCTCCAACTCCCGCTCCCACTCTGTCCGCTCACACCTCGACTCTCACTCCGCCTCGGCGCTCGCACGATCCCGCTCATTATCCATATCCCTCGAAGCTGAGGCAAAAACCGCGAATAATGGCAGGAAACGGGTATTGACGAGGGAAATCAGCATGAGCAAAGGATTCAAACGATCGAAATCCAGCGCGTTGCCTGATCTTCCGCCTGACCCTCCTGCGCTCGCGGTCAAACAGAAACCGAAGGACACAAGAAAGGACCGGGAGCTTGGGGAGACGCAGTCTCAAGTCTTGGTCGAGGATACACCGGTCAAACCCATGAAACAGTTTACTGGGAAGCGACCTCCCCCCGTCCCTCTCAACACAACCGTAGCGAGGGCGAACGGAAATGGGAACAAATCCTCAAGTCAGAAGTCCTCGCTACTCCTGGATCCGGGTGGAGGGAGGACTTTCGTTACGGATACTCCAGTAAAGTCTGGTAGCGCGCCGAGGACTAGCCTCCGAGTCCACGTGGACTTTAACGGTGACGATGATGAAGACGATGATGAGTGGATGATTGGTTCTCCGAGTGTTAGAAGGTCATTAGCATCAGCTCTGACGGACGACGATGTCAGGAGTGGTTCCCCTTGACCAAGTCAAGGCGAACTGGGGAGTCATGGTTGGGGATTTTAGATTGTACACGCAGGATATTAATTATTCCATGACTAACGAGATATACGACATTAACGATACTGTCAGGTATTTGGTACGGCAGGAAAGCAGCTGTGATAGGGAGGGGATGATATGCCCGATGGGATTAGACTGCCAGAGGTGGACGGGAAAAGATAACATTGTGTGAAGAGTTGTGTGGGTGATGATGGTAACGAACAACGAAGGGTTATTTCCGGATCGCCAATGGATGTGCATGGGGATGAAAGCAGGGCTCGACAACAAAGGACAGTGGCTTGCATGGGGAATAAATAAATAAAAATGAAGAAATAAACAAAGGTATACCCGGATAGGCGGATCGGAGGGTTCCGTCCTACATCAGTAGGACTTGGGCGAGGATTTGAGGGGCGCGGCTAACAAAGCGACAAGTCGCGACGTTGGACGCAATCCCCGGTTCAGCTCACCGTTCGCCCCGTCGTTCGGCAACAACACACTCCACCCACCGATCGATGGCGGTCTCCAGAATCGTGTCCCAACCCTCTCCTTGCTTCGCAACGAGAGGGCCGTCAAACAAGATGGGGAGTTCCTCCACCTTAAATTTCTGTTTAGTAGGGGAGGTGACGGGGGTTCCGTGCGAGGGGATATTGGACCCTATGCCAGGGTCAGCACCGACGACACCATTGAGTGCCTTCCCCCGCTTGAGGCTGGAGTCGGAGTTGGGCATAACGACGGGAAGGAGGTAACGTAACTTGAGGGCACTGTGAACAATCGGTCAGGATGCATTTCACTGGCCCTGGAGGGGGAGTACTAACGCTGCCCATAGTCGAAGGTTGTCCGACCTCCTGAACGTCCAACCACTCCGTTTGGCCTGACCAGCTTCTGCAGCCGCTTCCAGAGCGGCTATATCATGGATGGAATCTTGGCTAATGTAGCCCCAAGGCCTCCGTGACTGTCTTACTGCAGCGTTGTATGCGACACAGAGTAGTTGCCCCGACGCAAGTTTCTCCAAAAGGGTTATGCGATTTGGTGCGTCATCGGGGAGAACGACAGCCAAATGGGAGGGTAGGACAGATTTAAAGAACGCGTGCATTCGACCTGCGGGTCGGCGGTAAGCGTAATGTGAGCGAACAGGTATGAGGACAAGAACCTACCCAGAGGATCATTATGGAAAGCGCTGCGTTTGGCCCACTCAGGCAAATCATCATCATCCACCGCACTCTCCTCCTCTATCGCACCTATCCCTTCTGGCTCCTCCGCTAGGGTTTCATTCAAGATACCCGTCGAAACCACGCGTCTGTTGAACAGTCGAACGTCCGGGGGGCCGGCGCTTCTCCTATCCGCCTCGCCCGCACTGACCCTCCTATTCTTCAGTGACCGGTCCCGCTCTTTCCTCCACCCTCTCTGGCCATCCTTAGATCCGCCGAACAATACTTCATCCACGACATCGAGATAAGCTTTCACCTCCTCTCTCTCCTTCGTCAAGGAGGAAAGCTGGATATCTTGTTTGTATAGCCATCCGCTCCCAAGGACCAGACGCTCCTCCCAACCTTCCCGTTTCTGTTCTTCCTCGGGTTGGTTGAAGTCATCATCGGGCTCTTCCCATACGGGTACTTGTTCGTCGCGCCCTTGTACTCGGATCAGAGTGAATGCCGGTTGACTTTCGTCACTGGTGGGAGAACGTTCGCCATCTGCGCCGTCAGAATGATTTGACGGTGAAGTCACACGAGAGTGAGAGCCGCGATCGCTTTGGGCGTCGTAAGCACCATCGGATAAGGGAAGTCGTGAGGATTCCTCTAGCAACCTGAGAACGCTGAGAGTACTGAGTGCTGCTTTGCGTGTCTTAGATAGGATGACTGAAGCGGAGGAGGGGTTCGGGTTGTGGCGTTTCTGGACCGGAAGGTTAGTCAGGTGGTGAGGTCGATAATGCTGCCGTTGGTTGCCCATGACGACCGACGACTCGCTGGGTGATGACACGACATAGTTCCGAACTGAGCGGATAGCATGCGTGGCGATCTTGAGAGCCTTGAGGACGTCAAAGTTATCCAATGGTTTCGTATCCCCATCCGTCCCGAGAGCCTTTGTTTCCTGATCCGGAGTTGATGAAAGCGCAACATCGTAGTCGCCGTTGAGGCCCCACGCGTGGACAACACTCTCGAGATCATCTATCAAGCCCGGCCTGAGATTCTCCGGGTCGGTTTCGAATGTCTTGACGTATGGTGGGAAGGTTGGTTGTACTGGCTGGGGGATGGCCGGGGAAGGCGGCAGCTGAAAATGGGGGGTTTTATCGGTGGGTTGGATGGATAGATGGGATACGCCATGACCAAGCGCAGGGACGAGACCTTTAGTAGCGGTACTCAGGGAGCTGCGAGGTATCGGAGGTCAGATACATGGGCATACATTAGCGGAACGGAGTTGTGGGGATGCTCACTCCTTGTCCGCCGCCAGCCCGGTCTTAGTGAAGTAATGCTGGAGGTGTTCGATGCTTCCAAGGGTCATAACGCTCTCGCGCTTTGCAGCGCTCCGGCTGAAGGGCTTCTGGGGTTTGTTGGACGAGTTCAGGTTTGGATAGAAGGCGACCTGCCGGGGCTGCTTGATCCATGGAAACGGATCGGGCTTGTCCTTTCCGTTAGGGGGGAAGTCCACGTCCACTGAGCCCGTAGACTGCGGAGTCAGCGGTGCCTGGGTGGAGGCCGGCGAGTCGTCGGACATGGTAGCGGTGGTGGGGGAGTTGGTAGGGGAGATCTGATCGGTCGACGGAGTGTCGAGACGGGTGTGGGGGAAACAGACTGGAAGCAGCAAACGAGAGATGGAAGATAGGAGAGGAAAGGGAAGCAAAAATTCGAGATTAAACGAGAGAAAGGACACGTATTCCAGCGGACATGGCCGAATCGGTTCACAAGGGCGGTCGCCTTTCAAAATTCCAAGAAAAAAACAAAGTAAACTAAAGAAATCGATTTCACGCGTTGGACGGTTGGAATAAGACGAACAACCGGAAGGAGACGGGGGACGGGGACGGGGACAAAGGTGGGTGGAAACTTTGGGTTAACCGACCGGGTCGATCATTCTTGTACCTCGACTTCAACCCCACCACCCCGGCGATGGCGGACCCGTTCTACTCGTCGTGTGCCGACGTGTTGTCCGTCTGTCAGGCCAATAAAGAGGACCTCGACGCGCTTTTAGACCCAAAGACGGGCTTTGCTTCTCGTCTGCGCGATCTTTGTCAAGAACAGTGCGTACAACAGTGTTCGTCCATATGTGAAGCCGACCCCACTAAGCTGAAACCCAGGTTGAAGGCGATTTTGGCCAGCGATCTCGGGTACATTCCACAGGAAAAGATTGACGCGTTGCAGATGGAGAGTAATACCTGGGCCCTTCTACAGTCCATTATGCCGTGCGTCTACTGTTCTATCTCACGAGAAAACGCGATTGAATCAAGGAATCTTCAGGCATCGAAAGCAACAGTTTCTCGAGTGGCCTTCACCCCAACAACTCTTACAAGAGAACCCATATACCCCGACATCCACTCTTGCTCAAGCAATTATGCGCTCTTCCCGACTGTTTTACGAACTTGTCATCGTTCGCGAGTGGCTTCACGACACCGCTCCCCCACCCCCCGTGCCAGACGCCGCCACCGGATATTGGAAGTTCACAAAGTACCAGCTGATGCAGGCGTTGCGAACGGGGAACAGGATGCAGTCTGATGGCCTTGTCCGTGAGATGGACCCGGACGCACCAAATCGAGACGACGCAAGGGGTCTCGCTGCTGACGATGCCGTACGCATATTCATGGCCTCCGGAAGCTCCTGCGACTAACGCCCCGCCGTGCAGAACTATGAGAAAGCGGTAGCACAGGCCCTTTACGCATGCGTACGGGCGGGGAGGTTAGATGATGCGATCGACCTGACGAAAAAAGCCCAGCAGCCGTGGCGAGCTGCAGCAATTCGAGGGTCCACGCTGTTCCAGTGGCGAGGGATTTGTACGTACTCCTGCGGTATTTGGGATGTCTGAGACTCATTCTACCTTAGCAAGCGAACCCAGGGATGAAGGTGACGACGATTTCTCGACGTTCGACGATGGGAGTTGGAGAGGAAACAAACGTAGAAAGCTGTGGAAGTCTGCATGTATCCACGGGGCGTTGAACGTACGTGAAACTCGCTAGCTCTGAGAGCTTTCATTAACATAACACACAGTCAAGCCTCCCAGATCCAGAGCGGGCGCTGTTTGCCTCCCTAGCACCTTCATCCCAAACATCTGCCGTGTTGAAATCAGCGTGCCGCACATGGGAGGATTACCTATGGGCTCAAGTGAGCATAATGTGTGAGGAGAAACAGAACGCAGAGATGCTGCGCCTCGATGGCGGGTTCTGGGAAGGAGGGATGACAGCCGTTGAGAAAGGTGTCGCCATCCCGTCGAGGGAGGAAGCAGAACAAGAAGAGTTGGAGTGGGAAAAGGAGGTCGAATCAACGCTGAAGTCGCTCAGCACAGTGGAAGCACCAGAAGGGTACGTATGGCAGCGTGACGGAACCCCCGCGCTGAACTTACGACCCACAGCGCCCCGGCAGACAACCCGTTCCACATATCCCAACTGTCGATCGTACTTGGGAGTACAGACGAGTTACTGGAGGGTTTCGCGACTGGCATCCAAAATGGCTCGTTTGACACATCTTCTCCAGAGTGAGCTCCCCCACACACCTTCGGACCATTTACAGTGTTGACGTACCATTACCAGGTTCCCAACTTTGACCAGATTCTTTGCGCACCTGTGTCTCTTCCTGCAACTCATCGATGTTCTCGTTCCACCTCTGGCCACCCAGGTCATCCTCGAAGCCTATCTCCAGGTGCTAGAAGCGGCTGGGCAGAGGAAACTCATCGCAATGTACGCCGGTGCCCTGGGTGATAACGCTGTCGACCGTTACGCTATGTTCTTGACTTCACTTGAGTTGACCGCCGATGCTACCGAGAGGAAGGAAGCGCTCGTTCGAGCGAGGGACCACGGCTTGGACATGCAGCGCGTTGCAACAGCCACCGCTGAGAGGACAATTGAGAAGGTCATGAAGGTACGTATTGTTCCCTGGTGAATATCATCACCCATCCGACTGCATATAGATTCTCCCACAACCCAAAGGTCCTCTACCTCCCGTACGGTTCCGGCCCCATCAACCAACAAACCCCGAGCTGTTGCTCATCCGGTCGATCGAGTGGACAACGTTCATGCCGGAGACGTACGACAATGCTCTAGAGCAAGCCAACTTGACCATTCGATACTTCCTTGGTACCGGGAACATTTATGTGGCAAGGGGGATGCTTGACATCCTCCCCGAGGAGCTGGCATCCATCGATGAACCTGAATACATCGCCACGGAGTACATGCATTATCGACAGCTCTTCTTCGTTTGGGATCTATTCGAAAGGGTCGCGGATGTTTCTGGAATAGAGATCGCCAGCGAGTTGACCAAGGACGCCAAGATCGCATGGCTAAACGAGTATAAGGCGCTGGTGGATGAGGTTTATGAGAAAACTGTGAAGCTCTTCACGACCGAGTGGCTCGTCTCCGATATCTCCAGGGTCGACGGTGATCGAAGGAGAAGAGAACTCGTTCGCGTGAGGCAGATTTTTATCCCAGAACTCGTTATCAGGCTCCACAGCATCTTGTACGAGTCACGTACACGGATTCCCAAGTGCGTCTGGATGATTCAAACCCACTTGTTCTTTGTCTGACGTATCTTTGCAGAAACCTCACGCGCTCCCTCGAGCTGATAAACACCGTTGCCGACTCTAAACACAAGCTGTACGAGGATTTCGTTGTCGGTGACGGTGACCGGCTGGGAGAGTATTTGGGCAATGTGAGGCAGGCAGTTCTCGGTGGATTGGAAGGCGGAGGGTCGGATCCGTTTAGGATACTTATTGCTACAAGTTAATTCGCTCGCCAACTGGCAAACCCTAGCAGAACACGGATACAGTATGGCGTACTCCCCCCACTCGAGCTTTCGCGGACGTGGTCGCTGGCTCAGGGCAGCTCATCTCGTCGATCGGGGTCGTAAGTTATTCCTTCGCCTTTCATGACGTTGATAGAGAGAGGTACCCGCGATACCACTCGCGAACCAAAGGTATGCTTGGCCCTAGAATGTGGTAAATTGACGAAAATCCAGGCTGGACGTCACGCTTGTACACCTGCTCAAATAGGCTGCACCCTGCTTCACAATCCCTTTCACTTCCTTCCTCCGCCGTCACCCAACCTCGGACCCCAGCGTTCTGCGCACTCTCCGCTAGGATGACGTTCATTCCCAAAGACCACATCCGTAGCCTGATTTCTCAGGTCACACCGGCCAATCTACACATCGTGTGCGACCAGATCTACAATCACATACAACCAGATGGCCACCCCGAAGTCATCCACACCATCGCCGCCAGTATCATCGATGAGGCTGCTGGGTTTGGCCATACCCTGGTCCTTCAATGCCACCTAGCTGGAGTGTGTCGCATGATTGACGACCTGTGCAACGGTCCAGGCCGCGGAGCACGCGCCTTCCTTTCCATATCACTCCCCCAAATGCTCGACGAGCTTTGTCAGACGGAGTTCGTCAACGTGAACCGGAGATTGGAGGGCGGCGGAGATGTGGAGGCGATATCTAGTGTTGTGCTCGATCTGGTTGTTCTCGTCGGCGAACTGTACAAAGCCGGGTTGATCAAGGACGAAGCAATGAAGGAGGTTTACCTCGATGGCCTGTGTCGTGGCTACAATGGATTTGACGTCAAGGCAGAAGCACTGTGCTTACTCCTCGAACTCCTTGCCACGCGCTGGGATATGGATCCGACCACGAGGGCCATTAACGTAGAGTGGCATATCCGGTCTTTGTTGGATTTCGTCGCACAACACGATCCCCCTTCCACACTTGTGGACGAAATTCAGGTAGGCTCTCGTTCCGTTGCGGTGTGGCGTTGATCCCGATTGACAATATCCAAGGACATCGCTGCTCAATTTGGCGTACAACCTCGCCCACCACAACCCTCCCCCCCGCCATCCTCCTCTGGCTCAGACTCTTCCCACCACGGGCCACCCCATGCCCCCCCACGACCGAGTCCCCCTTCTGCGGATATCCCGGATGTTGTAGAACGACACCCGGTTCATTTCTGGCCTAACGGAGATGTAGACCTCATCTGTCGGTCGGATGATCGTCGTATCGTCTTCCGCGTCCATGTTCAACGGCTCGTTCAAGATTCCCCGATTATGTCTGACCTCCTATCACAAGATGAGCTTCGCCGAGTATCGGCCTTTGAAGGTCGTCCGCAGATCCATTGGGACGACGATCCGGTGGAATTCGCCACTCTGCTCGACGTGTTCTACAGGCGAGAGTAGGTGTTTGGTTCTTTTCCGCACGACGACTTTTATTTATTCTGTTCGCAGGCCCCTGTTTACGGATAATCGCCCACCGTTCCGCGAATTCTCTTCGCTGTTGCGGTTGTCGACCAAGTACCAGATCCGCAGCGTCCGCGATGCACTCCTGTACAACTTGCGCGCCACATATACACCCGAGCCGAACGTGGGAGGCGTTACCCCGATCCACCACGGACATTTTGGGGACCCTCAGCCTCACCCCAACGAGATCCTAAAATTATTCCACGAATACCGAATGGATTTCGCTTTGCCATTCGCCTTTTACGAAGCATGTGCGGCAGGCATAAAGTCTCTCACAAACACAGATCCCTCGGTCAAACTTCCTCCCGTCGTTCTCTCACAAGCCGTTCGGGGGTTCTGTACGCTGAAAGAATGGGAGTGGAAGCTCGCCCGGAGCGTTTTGTTCCTCGACCGCAAATCGCACGCGTCGAAGAAGTGCCGACCACTTGATATCCGTTTGACTGATTCTGGATCGCCCTTGCAGGATGTTCTACGCGCCATCTATCCTGGGTCTGAGGTAATAGCTGGAGGCATCTTACACGTAGTTGATTTCCACAGCAGAGATCACTGCACTGATTGCGTGCGGAGATGGAATGTCATCAAGCAACAGACAAAGATGGAACTCTGGAATTCACTCCCTGAAATTTTTGGCATGGAACCTTGGGTAGAGATCTATTCGAAAGGTGACAAAGCTACTTGAGCACTAATTGTACCCTTTTTCTTTCTTCTTTGGAAATGTGGTGTGGGGTTGTAATTCGATTGTGATCATGGGTTTTGTTCGCTGTGTACCTTGAAATGTAACGCGCCGAGTATGAACTATCTACTTCAGGTATTTTTGTAAGTTAAACGCCCTGTACAAGTACTGGTCCCAAATCAGATCGTTGAGTCGCGAGTCTGCAGGGTCTTCGTCACCCTCCACCAATCGCTCAACATGGTGGACGGGTTTGCCGACAGCCGCACGACAGCGAAGAGTTGGGACCAAGTATGAGTCCGCCCAGCCTATATCCGGGGGAGGGCTGTCCTCCAGTTTGCCATATTCTACCTCCTCAGCGGTTGTTTTCCCCCAAGCCATGCGAATTGTTCGAAGGTGTGGTAGTCTGTTTTCCAATAGGGGAACGAAGGGCTCAGAGGCGGCAGATCTGACGTGAGGTCTTTTGAGCTCAACAGCCGTAACCCCATCGCAGAGTGCACCCCACACCCCGAGAAGGGGAGGCGCCCAATCCCCGAACGAACATGAGATGTCGTGACCGTTTTTATCGACCCAGGTCGTATTCAACATCAAGTTGGTGGAACCGTCTCCATAGTCCTTGACCTCCCACCTGATAATAAGTGTCTCCATGGGCCCAAAGGCTCCAAAACGGAGACAACAGAGTGTTGGATGGAGGTCGGGTTTTGTCAGATGAGAGGTGAACGCAACGTTGGTCAAATGCCTCATCTCGATTGGACTTCCGCCGTCTTTGTCCACCTCGGGGCGGATATCACCGAGAGAGATCGAAGTGAGGAGTGGGTGATGGGAAAGAAAGTCTCGCAGCCCAGGTACAGGTAAGGGGGTGTCTGGGTGGCGCCTGTGGCCTGGGAGAGGGGCCCCTTTGATGGGGGGGGGGGAAAGATGATGAGGCCGAAGATGCGAAGGAAGATTTCTGAAGGGAGTCCTTTGACAGGGACACAATCGTTTCGCATGGAGTCGGTCAGGTTGATCACAGACTCCAACGCCTGTCGGAGCTCGAGTAGTTGCGTGCCATCGCCCCTAGGCCAACCTCCCCTTCCTACCGTCTGGCTGCTCGTGGTGGAGGTAAGTATATTGTTTTGTGCACCAATCAGTAAATACTGACCTGAGAGTGAGCTAGCTGCGGGCACAATCCCATGCTGGGTACCGTGACCACAAGCACCGTACCACGAGTGTATCAGATCAAGCGCGAGCAATCGTGGGAACGATCTCCTGGGCGATATCATGCCTCTCAATCCTCTACCTTCAAAAGCTTGGAATACACCAAGCGCGCCTGATGAGGCCTATACTCAGGCCTTATCGTCGCGATGGGTCCCGCACAGGGGCTGCAAAGTAGCCATTGCGTAATGCATTTCCTCTGCTGCTCCGATATCTTTGCCCGACATATCGTGGATATTCAATTATTCAGATCCGACCGAATGACCGCGTGGTTCGATCGGGGAAATAAGTGATTTCCTTTTCTCTTACCTACGGGCTGCTCAGTCTTTGGACCGGCTGCGGCTACATGGTCATAGTCGGATCACCCAGCGGATCTGACATTCCCCGGTTTGGCGTATTGAATGTCACCCTGACATTAGGCCAAGACACACAAACATAAGAGATATATCTACGATGGCTTGGGCGCCGCCCAACTCTCCCAGCCAATTTCGTCGTTCCAATGGTCTGATAGCACTTGCAAGACATCCGCAACGCCTTCGAGAGCAAAACGATGAAAGTGTGGGAGATAGTATTCCCGACCCGCGTTCTGAGGTGCATCACGCAGAACCTTCCTGGACCACGTCGCGCTCCGATTTTGTACTTTCGTCCACCAGTCAAACAGGACGGCCTGGAAGCGTTGTACAATGTTGCTGGTTGTGGCGTCACACACGAGCGTGGAATACTTGTCCATGGCGTTACTTTTGCGACACCCAACAAGGTGGTCCCTTATACTCCTCTCTCCATTTGAATGGCCTTTTGCAATATCCTTGTTGAAGAATACGCTCCAGACCGCGACCCAGAAAAACGATTCCAAGTCATCCACAGGCGAATGCAAGTGACTTCCCTCAGCATCAAGGAGTGCCCGGGACATGAACTCGGGTGTACCCTGTGAGTTGCATCAAGGACAACTTCTCAGGTGATGTGGGAGCAACTCACAGACTTGGCCGCTCGACGCTCCCCAGCCCAATAATGTTCCCAGGAGATCGCAAGGTTGCCATCCGTGACGAATCCAGTACACTGATCTGTGATTCCCAGCTCCTCCACGAGCTTTTCAACCCGCCCGCAAAGCCTCCCGATCGTATCCACTGCCTCCTGATCCAACGACTCGACGTGATCCTTGAACTTCTTGGGTATCTCGAATTCCTTCCTCTCCGCAGGTTCGTCCGTCATGAGGGTATTCCCGAGGCTGACGTCCCTGTGCAAGTGGCCAGATAGATATAACGACAGCCATCCTGCGGGGTAGATAAATCAGTTGGATAAGATCTAAGAGTCGACAAACGTACCTAACAGGGAGTGGGCCCACGAACGTGACAATTGTCACGCAACACTGAAGACGGAGAACCTGAGCGTCCTGACCTCCGGATTCCTTGGAGGGCTGTTGGTGAAAATTTTCCAGAAGCGTTTCTTAACATCGTCTTCCAGAGGGACGAATAGGATGTTCGAAATAACTTCACGATGTCTACCCGCCCCCTCATACGAACACACGTGCGGAATCGTCCCGAATCTGCCAGCGGAGTCACGATACATGTCCGCCTCGTTGCTTCTACGGTCGGTCCCTGGCCAGCTAGTCTTGACGATGACCGTGCCGGTCAAGCCCGATAGGATCGGATCGTCCTCCGAACGAGTGATCCCCTTGGGCTGGACATACACAAGTTGCACGCCGGGGTCGGCTGGGGCCGGTCCATCTGCTGAATAGTTAGCTAGTTCCTAGATCATCTATTTGGAAAAAAAAATCGACCGTCTGCCTGCTCTCCTTTCTCCATTGAGGTGGCCATGGATCTGGCGGGCGGAGGACCCCGTGATCCGTGTCCTATGCTGCGACCGGACCCACCCCGGCGGGGTTTGAGCTT
>Ga0307509_10009626_pt1 | contig 12016 bp, 11 predicted proteins | sample 10_EM_MG_FD_202245 | JGI IMG/M metagenome (GOLD analysis project Ga0307509, IMG submission 202245) | Populus trichocarpa ectomycorrhiza microbial communities from riparian zone in the Pacific Northwest, United States - 10_EM | ecosystem: Host-associated > Plants > Roots > Unclassified | place... | reverse complement strand
GTCTTGAGGCGTCGGGAACGTAAGGTACTTGAATGGTTCTGGCCTAGAACATATCCCCAGCGTCAGTGCCAAGCTCCAGGCTCCCATTGTTTCGAATCGGCAATCAAGAAAGAGCGGGATATGGAGGAGTGAAGGAAATGAAGGAGATTGGGTTGGAAATCGGGTTTGAGGTAATGGTTTGGTGAAAAGGATGGTGATGACGGGCGCTATGATGACTGCGTGGAGAAGAGGACTGGAGAAAGCGGGGATGCGATCGAACGGACCAAGGTTCGGGGTTGCGTTCATTACAATCCCACGCTCCCCGTCCACGGGGGTGAAAATGAAGAGAGGTAATTGAAACCCCTCGTCATGTTCACAGGTCATAGCCGGCAGCACCTGCCCAAAGACTCGTAGCCTTTCGGCTACATATCAGGGCCACGGAGAGACCGATAAACGGTTCGATCGGCTGTATCATGTCCCCGCATGACCATGCCGTACCCACCCCGCTTCATAATCTCATCATTGCCGACCGGTCACAGGAGGTCTCCTGGGGTCTCGTGTGGGTACGGAAAATCAGAAAGGTCACGTGGGGCTCGCGTCAGGCCAGCACCCAAGAGGCAAAACCTGCCTGCCGAACGTCGTCACATTCCGTTCGTTCGGAGAGTAGAAAAGGTCGATCCAGATCATCGGGGGGAGGTCCAGACCGCGGTGGATCCGCGACAAAACGGGGAAGGCATGGTAACACGTCGATGGAGAAGAGAATTGTAAACTCACCAATTCGAGTACCTCCCCAAGACCTCTCCAGACTCCACGTCCAACAACCTGGCAGAAACAACGATCGGCTTAGGCACCTCGCTCTCCTTCGTCCTGGTCGGCTGACCGGGCAGAGGGCCCTTGAACAGTTCTGTGGCAGAGTTCTGCTCCAACACGACCTTCTGTTTCTCGACTCCACCTCTCCAATCCTTGTTTTCCAAATCGAAGGTGACAACGTAGAGGTAGACCTTCTCGGTTGTTCTCGTCATACCGACGGTGGACAGCCATAGTTCGCACGCGACGGTGAAGTACGCTGGCTTGGGGCGCAGGAAATAATCGACGATGGCCCAGCTCGTCACCGGCCAACAATCGTCAATCTTCCAGACCAGCGCCCCAGAGGTGTACTCCTTCCCGGGCCCTTTCCAATTTCGTCGCCAAGCTCGATATGCTGCGGCGAGGCACTCGGCTTGCGTGACTTGGGTATAGTAGATGTAGCTAGGCGCTCGATTCGTTCAGACCCACAGTAGTAGAGTATGTAAAGACGGGGCCACGAACCTTTCAATATCGAACTGGTGCCTGAATTTCTCCACAAGATAGAGCTAGTATCGTCACAGGGTGGGCACGAGACACCACGAGTTTCCAGTAAGCCGCCGACCACACGTATGTGCGGGTGCACTCGATAACTAAAATATGTTGGTGCGGATTCCGAAACTCACCTCCAAAAGCCACTCGCCACCGACGGCCTTGTTGTGATTCACAGAGGTTCTGAATTGATAAGATAAATGATAAGATCGTTTACACTCACTGAACCAAACCAGATAAGGTAAGCAATTGAAGTGGGGCGCTTACCGTGATTGAGGGAAGCGCTCAGACTTGTTATCTCCCGTCCAGAAATCTACGGTGCGGATATTGGGGTATCCTTGCCTTTGAAGGAATTTGGTTGGTCAGTCCCGCAAGCTCGAGTGTGGCCGAGACGCGTGAGAGTACCCACATTCCGAATTCGCTGACGAAACGACCTGCAAGCTTGTCCCAGTTATGCCAAGGTTCCTGTGACCCATACCATACGTTCCACTGGTGGATATCGCCGTACGTCTGGTCAGTGGTTGGCTTGCCATGACCGCTGTACGGAGAACCGCGATGGTAATAGACGCTGGAGTTCTCCGATACCACGGCGGGGAAAACGCGTTCGTAAATGTATCGGGGAGGGAAGTTGGTGCTCCGGAAGTCGCTCGTCTCATCGGAATAACCAAGCCCAAGGCCCAGAGACTCAGCGAAAGCGTAATCTATCCGATCCCGTGAGATGGCTAGAATGGCACCCGGCGGAGGACTGCACCTTCGTTGTTCCCGGCTGAAGTACGTGCACTGCGCATCAGTGATGATGGGGAGCTTGACAAATGGTACGAACCAAAAATCACAAGTGAGGGATGATGCCTGAGCCTCCTCACGTTCTGCTCTGCTTCCAACCTCACCGAATCGAGGAACGAATCGTATACCGGGTACTTGAACGGGGGTCATCGATAAACTTTCCACACAACGAAAAACGCGGTACCAACCTGACCGCACGCGAACATGAAATCCTCGAGATCTGGAGGCCGAGAGGATCCCCCTATCGATCTTTTCCTCAACGAAAACAGGATAGTTCCCTTGGGGAGAAGGACAGACCTTCATCCTCTCTCACGCACGGACTTCGTCATAATAAATTCTCGTTGGCCTTCACGGTTCCTCTCCACCCTCGTTTCCCTCTAACCCAATCCTAGACCATTCGTAAACGTGAGGCTGACCCCGGCCACTCCCTTTTCCGGTATGGCGCGTGTGTTTGTTTGCACAGGTCTTGGAGGAAGTCGAAGGTGTGGGGGTAGTCGTGTTCGACGGACTGAGAGACATCGATGATGTAGAGGTGGGAAACGTGGTAAAGGATCTTGTATTCGGAAAGATCGGCGTGGACGAGTTTGCATTCGCGATACATTTTGCGAACGACGAGGAGAAGCTCTTGATATCGGTCGGGGTAGGAAGAAGGGGGAATCAGGTGTTCTGCATCCTTGAGTCGAGGTGAAGCCCTGAGTGCATATCAACGGAATTGTAAATTCATACACGATGTAGCCAACTGAACCGGAGATAATCACCACCCTTCCGAGTTTCCAACAGGGCTCATAACGAGGACATTCTCCCCAACTTCGACGGGCTCCGGAGAGTGTATTCTGGCAGCGTTGAGCCTGGGTAGGTTCCGCGTCTCCGTCTCCACAGTTTGACCATTTTCCGTGGGTTCTTGGAGTAGCCACGACGAAAGCAGTATTCACCCGTGACATAGCGGCCTCGGTCCTTAGGGATGAGGATGGACGTTTTTTAGATCTTGACGGCGAGGTGGTTGACGTTGGCCTGAGTGTTCGGTAGGGGGGAACGAGATACAATGGTGATAGTGTTGAGTCCAATCGTTGAACGGACGGGGAAGGAATGAATCTACCGACTTCTTTCCCCGTACCAACGCATCCATTGACCCCGTAGATAACCTCTCTGGCGATCACCTTGTAGAGAATGATCCGGGATCCAAGACCTGTTCGTTGGTGACTTGTCCTTGAGGTTTGCATACTGACTCGGGCCCTTGCGGTTCACGCTGACGCCAAGATCATACGGCTGGTCGATTTTCGATATTCGGGAGTAAAATTTAGACAAGGCGGTGAATTGATCAACTGTCTTGTCTTTCCTCGAGGGAGTGGTGGCCGCGTTGTTGTTATCGGTCGGTTGATGGCGGGGAGTGGGGCGAGTGTGGATTTCGTGAGGGACCTCGGGATTGTGTTTGCCGAGCCGTTGTGGGACCGTACGGCGACGTGTTGCCGAAGACGATTGACCTGTTTAGTGAAGGTCTGCCGAAAGGAAGAAAGGAGGGCTGTAAAGTGAAAGACAAAAGGGGGTTTAAAAAAAAGGCAAGCCTCGCTCTGCGATCTCCCAGTCCTCGTCTTCGACTCGCAGATCGTCGGATAGGTCGAGGTCGGACAGCGGTTCTTCTTCGTCGGTGGCTGAGTCTACTTGGTCGACGTATGCGCGATCGCTGCTCGACCACCCGCAGGATAGCCGACGGGGTCTTGTTGTCGAGGCGAGGATGACACGACCGGTTGCCATAAACGGAAGGACAGTATGCACGAGGCTCGCGTCGCACCATCAACAGGTTTTATTTGTCGCTGTTATCATCCGACGGACTTTTAGTTTCGGGACTTAGTGCCATGCCGGGGTGCCGGGCGGCCCGGGCCCCAATAATTGGAGCCCTATAAACGACCGCTGTAAACGGACGTCCGGCCTTCATCGCTCCCCCACGACTTACTCTTCGAATGGGTTCAAAGATATCGAAAGCAAAGCGTCTGGCGGCCACCACCCCACAAGATATTATCGACGAGATCTTGGATCACCTCGCCGCAGATTCAGACTTTCAATCCCTCCGAGCATGTGTTCTCGTATCAAGATCGTGGGTTCCATCGTGCCGGCGACACCTCTTCCACACTGCCGACTTGACTCGGGGGAAGATGGAAATTTGGCTCTATGCGTTCCCGGTCCCCGAGGAGAGCCCCGCCCACCACTTCCGGGCCCTACGTCTCACGATCACAGGGATTAACTGGTTTCCCGACAAGTTTTTCGAACACGCTCCCCTGTTCACGAATGTGCGAAAGTTATATCTGTTTGGAAGGGAAGATTGTCTGGAGTCCCGGTTACCTTCGCTTTGGAGGTTACCGGAGTATGTAACCTCTTTGACCATCCAGGCTCCATTTGGGGGAGTCAGTCTTGTGGGAATCTGGGACATTATGGCGCGGCTACCGAACTTGAACGATCTGTCATTATGGGGGGGGGTTATCCCGGCAGACAGGAATGCGTTGCTAGGGATTGGGACGGTCCCAAGGGGGAGATTTGGTGGGGAATTGGTACTTCGCGATGTCTACTCCAAAAGAAGGGATGCCACCATCATTTTGTTCAAGATCCTAACTGGGTCGCCCTTTTCCAAGGTGGGGATTGACTGTGCGCGCGAGCACATTCCCCGGGTCATCAGGTTGGTAGAGGCGTGTAGCGAGACCATCGTGAAGTTGTCCCTCAATGTCTTTTTCAGCGGTAAATACCATCCGTTCTCGTCCAGTTGATTCTGGTGCGCGGGCCACTAATGTTGATGCTACCCCCCAGACGCAGATCCTAACCGCGAGGCCTTTAAGCGGTCCTTCAATTTCTCCAAATTCCCAAAGCTCAAAGAAGTAAATTTTGGGCAGATGGTCTGTGAGATGGGCAGGGGTCTCCCCTGGATCCCTATGGCGCTTTCAACCCTCAGTCCCACCACCTCTCCGCACTTCTCTTCTTTCCAACTCACCTTCATCGGCTCACCCTTCCACCTACCCCGCGAATTCCTGATCGAAGATATGGGTAATGATCTTCAACGGATCGCAGACCAAGTCACCCGTATCAAACGTGAATTCAATGGAGCGGTCAATTCTACGGTGATCCGAGATCCAGGGTTTGAGGCGGTGTTGAAAACACGGTACTCAATGTGAGGTATGTGCCAGTGTTAGCAACACTTTGTATTCACGCTGACTCGTGTTCATTTGTATCCGCGGATCCTCGGGCATCAGCAAACCAGTAATTTTTGTAAAGTAGAAAAGTAGTGTTGTCACCTCCGTACCTGAACTCGCCGATTGATGATCTCCAATCCTTCTACTACACGACCCAGTGGGCAGCGGCCTCCAACGACGGTGCAGGTGAGGGGAGGTACAACGGGATCGAGATCCAAGAGTTTCGGGAGATGATAGCGGGTGACAAACGGGAACGAGCTAGTAGCCTGGTTCGGGACGACCTCCTTCCTGCCACGGCGGGGGTGGAATATGGTCCGTTCTTCGCCCAGTCTCTGGCTCTTTTGAGTCCGTGGTAGACAAAGTTGGCCGCCCTGGGCCGTGACTGGAGTCTTGTGATGCGTCAGGCCGCTGGACTCGACGGTGGCGAGAGGGAGAAACACCTTGGCCGAAATCTCTTAACCTACGGCTACCGCGGGGTGGGAGAGTACTTCGAACTTGTCTACGAGCACCGTGGATCGCTGCAGAGGGCAAATTAGATTTCGATCTCGAATTACTACATTAATGTCCTTGTCACCTATTGTCACCTATCAACGGAGCAAGCTCGGGGTTACAGAACGTGAAGAACGAATGTAAAGCGACCACCCATGGCCAGTGTAATCAAGCCTAATGCGCCGCTTCGCGAAGATTCACGGTGGGGATCGATAACTCTGCTAAGTTAGCACGACACCCTGGGATCCCATGACGGCCCGGTTCCCGAGCAACGGTGACCGACAGGTCGCCGGTCATCAATGATGTGTGATGGCCCCCCCATTCTGTGGAAAAAGGGGCAACGATTCCAAGTTTTGACGGCGAGTGACAGCTCCCCATCGCACTTTGTTTGCCCTACGTGATCGCGGGTGGCGGCTATCCTCAAATCTTCAGGCGAAACTTATACTTACCCCGGTGCGGAATCGTTCGGCGGGTTTGACAATCGGCGTACCTGTTTTTCTTCCCGGACTCTGAACAGGGCCTCGGCTGAACGAGACGGGGGTCAGAGAACTTAGCGGGGGATGGTCGTTCACCGAGATCGGGGGTGGTGAAGGAACCAAAGATGGAGAGCGTGCATGTCGAGTTGCTCAAGGCGGGGAGGATCCCGGACCCTGTGAGTCGGTTCTTTCTCTCAGCGGACCTCTTGTTGATCGAACCACGATCTATCCAAGTTCGTCGGGTTACACGAGTGGGATGTGCAGTGTCAGTCCTTATGCCGTTCGATGTGCACAAAAAATAAACAGCATTGCGCACGGGTAGATTGAGTCGCACGCACCGCACCGCGCATACCCCCCAGCCACCGCGCGCGCACCCTAAGTTCTTTAGAGGGGGTTTCTTTGGGATTTACCGCCTGGTCCCAAACTATACGAGGGGTAGGGATGTTTTACCGACAATTTTTGTACTATTTAGGGACGGTTTACGGAGGTGTAAGAGTTTCTCTGCTCAACAGAACAGCCGCGGGATTACCCGATTCGGGCGCTTATCGGCACCCGGTATGACCGCTGGGTCCCTATTATACTCCCGTCCACGAGTTCCCGTTTATTTAATGAGTGTAAGCAATCTAACACCCTATTTACCACACCAAGAGGCCAATTCCAGGCTCAAACGGATCACAGGTACGTGTCGGGCGCTGACCTGTCAAACGGTTGAAGTTGACAACGCCGGACCGATGCCTCTGGACATCGGCACCGCCGCGGCGCCGCCAGAGATCGGATCACGGACCTCGGAAGTTCCCGTCGCCGTTCCGTTGAACAGAAAAACTGTTACACATCCGTAAAACCGTCCCTAAATAGTACAAAAATTGTCGGTAAAACATCCCTACCCCTCGTATAGTTTGGGGCCAGGCGGTAAATCCCAAAGAAACCCCTTCTAGGGAACTTAGGGTGTGCGCGCGGTGGCTGGGGGGTATGCGCGGTGCGGTGCGTGCGACTCAATCTACCCGTGCGCAATGCTGTTTATTTTTTGTGCACATCGAATGGCATAAGCTACAGCTGTCGGTACCACAGTCCCGGTCTTCCCGCTTGGCGGTGTTGATAATGTGAACTGCACCATCTTCAGCCGCCACGGCCAACAAAGAGCTCCTCCCACATTCCGAGCCTGAGGGTGGTGTTCAGTCGGAACGTGATTTCTGTAATGACACCCCTCCTCACCATTGGAGAAGCCACAGGTGTATGGCGGCAAGATGGTGACACCATCCCTGACGGAGTGACAGTAAAACGTGTCCGCCTTCTCTGATGAGACGAAACTCTCCAATATCTTGTTCATCGGTACTGATAGCAGTCATCAGCTTCTGACCACTACTCTGCCAGAAACGGGACATTACGCACTCAATGACTGGACAAACACATTCCTCGCCCGATGGATGTTCCGTAACATCTTGAACATGTTCATCCTAGGCACTCGTACCTCCTCCACGACACCCTCAACAAGGCACTGTGGCTCATCCTCCTGGCTCCCCATAACTATCCCTATCCTCAGCTTCTTGCTGTGTGGCTCAGTCGTGCCATCATCTGAAAGGCGTTTATCAGGTTGAAAAACGCATGAAGCGTAGATCCATCGTGTGTGTTATACTTCGCAGAACGGTGCTCGGGTGGTTATCCATTGGGAGTGGGAGGGTGGGAGGATGATAGTCGCGTGATTATCCTTGGCGGCAGAGTCGTGGAAGCTCGAGTAACTTGATCACGTGGTTGTGTCTCGGATCAAAATCCCCATGTCCGTGCGTGAAAATACAGCGCTCTAATTAAATGCGGAATTTGCAACCATAGAATTGGAGAATGGAGAGAAACACGAAGAGGGGATATTAAGAGGGGGAATGGGAATAGGGTTTGGAGGTGAAATTGGGGGCAGAATGTAAAGACGAATGCGAATGGAGTGGTTAAATTATTTGCTAAAATCCGATGCGCCGCTTGAATCCATGAGAATTAGAATCAGCGAGTCTCAAAGGAGAATAGAGAGATGGGGCCCACAGTATATTTAATCTCATCCGTACCCTCCGGAATATGAATTATCTCGATCCGCGAGGGAAGCCCCCCCACCTCCTGCTCCACCGCTACCGCCCGCTCCAACTCTTGCAGTAATATATCGTCAACCTTCTTTGCGACCAATACCAACTTGTACCTCCGGGTTTCGTGCATAGCACGAAAAATTTCAAAATGTCTGTGGTACCAGCCCACCTCCGACCCGGCCCACCTATGCGCAGGTAGCCGGCTATAGAAGGCGGACGGTCCATAAACGATGACGACATTGGAGAACGGAGGGGCCCTGATGCCAACGAGCACGTTCCGGAAGGTGTCCTTGATGACCTCCAGATCAAGATCATGGTACGTGGGAATAAGGGTGGACGCATGAAACTGAAGTTCCTGGAGCGATCTACACGGGGCTAGATTGATATTGCGACGGAGCCTGGCAGAACCGTCAGGTAGGATTTCCATATCTGTGGGATCATTAGCTGGGCTCACAATGCCTTTCGCAGAGGTTGCTTACCACAGACATTGGCGCCGCTCAACTCCAGCGTCTCCACTGTTTCCAGGCAGGCGGACAGCAGATGGTTTGTCCCACGACCCATGATCTGCATGTGGCGGAAATGTAAACCACTGGGAAGGCATGCCACTGCCGCCACGATGGCTTCTCCACAAACGGAAATCGAACACCGCCCTCCTAAGGGAGGATTAGTAGGGAAAGCCGGCACTGGGCTGTTCTCAGGGGTCGATTGAGGATTGTCCACACAGTATTCCAGTTCAAGATCCTCCAGCTGCGGAAATGACCTGATAAAGAACGAGAATTGTCGACTGGACCCTTTTGCACCTGCCAGGCTGAGAGATCGAAGGTTTCTGAAAAACTGTCCAAAGTGTGTCCCGAGGTCCGGGAAAAAACTTGCAAGGTCCAGGTTTGAAATGGAGAGAACTCGGACGTTCTCCAACCGGGAGAAGTCTTGGTGATCCAAACGACTAAATTGCCCTGCGGAGAACCCATGATCGAACCCATCGATAACCACCCTCGTGAGGTAGGGAAGATAGCTGAGGTTCGAGGCCCTCCGGAGGGGTTTGGGCCACTCGTACCGCGAGTTGGGATTGGAATGAATGAACAACGTTTCGTGGAGGTGTTGAGCAGCAGCACACCGCAGTGAGTGACAAACAAGAGTGCACACTTGTAGACTGCGTTTGTCACGAATGAGATATCCAATAATCGCGTCAACAGCCTCTTGAGGAAGTCCGCGAGGGAGTACAGCAACAGGCGGTGCCTCGGGGAGTACAGCAGTAGGTGGTGCCTCGGGGAGTACAGCAGTAGGTGGTGCCTCGGGGAGTACAGCAGCAGGTGGTGTCCCAGGGAGTACAGCAGCAGGCGGTGCCCTACTAGGGAGGGGCCAGATGCAGTCGATGAACTTCTCGATCACTACGGTTCATATAAACAATGGGATACAATGTGTCAATTGTGTCCCAAGTAGTGGATAACGGAAATACCTAAGATTGTGATTGCCGTGATGACCCACATCACGTTGTTGTGTTAGGGGTGGATTGAGGGCGAGGTCGAGGTAGGACAAGGCCAGTGTGGAGGTCAAGCAACTGCAGGGCCGTAGACGAGGAATCGGGGGAGCACGACTAGATGTGGGACGAAAAAGATGACAACGACGATAGGGGGAATGAAGGTCGAAGCGCTGGGGTAGAGGAAATGAATTGAGGGTGATTGTGGAACTAGAGGACTAGACGTGGATGATGTAGATGTTGACAAGGTGAGACAGCAATGTGGATATTGACGAGGCGAGACAATACAAGATGAGATGAGAGGGCAAATGCAGAGGGAAAGGTGGGTGTCATTAGGGGTAGCCAAGACTAGGATTATATACTACAGAGCAGGACTGAAACCTGGGAGCATCACAGAGGACCACGGAACAAATGGGAACCTCACGTGACAAGCGGATCGGAGCCTGGAAGAGGGGTAAACATTGTCGAGAAGAACGGTGACAACAGAATCCAGAGGTGGTAATTACAAAAATGAGGGAGAACGGTGCTACATAAAAGAATGTATGACCTCCAGAGAGTATTGAAGGCAAGGCCAGACCAGGACTGGACCATAGGAGACATGAGCAAGGACGCGCCACACGATGGAGCAACTGTGGGAAACTCATCGGGGTGAAGGCGTTGGAAGACATGGCGCACATGCTACATGCATTCAATAGGTATGGCCAAGTCACCATACCCAAACCGGTGAAGCCTGACCTCCAGCAACGTCCTTAGGACCAAAAGGATACGCATCAGCGAACTGAGTCATCAGGAAACCTCGTGATCGCTTTTGTCACTTTTTCCCACTTTTTTCGGGCTTATTTTTTCCAACTTAGAAGCACTTGTTACTTTTTTCACCTTAGACACACTTGCTACATCGAGGAGATTATTCCTCACATATTATATGCAAATGGATTGATACCACCAGCACAGCGCTACTCTTGTAACAAAAGAGGTCATAAAAAAGAGCCCTGGGGCTCGCTCCCGGATACAATGGGGGGCACTCGAGTACATGAGAAATATGCCTTCATCCAAGGTACCGAGCGTATGAAGAAAGCCAACGGATAACGGGTTCGTATGAGGGAGTCCGTGAATGGAGTCGTCGGTCAAAAAGTTGATCGCAGAGGATACTAGGACATCGAGCGGTTGGCGTGGTAGAGCTGGAGACGGTCACGATCTACAAGGCCGACGGGTGACGTACAAATGAAATAGAGGGATGGAGAACACCGACAATGGACTTGAAGGGCCAGCCGAACCTGATGTCGGAGTTTTGGTTCGGGTGGAGGGGACGCTCTCCTTCGGTTTGAACGCTCGCACCTTCATCGGACACTTGAAGTGAAATGGACATCGTCTTGGACTTCTTTGTAGCTCGTGGGTTGGCGGCAGCCGAACCATCCGCGGGCCACTTTCTGGATCTGGATGTGGTGTTGACCTTGGGGGCGAATGAACCGGTCGGCGGAGCCCCAGCAGCCCAAAAAACAGTTGAATGTACAGAATTACCGGTCTACTTGGCCCAGCGTCACAAACTTGCTGAAGCCGCGATGCCGGACCGCCAAACTCCAATTGAGTGGCATGTGGCACTAATTTAAGCTGTGATGAGTACGGAAAAGCAGTCCATCGCAACAACAACCGCGTTCTCGACTTCTCGCAGCTCACTTCCGATCATTTTTTTATTTATTTATTCAAGGCTTATCCCGCTACGGCTACTATTACAAGGGCCAGGCGCGGCTGGTCATAGGGAACCCCTAAGACCAATGTATAAACAAAGGGAAATATGTAGAAGGAGAATTGGGTGGTGGGGGAATGGGGTAGGATACGCTCGGCGAGCCGAGGGGGTGGGCCCAAGATGTGGTCTATGCTACCAAACAAAGATCACGCGGGTGGAGGAGTTTGCGGATGTAACATCGAAAGAAAGTGAACCCTAGTCGGGTTTCGGTTCAGGTCGGGGGGCGCCAGACTTGGTAAAAGCGCCGGATCTATGCATGAACTGGATCAGGTCAGGTAGCCCGCTGCGGGGGTCGAATAGGTGTCGAAGGGAGAAGTTGTGTGCGTGGAGGCCGGGGTGGTTCCTCCTGAGTATATTGCGGTACGCCTCGTACCGAGGGCAGTCGCATATGATGTGTTGTCTTGTCTGTGGTATTGGATCAGTGACTTCGTCTGAACATGTGCACCAGGGGGACTCAGTCGGAACGAATCGTTGGTAGTACTCGCCGGTAA
>Ga0307509_10009625_pt1 | contig 12017 bp, 13 predicted proteins | sample 10_EM_MG_FD_202245 | JGI IMG/M metagenome (GOLD analysis project Ga0307509, IMG submission 202245) | Populus trichocarpa ectomycorrhiza microbial communities from riparian zone in the Pacific Northwest, United States - 10_EM | ecosystem: Host-associated > Plants > Roots > Unclassified | place... | reverse complement strand
AGCTCGTCGCCGAGGCCGGCTACATGGAGAAAAAGCCCACCGGCGAGGACACCCAGAAGCTGGCCAAGTTCACCTTCGCGCCGACGCTGTCGACCGGCCCGGGCTTCTTCAACCGGCCCGAGCTGCGTCTGTACGTGACCACCGCCAAATGGAACAACGCGGCCAACACCGCCTCGGGCCTGGGCGGGCTGACCGGGCTGGGTGACGGCAAGACCAAGGGCACCAGCTACGGGGCGCAAGCTGAAATCTGGTTCTGACCCCGTTCTGACGATACTGGCGGCCGGGCCCGCACCCCCGCGGGCCCCGTGCCGCGCCGATCCAGATGTCAGCGGGACGTCACCGAGACTTCAGCGAGACCTCCGATGAACACGTTCAAGACACGACAAGCGACCCCGCCCGCCCCGCGCGGGCGGGTGCTGGCGGTGGTGTGCGCGGCGCTGCTGGGAAGCAGTGCCGCGCAGGCCGGCTGGTTCGATGGCCTGCTGGCCCAGGGCCAAACGCCCGCCACGAGCGCGAACGCCAAGCAGCGGGTCTGGCAGGTGCGCGAGTTCTCGCGCATCGAGCTGGTCGCACGCGAGGCCGGTGCCGAGCCCAACCAGCACCCGGCCACGGTGTCGGCCGACGTGCTGCGCCAGCAGCTCGCGCAGGTGCAGTTCACCGGCCGCAACGGGGCGCAGGCGCTGTTCTCGGCCGACGAGGTGGGCGAGCTGGTCGGGCCGCTGGCGCAGGCGCTGGGGCGGGCCGGGCCGGGCGACGACGTGCTGCTGCTGAGCAGTGCGCGGCGCGCGGGCGACATCTTCGTGTCGCCGCTGGCCGTGACCGTGCGGCTGTTCGTGCAAGGCGGGCAGCTGCAGTTCATCGTGCACGACGCGCGCTTCGAGTTCTACGATGTCTACCGCGGCACGCAGGCCCTGCCGCGCTTCAGCTACGGCTCGCGCAGTGCGGCCGGGGCGGTGAGCGTGCAGAGCGCGGGGGTGACGAACCGGCGCGCGGACTGGCTCGCGATCCCGCTGCAGGCGGTGGCCGCGCCGGTCGGGGCGGCACCTGCTGCGGCCGTGGTCGCACCGCCGCCCGCGGCGGCACCGCCCGCCGCCCCGGTGCGCAAGGCCTTGGACGCACCGGCCGTCGAGGACATCGAGCGGCGCCTGGAGACGCTCAAGCGCTTGCGCGAGAAGAACCTGATCACCGAGGACGAGTACCAGCAAAAGCGCAGGGAGATCCTGCAACTGCTGTGACCGCGCTGCGCGGTCTACACCACTACAACCATACCAACCATACCGACCCACCGGTTCCGTGGGACCACAAAAGGAGATGACCATGAACTCACTGCTGCAGCCCCGTCGCCTGGCCCTGATGCTGGCGGCTGCTTCGACGCTGGGCCTGTCGGGTCTGGCGCTGGCCCAGTCCACTGGCGGGCCGTCGTCGGCGGAGACGACCGCGCCTGGTGCCAGCAAGGCGCCCGAGCAGGCCGCCATCGATGCCTGCAAGGACAAGAAGGCGGGTGACCGCGTGCGTTTCACCGATGCCAAGGGCAAGAAGCGCCACTGGGCTTGCGCCACCGTCGATGGCGTGCTCGCCGCTCGCTCGGGTGTGGCCACCGCGGCGACCACGCCGAAGAAGAAGAAAGAGTAAGCCCAGCCGCCGGGTCACGCCGCGGGGAAACACTCCGGGGCGTGTCTAAACGCTGTCTTAACATCACGGGCCGCGACCCCCACCCGCCCGATGAAACTGCTGCTCGCCGAAGACGACACGATTCTTGCCGACGCGCTCGCCGCCAGCCTGAAGGGCAGCGGATTCGACGTTGAGGTCGCCGCCAACGGCGCGGTCGCCGAGTACCTGCTGCTGCGCCACGACTTCGACATCGGCGTGCTCGACCTGGGCCTGCCGCTGGTCGACGGCCTGACCGTGCTGCGCCGCGTGCGCGAGGCCAAGCCGGAGCTGCCGATGATGGTGCTGACCGCACTCGACGGCCTGGAGCAGCGCGTCGCCGGGCTGAACGCCGGCGCCGACGACTACCTGACCAAACCCTTCGATTTCCCCGAGCTCGAGGCGCGCATCCGCGCGCTGCTGCGGCGCGCGCACGGCGCGGCCGGCGCGGCCGCGGTGCAGCTCACCGGGCTGCTGCGCTTCGACCGCGAGGCGCGCCGTGCGACCGTGGACAAGGCGCCGCTCGAACTCTCGCCGCGCGAATGGACGCTGCTGGACCTGCTGCTGACGCAGCGCGACCGCGTCGTCACGAAAGAGCAGATCGTGCAGGGCTGGACGCCCGACCCGAACGACCAGAACCCGGGCTCGATCGAGGTCTACATCCACCGCCTGCGGCGCAAGCTCGACGGCTCCAAGGTCTCGATCCGCACCGTGCGCGGACTCGGCTACCTGCTCGAAGTCGAAGCCTGAGCGCACACGATGCCGCAGACCTCGTGGCTCTCGCGGCTGCCGCTGGGCGCGCTGCGGCGCGTGCCGGGGTTGACGCCGGGCACGCGCTCGCTGCACCGCCACCTGCTGCTGTGGCTGCTGCTGCCGCAGCTGGTGCTGTGGCTGGCCGCGGCCAGCTTCACCTACCAGCTCGCCGACTCGTACGCGAACCGTGCGATCGACGCGAGCCTGAGCACCGCGTCGCGGGCGCTCGCGCGCCAGGTCAAGCCCAGCGGCAGCGGTCTGTACATCGACTTCCCGCGCGCTGCGCAGGACATCATCGAGGCCGACCCCGACGACCGCGTCTACTACATGGTGAGCACGCCGCCGGGCGAGTTCATCCTCGGCAACAGCCAGGTGCCGCCGCCGCCGACCATCGACGATCCACGCCTGGGCCAGCCCTATCTGTACGACGGCAAGGTGCGCGACCCGGGCGGCGATGGCCGCCGTGACGTCAACGTGCGCGTGGCCGCGCTCTACCTGGCCTATGGCGAACCGGGCAAGCCGCAGCGCATGCTGGTGCAGGTGGCGCGCAGCCGCACCAGCCGCGAAGAGCTGGCGCGGCAGATCCTGATCGACACCGCGCTGCCGCTGTCCGGGCTGATCGTGCTGATGTCGCTGATCGTCTGGGGCGGCATCCGCGGCGGGCTGGCGCCGCTGGCGCGGCTGCGCAGCGTGGTCGAGAGCCGCGCGCCCAACGACCTCGCGCCGATCCGCCTCGAGGCCGCGCCCGAAGAGGTGCGCGGCCTGGCGCGCGCGCTGAACGCGCTGCTCGCCGAGGTGCGCGAGAACGTCGATGCGCAGAAGCGCTTCATCAGCGACGCCGCGCACCAGCTGCGCACGCCGCTGGCAGGTCTGAAAAGCCAGACCGAACTCGCGCTCAGCAGCGCCGGCGTCTGCGCCGACCCGGAGCTGCGCGCGCGTCTGCAACGCGTGCACGAGAGCGCGACGCGCAGTGCCCACCTGGTGAGCCAGCTGCTCGCGTTGGCGCGCGCCGAGCCCGAGGCGGCGATGGCGCAGTCGCGCACGCGCTTCGACCTGCAGCGGCTCGCGCGCGAGGTGGCCGCCGAGCAGGTGCCGCGCGCGCTGGCCGCGGGCATCGACCTCGGCAGCGAAGACAGCGAATCGGCCGAGACGCCGCTGCACGTGCTGGGCAACGCGATGCTGATCCGCGAGGCGCTGGTGAACCTGATCGACAACGCGATCCGCTATGCCGGCCGCGGCGCGAGCATCACGGTGGGCGTGCAAGCGCAGGGCGCGGATGCGGTGCTGTTCGTCGAGGACACCGGCCCGGGGCTGCTCGTGGCCGACCGCGAGCGCGTGTTCGAGCGCTTCGTGCGCGCCACGCACGAAGGCAACGGCTGCGGCCTGGGTCTCGCGATCGTGCGCGAGATCGTCGAGCGCAGCAGCGGCCACGTGGCACTCGAGGCGGTGCAGCCGCACGGGCTGCGCGCGGTCGTGCGGCTGCCGCTGGTGGTCTGACGTCGCCGCGCGCGTCAGGACTTCAGGCGCCAGCCGCTCTTCATGATCCAGGTCGCGACGCCGAGCGCGATGAAGAAGAACACCAGCGTCATCGAGAAGCTCAGGCCTACGTGCATCTCGGCCTTGCCGAAGAAGCTCCAGCGAAAGCCGCTGATCAGGTAGACCGAGGGGTTCAGCATCGACAGCTTCTGCCACACCGGCGGCAGCATGCTGATCGAGTAGAACGGGCCGCCGAGAAAGGTCAGCGGCATCACGATCAGCATCGGGATCAGCTGCAGCTTCTCGAAGCCGTCGGCCCAGATGCCGATGATGAAGCCGAACAGGCTGAAGGTGACGGCCGTCAGCACCAGAAAGCCCAGCATCCAGATGGGGTGCTCGATGTGGATGGGCACGAACATCGCGGCGGTGGCGAGAATGATCAAGCCGATCAGCACGGACTTGGTCGCCGCCGCGCCGACGTAGCTCAGCACGATCTCGACGTGCGAGATCGGCGCCGACAGCAGCTCGTAGATCGTGCCGGTGAACTTGGGGAAGTAGATGCCGAATGACGCGTTCGAGATGCTCTGTGTCAGCACCGACAGCATGATCAGGCCGGGCACGATGAAGGCGCCGTAGCTGACCTCGCCGATCTGCTGGATGCGCGAGCCGATCGCCGAGCCGAACACGACGAAGTACAGCGCCGTCGACAGCACCGGCGAGATGATGCTCTGCGTGATGGTGCGCCAGGTGCGCGCCATCTCGAAGCGGTAGATGGCCTGGATCGCGGGGATGTTCATCGGGACTCCTCGACCAGGCTGACGAAGATGTCTTCGAGCGAACTCTGGGTCGTCTGCAGGTCTTTCAACGCGATGCCCGAGCGGTTCAGGTCGTCGAGCAGCGCAGCGACCGCGTTCTGCGACGCGCGCGGGTCGTAGGCATAGGTCAGCGCGCTGCCGTCGGGGCTCAGCGTCAGCTGGTGCACGGCCAACGCGGCGGGAATCTCGGCGAGCGGGCGCTGCAGCTGCACCGTCAGCTGCTTCTTGCCGAGCTTGTGCATGAGCGTGACCTTGTCTTCGACCAGGATGATCTTGCCGTGGCTGATCACGCCGACGCGGTCGGCCATGTCCTCGGCCTCCTCGATGTAATGCGTGGTCAGCACGATGGTCACGCCGGACTCGCGCAGCGCCCGCACCATGGCCCACATGTCCTTGCGCAAGGCGACGTCGACGCCGGCGGTCGGCTCGTCGAGGAACAGCACGCGCGGCTCGTGCGACAAGGCCTTGGCGATCATCACGCGGCGCTTCATGCCGCCCGAGAGCTGCATGATCTTGTTGTCCTTCTTGTCCCACAGCGACAAGGCCTTCAGCGTCTTCTCGATGTGCGCGGGGTCGGGCTTCTTGCCGAACAGGCCGCGGCTGAACGACACCGTGGCCCAGACGGTCTCGAACGCATCGGTGGTGAGCTCCTGCGGCACCAGGCCGATCATCGAGCGCACCGCGCGGTAGTCGGCGACGATGTCCAGGCCGGCCACCGTGACGCGGCCCTCCTGCAGGCGGACGATGCCGCAGATCAGGCCGATCAGCGTGGTCTTGCCGGCGCCGTTGGGCCCGAGCAGCGCGAAGATCTCGCCGGGGCGGATCTCCAGATCGATGTGGTCCAGCGCGCGAAAGCCCGAGGCGTAGGTCTTGGCGACGCCCGCCACCGAGATGATGGGCGGCGTGCGTGAGGTCGTCTCAGCGGTGTGGGTCATGGGATGCGGGAGTGTACGGACTCCGCTATCTTGCGCCACGCCACCGACAAACGCCCGCCGCGCCCTCAGGCCACTGCCGGGCCCGGCGTGCGGCGGCCGAACATGCCCCAGCCCTGCATAGCCAGCACGACCTCGCCGCGCTGGTTCAGCGTCTCCCATTTCGACAGCACCAGCCCGACCGCGGGTCGGCTCGCCATCGGCCGCGCCTCGAGCGTGGTCAGGCGCACGCTGAGCACGTCGCCGGGGAAGACGGGCTGCTGCCAGCGGATGTTGTCGAGGCCGGGCGAGCCCAGGCTGCTGGACTGCAGCAGCACCGCATCGACGGTCATGCGCATCGTCATCGCGCAGGTGTGCCAGCCGCTCGCCGAGAGTTTGCCGAACAGCGACTTCTCGGCGGCTGCGTCGTCGAGGTGGAAGGGCTGCGGGTCGAACTGGCCGGCGAAGGCGAGCACGTCTTCGCGGGTGACCGGCGTCGCGCCGAACTCGCGGGCGCTGCCGACGGCGAAGTCTTCCCAATACAGACGGGTGGGTGTGGTCGTGGTCACGAGGTCGAGGTGGAGAGGGGCGATGCGCCAGAGGATAGCGACTCGCGCGCCAGCGCGTCCAACACCAGCTCGGCCGCCGCGAGGTCTTCGAGCGCGGTGCCGACCGACTTGAACAGCGTGATCTCGCCGGCATCGGTGCGGCCCGCGCGTGTCCCCTGGCAGAGCTCGGCCAAGGTGGCTTGCAGCTGCGCCGCGCCGAACGCGCCGGCGCCGATGGCGTCGAGCACATCACCGGCCTTCGTCAGCGCCTCGGGCGTGTCGGCGAACACCCGGCTGCGTGCGAAGCAGGCCGCGTCGGCCTCGCGCATCTGCGGCGTGAAGCTGCCGATCAGGTCGAGGTGGGTGCCGGGACGCAGCCAGTCGCCACGGATCAGCGGCGCGGTGGCGAGCGTGGCGCTGCTGACGATGTCGGCGCGGGCGACGGCGTCGGCGAGGTCGTCGACGACACGCGCGTCGAAGCCGGCGCGACGGAGGTCGTCCGCGAGCGCGTGCGCCGACGCGGGCCGGTGGTTCCAGACCGACACCTCGGCGATGGGCCGCACCGCGCGCATCGCCTCGGGGATCAGCGACGCGACGCGGCCGGTGCCGACGACGAGCAGCCGGCGCGCATCGGCCCGAGCCAGGAACGATGCGGCCAACGCCGACGCGGCCGCCGTGCGGCGCGAGGTGATCTCGTTGCCGTCGAGCTGCGCGAGCGGCACGCCGGTGGCGGCGTCGAACAGCAGGTAGGTCGAGTGCAGGCCGGGCAGCTGCTTCGCGCCGTTGCCCGGAAAGATCGTCACGGTCTTGATGCCGAGCCGGCGCCCGGCGCGCCAGGCCGGCATCAGCAGCAGCGTGCCGGCGTCGCCGATCTGGTGCGTGTGCCGCAACGGGACCTCGCAGCCGCTCGTGAACAGCGCGCGCAGCGCCTCGACCAGCGCTGGCGCGCCGAGGTGGCGTGCGGTGGTGGCGGCATCGACGAGCTGCATCGCGGCCGGTGCGCTCACGCGTCCGGCCGCGTCAGCGCCCAGCTGGCGCAGCGGCCGTTCGCAAACGTGATCGTGACGACGGCGCCGCCGTCGTCCGTCCAGGCATAGACCTCGCTCGCCTCGTCGACGCGTTGGCCCAGGCTCTTGGTCAGCGCGACCACCTTGGCCATCGGCAGCCCGGCGTGCAGTTTGGCGTGCAGCATCACCGCGTTGGGGACGTGGCCGACCGGCGACTCGGCCGCCGTGCGCATCACCCGCACCAGCCGGTTGAACTGCAACAGCAGCCAGAACGCGATCACCGTGACCGCGAGCGCGATGCCGCGCCAGCCGTAGCCGAACCAGCCGGCGACCAGCGCCGCGGCGGCGAGCGCCCAACCGATCCAGGGGTTCATGTGCACCTTCCTTCAAATACCGTCTTCATCACAGCCCTCTTGCGATGTCGATCGCCTGCTCGATGCGCTCGACCGCGTGGATCGTCAGCCCTTCGATGGCCTTCTTCGGCGCGTTCGCCTTCGGCACGATCGCGATCGAGAAACCGAGCTTCGCGGCCTCTTTCAGGCGCTCCTGGCCGCGCGGCGCGGGCCGCACCTCGCCGGCCAGGCCGACTTCGCCGAAGGCGATGAAGCCGCGCGGCAGCGGCTTGCCGCGCAGGCTGCTCTGGATCGCGAGCATCACCGCGAGGTCGGCCGCCGGTTCGCTGATGCGCACGCCGCCGACCGCGTTGACGAACACGTCCTGGTCCGACGCGCTGACGCCGGCGTGGCGGTGCATCACGGCCAGCATCATCGCGAGCCGGTCGCGCTCGATGCCCACGCTCAAGCGCCGCGGGCTCGGCCCACCGGAGTCGACCAGCGCCTGGATCTCGACCAGCAGCGGCCGCGTGCCTTCGAGCGTGACCAGCACGCACGAACCCGCGACCGGGTCGCCATGCGTGGACAGAAAGATCGCGCTCGGGTTCGCCACGCCCTTCAGCCCCTTCTCGGTCATCGCGAACACGCCGATCTCGTTGACGGCGCCGAAGCGGTTCTTGATCGCGCGCACCAGGCGAAAGCTCGAGTGCGTGTCGCCCTCGAAATACAGCACGGTGTCGACGATGTGCTCGAGCACGCGCGGCCCGGCGAGCGCGCCTTCCTTGGTGACATGGCCGACCAGGATGATGGTGATGCCGGTGCTCTTGGCGATGCGCGTCAGCTGCGCCGCGCACTCGCGCACCTGCGCGACCGAGCCGGGGGCCGATGAGAGCTGGTCGCTGTACATGGTCTGGATCGAGTCGATCACGCAGACCGCGGGCGCTTCAGTCTCCAGCGTCGCGGCGATCTTCTCGAGCTGGATCTCGGCCAGCACGCGCACTTGCGAGCGGCCCAGCCCGAGCCGGCGCGAGCGCAGCGCGACCTGCGCGCCGCTCTCTTCGCCGGTCACGTACAGCGTCTTCATCGTCGACGCGAGGCTGTCGAGCGCCTGCAGCAGCAGCGTCGACTTGCCGATGCCCGGGTCGCCGCCGATCAGCACCACGCCGCCGGCGACGATGCCGCCGCCGAGCACGCGGTCGAGTTCTTCGATGCCGGTGCTTTGCCGGTCGACATCGCTGGCCTCGATCTCGGCCAGCGTGGTCACCGGCTGGCTCGCGACGAGGCCGCGCGTGGTGTTGCCGAATCGGTTCTTCGCGGCGCCCTCTTCGATCGATTCGACCAGCGTGTTCCAGGCGCCGCAGCTCGGGCACTTGCCCAGCCATTTGGCGGACGTGCCGCCGCATTCGCTGCAGATGTAGATCGCTTTGTCCTTGGCCATGCGGCATTGTCGCCGCAGCGTTGTCGTGGCCCGGCGTGGGAAAATGCGCCGATGGAACTCTCGACCTGGCTCGCCTTCTTCGTCGCCTCGTGGGCGATCAGCATCTCGCCCGGTGCAGGCGCCGTCGCGGCGATGAGCGCGGGGCTCAACCACGGTTTCGCGCGCGGCTACATGATGACGATCGGCCTGGTGCTGGGCATCCTCGTGCAGGTCGCGGTGGTCGGTGCGGGCCTGGGCGCGTTGATTGCGGCGTCGAGCCTGGCGTATTCGCTCGTCAAGTGGCTGGGCGTGGCCTACCTCGTGTTCCTCGGCATCAAGCAGTGGCGTGCGCCGCTGCAGCCGATGGTTGCCGAGCGCGCCGACGGCGCGCTGCCGTCGCGGCGCGCGCTGATCTTGCGCGGCCTGGTGATCAACACCGCGAACCCGAAGACGACAGTGTTCCTGCTCGCGGTCGTGCCGCAGTTCCTCGACCTGGCCCACGCGCTGGGTCCGCAGTACGCGGTGATCGGCGCGACCATCGCGTTCACCGACCTGGTCGTGATGGCCGGCTACACGGCGCTGGCGGCCAAGGTGCTACGGCTGCTGAAGTCGCCGCGCCAGATCAAGGCGATGAACCGCAGCTTCGGCGGCCTGTTCGTCGCGGCCGGGGTGCTGCTCGCGACCTTCAAGCGCGCCTGAGAGGCTGACCCGTCAGACGTCGAGCGTGTAGACCTCGGCGGCGGTGCGCTCGGCGGCGCTGTGGCCGGCCAGCGCCGCGTCCCACGCGGTGTCGGACGCGTTGCGCACCGGCGCCAGCCCTTGCGTCATCTGAGTGACCTCTTCGGTCGCTGCGTCGAGCTCGCCGACCTGCTCGCGCGTGGCCAGGAACAGCCGCGCGACGCTGAAGCCGCCCGAGTCGATGACGACCAGAAAACGCACCGGCGGGTGGTGCGGTGCCTGGCGGTGCGCCGCCGGGGTTGCGATGCCGAAGCCGCTGTTCATGCGTTCATCTTGCCACGGCCGAGGCGCGCGGGAAAGGCGCTTCGGTCGTGGTCACGATGCCTTCGCCTTCGGCGGCAGCGCCGGGACTTCCGGAGGCGGGGTCTCGCTCTCCGGCAGCACCTTGTTCACGTCCAGCGGCAGCTCGCGCTGGCGGGCGCGGATCTGGTCGTAGCGGTCCAGCGTGAGCTCGTCGGTCGCCGCGTCGTCGGGCATCACCAGCGGGCGCAAGAACACGACGAGGTTGGTCTTCTTGCGCGTGCGCGACAGGCTGCGAAACAGCGCGCCCAGGTAGGGCACGTCGGCAAGCCCGGGCATGCGGTTGACCTCGCTGGTGTAGCTGTCCTCGATCAGGCCGCCGAGCACGATGATCTTGCCGTCGGCCACCGTCACGTTGGACTCGATCGAGCGCTTGTTGGTCGTCGGCCCCGAGCTCGAACTCGTGCTCGCGACCGACGACGATTCCTGCATGATGTTCATGCGGATCGCGCCGTTCTTGCCGATCTGCGGGCGGATGCGCAGCGTCAGGCCGACGTCCTTGCGTTCGATGGTCTGGAACGGGCTGGTCGAGCTGCTGCCGGTGTTGGTGTAGGAGCCGGTCACGAAGGGCACGTTCTGGCCGACGACGATCTTGGCCTCCTCGTTGTCCAGCGTCACGAGGTTGGCGGTCGACAGGATGTTCGTGCCCGACATCGTCTCGAGTGCGGTGGCCACCGTGCCCAGCGTCAGCTCGGTCGAGCTGCTGATGTTGAAGATCTGCTTCCACTGCAGCCCGATGTCGAGCGCCTTGCTCGCGTCGACCTCGACGACGAGCGACTCCACATACAGCTGTGCGCGGCGCACGTCGAGCTGGTCGACGACGGCACGCACCTCGCGGAACAGCGGCTCGGGCGCGGTGATGATCAGCGAGTTGCTGATCGGGTCGGCCTGGATGTAGCCGCCGGTCGACGGCTGCGCCGTGCTCGCGACCGGCGTGGTCGCCTGCGCCGAGTTCGCGCCGCTGGCCGTCGAACTGCCGCTGCTGGACGGGCCGCTGCCGGTGCCGGCCACCCCGGCGGACGAGCCATTTCCGCCACCGCTTCCGCTCCCGCCTCGGGACGCGTCGCTGGCCGGCAGCGCCGCGCGCAACACGGTGGCCAGCCGCGTCGCCTCGACGTGCTGCAGGTAGATCACGTGGATGTTGCTGCCGCCCGCGCCGCTGGCGCCGGGTCGGTCCAGCTGCGCGACGAGTGCGCGTATGGCCGCCAGCCGCGCCGGGTTGGGCGCGCGCACCAGCAGCGCGTTGATGCGCGCGTCGGCGAGCACCGAGGTCGTGCCGCCGCCGGACGACGACGAGGTGGCTGCGGCACCGTTCGCGCCGGTCGCGGCCGGGGCCGATGTCGAAGCCCCTTCGCTCAGCCGCAGCACCGTGGTCGCGATGTCGGCCGCGAGCGCGTGCTGCAGCGGCATCACCTCCACGTCGGTGGCGCTGGGGGTGTCGAGCGCGGCGATGAGGGTGCCCAGCCGCGCCAGGTTGCTCGCGTAGTCGGTGATGACCAACGTGTTGTTGCCGGAGTTCGCGTTGATGGTGTTGTTGGGGCTGATCAGCGGGCGCAGCACTGGCACGAGGTTGTTCGCGTTCTCGTAGACGACGCGTATCACCTGTGTGACCACCTGGTCGCCCTGGCGCGCGCCGGCGCTGGCCGTCGTGGTGCTCGTCTGCAGCTTGGCGTCGGCCTCGGGCACGACCTTGAGCAGCCCGTTCGACTCGACGAGCGCGAAGCCGAGGCCGCGCAACGCCGCACTGAACAGCGCATAGGCCTGCGCCGGCGTCACCGGGTCGTCGGTGTACAGCGTGATCTTGCCCTTCACGCGCGGGTCGACGACGATCTGCCGGTCGAGCACGGAGGCCATCGCCCGCGCCACCGCGTCGACCTCGGCGTCGGGGAAGTTCAGCGTCGCGCGCGGCAGCGCCGCCGCTGCGGCGTGCGCGGCTGGTGGGAGGCCTACGGCGGCGAGGGCGAGACTGAGCGCGACGGCCGCGAGGCTCTGTGGGTACACGATGGGGCTTTAACGATGCAGGGCATGCGATGGTGGCGAGTCCGTGTCACGCCTTGATGAAGAAGCGTGGCC
>Ga0307509_10009624_pt1 | contig 12018 bp, 3 predicted proteins | sample 10_EM_MG_FD_202245 | JGI IMG/M metagenome (GOLD analysis project Ga0307509, IMG submission 202245) | Populus trichocarpa ectomycorrhiza microbial communities from riparian zone in the Pacific Northwest, United States - 10_EM | ecosystem: Host-associated > Plants > Roots > Unclassified | place... | reverse complement strand
ATATTATCAATAATGTTAAGTGAAAATGTAATTAATAAAATAAAAATTTTAGAGAGATTTCCTAGAATCTTAGCTTTATTAAAAATAAGAAATAATATAAATAAAAAAGTAGCTAAAATATATTTAATTCTTCATTTAGTTCTAATTCTATGAGGTCTTTTATGTAATATATATATGCTATTTATATAATAACAAAAATTAAATTTTATTAGAAAAGATATATTTTTATTTGGACAATACAAATCCCCTTTTGCTTAGAATTTTATTGGGATTATAATCCTCCATACACAGCACTTCTAGGGCTTTAATTTAAGTTTTAGATTAAGATTTATAACCATTGCTCCGGGCTCCACTGCCGTGACAACGGATGCAAGGCTAGAGTTTTATTCTATTCTTTATAAAAATAAGAACAAATGTTCCCCTTTTGCCTTTGCTTTAAATACCCTGCTCTTTAAATGCAACAGTAATAACAAATGCAACAGTAAAAATAAGAACAATAGAAAATTAAAAAGATAAAAATTTAAAAATTAAAATAAAATAAGTTGATATTTAAAATAATCTCTGGAACGAGAACCCACAAACTAAAAATAAACAAACAAACAAAAATAACAAAAATTAAAAACAAAAATTACAAAAATTAACAAAAATTAAAATAAATTAAAATAAATTATTACTATAAATTCTCCTAATCGCTAGTAATTAAATTTAAACTAAACTAAAGACAATTAAATAAGTAAAAGGTTCAGGTTAATAACAGTAAAGGTTAAGAAAGGCTAACTTCTCAAATAGAACATATTAAAAATAATTAAAACTAAATTAAAAAATTAAAATTAAAATTAATTAAACTAATACTTAAATACTAACCAACTAGCTACATAACATAAACTTTTAATACATAAAAAAATTGACTCTATACAGTCTAGAGTTAAGGTATGCCAAATTTGTCTATAAGCATGGAGGACAAGTTAGTATGGTCTACAAAGATCAACAGTTTAGAATGCATTTTTATAACAAAAGGTTGTTATAAGTACCTTAGATAAACATAGCGAGGTGTATTACTTGAATCCGTTCTGTTGAAGAGTAAACCGTTACAAGATATAAACCACGGTGCAAACTTAAGATTCATTAGTAAACTAATAAAAGTAAAACAATATAGTAGATTTTCTAATACTAGCAGAAATCCAAGTCGCTATAAGAAATCAGAAATAAGAATAAAAGTTATAAACAAAACTTAAACTTTTCATATGTTTAAATCCTATATTATCCCTTCTTGAGTAGAAAAAGATAATAGTTGAGTTAGAAAGAAGACCCCTAACTTCGTAGTAAGTTCAATGGGTTAAAGACTAAACAACAAAAAACAACAAATAAATTTAATATTAGTTTTAGCGTAGTATTAGTTTTAATTTAAATAAGACATTTAATTAAAGATTTATTGTCTAAAAATAAAAATCTTTATTTGGTAATCTTTTATTAAGAGGTTAATTTAATATAGTTCAAATATTGATTAATAAGACAATAAATTATAACCTCTTCTTTAATTAAAACAAAAAATAAAAAATGATATTTAATAACTTTAACTTTAATAACTTAACTTTTTTAGATTCCTTAGTTTCGTGGTGTTCACCTCTTATTTCAAACAAGATCTGTTTATTAACTTTTTAATTTCACATCTCTAAATATTACTATTTTATTTACTAGTACTATTGTTGTATTGCTTCCTTTAATCTTATATTCTTAAAAACTGGAAAAATAATTAAAAGAGCTGGTAAGTGAATTTTAGTTGGTGGTTCTTTTACAACTGGGGAGCATCTAGTGGATGGAATTTGAGATAGTGTAAAAGGTTGACTACCTGCTAGTGAATCAGGTTCTTCAAGTGGAACTACTGGAGGGACTACCGGAGGTCAGTAACTAATATAGAACAAAGTTAGAGTTCATAAATTTTTTCTTTTCTATACTAATTACATTGGCTACTTCAATTTTCCTCTTCATTCTTTTTATTTATTGTAAAATAAATAGGGTTAGTTTAATTACAAAATTAGCTAATTTTAATTTAAGTATTTTTACTTCCGTCACAAACAAGGCCTACAAAGATTTTTTTACTTGCGTCACAAACAATGCCTACAAAGATATTTAAGTACAAGAGTTCGTCAATGATTTCTTTTTGGGGGTTGTCTGATTTTATTATAAGATAACCCTTTTTTTATACATAGGATAACTAGTTATTGAGAATACTAACAAAAACAAACAAAAACAACACAAAGCTATAAAAATAAAAATAACAGAGGTTAGGGTCCGCCACCCTTTTTGTCCTGGCTAAAAATAAATATACTTTTGTAAATAATGTTTAATAATCTAGCTTGGAAGTAGCACCTTAAAATAAATTTAATCTTAGGTCAATGCTAGCTCATTAAAAAAAACTAAAACTAAAACTAAAACTAAAATTAAGATATTAGCTATGCTCTTAAACAACATATGTTCTAAATATTATTTAACTGTTACAACAAGGATCACAATTATATTTAAACCTATTTAGTTTATAGTGTCATGCCTTACTATAGCAGGTGTTGTAGATAAAAAACCTCATCATAACTTACTAATAATAGTAAAAGCTCTTAAGAAGGTAACAAAAACTAATTTAATAATTTTATTTTATATCACACACCCTCCCCTACCCTATAAAGGCAGAAGAACAGAAGAAAAACGTGCCTCAATTGCTATGAATATCGAGCATCGGAACGTAGAGATCATAATTTTCATAGTCTAAACAAAGATTAGAAAGTGTCCTAGCCAAGTAGACAGTGTCCTAGCCCTGTAGGTTTCTAATTCAACGTAAGGCCTAGCGTACTAAATTTATTAGGTATCATAGATAGTTCCGCAATAATAATTTGTTTATTATCTTAGACTTAGTCGCAGAAAACCGGAAAAAAGTACAAGAACGGGGGAGTCAGGGTAGTACAAAACCGGTACAAATGTAGGTATTGATCAGCTTCGCCTCTGGAAGCACCGGCTGATCAGCGCACCTGGTCACGCAGTGGATAACAGTTCTTCAAGCTGTGCATCGCGCAGCAATGGGGCAATTGTGGAGCTAGCAGTCCTTGAATTATAACTACATCAAAGCTGTAGCTTACTATACTATACTGTACTGTACTTACTGTATCTTTGTTTTTTGTTGTTTGTTTTTTATCTAAACCTTGAAATTCTCATATTTAGCATAAGGGCCGTATCCAGTTAAAGATATTTTTAATGGTATTGCAAATAATTGGTCCGTAGCCTAGTATGGCACCCTATGGCACCCTATGGCAGCCGTATGGCAGTGTAACACTAAACTAAGGAATCAATAAGGACTCCTATAAGGGTCCGCAATAATAGGTGGTAAAGGCTTCATAGGTTTTTTATTCGACTGTCTTTCAAATTTAATAATAATTTTAGGAATGTAAACTGTAATAGTTTTAGTAAAAACATCAATATAAATAATAGTAGTGTTAATGGTTACAACTGGTACAGCAGTTAATTTAATAATAAAATTAGGTACATAAAGTGAAATACTTCTTGTTAAACCCCTATATAAATACTAGGATTAGTCGTAATATTTATTGTAAAATTATACTTAATAATCTCTTTAGGGATATAGACTGAAATACTTCTTGTTAAATTATCAGCCAACAATTTAAGATCTTCAAATTTAATAGTACTAGGACTTTTCCCTCTAGAATTTATTATACTTTTACCTTCGTTATCCTTACCAATCTCATTCTCATTCTCATTCTCATTCTCAATCTCATTCTCAATCTCATTCTCAATCTCATTCTCAATCTCATTCTCAATCTCATTCTCGTTATCGTTTTTGTAATTTAAGGGTCTAGTGTCTACTCAATTGCCTTTTAAGTTATAAATATTTTGTCTCTTTTTTTAACAGAGTCATGATTAATCACTACTTCTTTAATTTCGATAATTACATAAGCCTTTACGTAATTATAGGTAGTATTAGTTTTATTTGCTAGTGTATTTTTATTTTCTCAATACATTGATTAAAAATCATCTAATCTTAATGAATTATTTTTTACCCCTTTAATTTTTATAATTACATCATTATTATGTAATATGTAATATGTAATACTAAACAATAAGTTTTATTAGATATAAAATAAGCTTATTTAATTTAAGATTCTAATTTAAATTTACCTATTTCAGAGCTTATTCATTCTTTATTAAAATAAATTTTATCTAAAACAATACTATCGGTATCCGAATATTACCGAATAATAGATGCTTCCACCATTTTTAATCTTTCTAATTTATGTTTATGCATTATAAATTTTGCGTATGCATTAACCATAGCAGTTATAGCAATAGATACATCTTAAAAACTATCAAGCTTTTGTTGTTTTTTGTTGTTTTTGTTGTTTTTTTTTCTATATTTCCTTTTGATTCTTTTTCTAAAAGTTTTAAAAAATCCAAACCATGTTCTAAACATTTTTCTTTAGAAATAATAGGATTATAAGTAATTAATATTTTATTTTCAACTAAAAAATATCTGAATAGATATCTCTAGTCGCTAAAATAAGGTCTCTTTTTTGTTTGTTTTGTTGTTTGTTTGTGTTTGTTCTGCGCTCAGCGCACTGCACTGTGTTGTTTATCCTTAGTTTTTGTTTGTTTTTTTTAATAATTCAACAAGTCTTCAAATTTGTATCAATCTGTAGGGTATCTTATTTTCGTAGTTATGGGTATGGGGTCTCTGGTAAGACGAAAACTATCTGGTCCATACTAGTATCTTAAAAGGAACGAATACCTTCTAGCTTATGTATTTATTAAAGTAACGTTGACTTGATCGTATGTAAAATACAATGCTTTCTCTTAATTTAAGTACACTTTTCTTTAAACTTTAATTTATTAATTTTATTTAAGAAAAATCTTTACCCTTTTTATTCCTTTGACACAAAACGACTATTTTTGTTTTTTTTTGTTTTCGTTTGTTGCTTTTGTTTATGTTTCTGTTGTTGTTGTCGTTGTCATTCATCAATTTTTGGTTTCTAAAATGAAGTTATCTCTGATGTTAGTGGGTGAATATACGATATATCGGTTATTGTATATAAGGGCACTTTAATCAATGTTATTGTTTGAATAGCTAATTGTACAGAAAGTAATTTATTCAAAAACTTTTTAGATCCTCAATCTATACTCCGTATCAAAACCTGTATAGATATTTTTGTTTTTGTTTTGTTTTTTTTTTTTATTTTTGTTTTACTCACCTCGCTTCTTAACTTGAAACAATTATATGAGGCTCTAACTTTTATAGTAACTTGTATCTTAAAGTTATTAAGTATTCGTAATTTTATAAGGAGTTATCGTCACGGCTTACTACTTTATAGAGAATTAACAGCAGGCTAGTCTCCATTGTATTATAGTATTTACTAAGGCAGAGGGAAACTGTAGCTGTAGATTGTGTAGTATGTTGCTTAGATAACCTAGATTCACAGTGTCAAATAATTTATTTAGATCAGATTATAGATGCTCGGACTGGAGAGAACCTCACGTGGATTTTGTCCAGGCGTTCCGGTTCCTGGACCTTTTTGGATTCCGTGTTTGCTGAGGTTGGCTATAGGGACTTACTCATATTTTAAGTAGTAGTTGCAATCCATGAAGATACAATCATCTCCAGGTCGTCATTTGCTTAGCTACGTGTGCTCCGCGTCCCTTTATTCCATAAAATTGCAACAGTGGTAATGATGGTTGTATATAATACCAGTTGCCTCTTGCCTCCACCTTTGCTTTAGCTTAAGGACAAAGCTGCCGTGGAAACGGATGCGGCTAGTGTTTATTCTTATAAAAATAAGACAAAAAGTTCATTTCGAAATCAAATGCATAAGTAAAAATAAGAACAAATGTTCTTACAAAAGAAAATCAAATGTAACTTTAAATTTAAATTATTGTATTGACTTGATCAGAACAATCATATTTGGACAATATTATATGAGGCTCAAAACGGACATACTTTAGGATTGAAACAAATAAAGGGCATAAAAGGATATGGTATTATGAAAGTGATGATTTTACAACTTTATATTTTGCATAGTTCGATAATCCATCCATACATTTTTTGGTGAGTCCTTCTCATTTGAAAAATTAGTTTATTACTCCTGGTCAAAAGTATCTAGAAGAAAGTTATTATTTCATCATTCAATTGTTACAAAATATTTCTTCTACCTGGATGAGTAATCCTTACAAAGCTACCCTATATAGTTTAGATAGTGAGGTTGAGGTTGAAGGTTTAAGTATGTTTTCCAAAATCACAGACACAGAATTATATTTTATATTTTATATTTTATATTTTATATTTTATATTTATATTTTATATTTTATATTTATATTTTATATTTTATATTCAAATTATGAGAAAGTATTAGAGTTGGAAAACCTATAAAAAATAGGGTTAAACAATTACCCACCAAGAAAATTAACTCTTCGATTAAACAATTACCCCCCAAGAAAATTAACTCTACGATAGTGATAACTCACCCACAAACTCACTTAATAAGATAACAATTTTTGTGTGTAAAGAACAGAGTACTGAGCCTATCTTTAACCATAAAAGGTTTAGTCGAAAGTATTACCTAGATATTTTAAATTTGGAATAAAAAATAAATAATCAAAAATCAAAAATCAAAAATCAAAAATCAAAAATCAAAAATATAAATCAAAAATAAAAATAAAAAATAAAAACAAGGATAAAAACCAAGGATAAAAGTTAATAAACCAATGAAATTAAGTGTAACCCAAAAATATTTATGTGATTGCACATTTAACCAAACCAGAACTAAGTATGTTGGAAGGGGTAGATTTTTATAAACTAAAAGAAAGGAAAAGTTAAATAAAAAATAAAAATACAAAATACAAAATAAAAAATAAATATTGTTAATAGTTGTTTCGTAACTTTCGTAACTTTAGTAACTTTAGTAACTTTAGTAACTTTAGTAACTTTAGTAACTTTAGTAAACTTTAGTAAACTTTAGTAAACTTTAGTAAACTTTAGTAAACTTTAGTAAACTTAGTAACTTTAGTAACTCTAGCTAAATTATTCAATTAGGTTGGTTTAATATTCATATTAGGGTTACTAGGGGTAGAAGATCTTTATTCTTAATAGATTACCTCTATGGTAAAGAATTAGAAAAGATAGTGTTAGCCAGTGATGACACCACACACCACCAACAGGAAAGATTTTTTGAATAGAGAACAAGTGAAATTTAAGTTTAAGGAGTAAGCACTCTGAGGTGCCTGGATTACGTTACTACAATTTTTTGGTTGGATGATTTTTTGTTTACTTTTGGAGCTATTAGTATCCCATTGTCATTGTATTCACTGAAGTGTATAGAAAGTTTGTTTAGAACAATAATAGAAAAGAGGTGTTATCTGGCTACCAATTAGTTTTTTATTTTTAAAATAAATTTGCATCACTAACAATTACATCCATTGCTTTGAATTTGTTAAACTTAGTTAAACCATTGGTTTTATACTCCCTTATTACCTTAGTAATTAAAAAGATGGAGAAAGGAGTGTAGCGTTGATTGTGATACAGACTAGATTGATGGCGACTGGACTAATGCCTAAACGACGATGAGGGCCAAGGCAGGACAAACCTGATCATCTAATCTATACAAACCTATACAAACGATTGTCGATAACAGAGCAAGAGATGTAAGGAATGAATCGAAGATATTTAGTATAGATACTTTGGTATAGTTACAGAATTATTTAAGTTAGCTTCGTATTCAAGATTAAGTTAAGTAGACCTCTGTCCCATGTTAGTGCTTGAGAGTTGTACAACTATACACACTAAAAAGAGAGGAAATTCTTAAGGGTCTTAATATTTATTAGCCCAAGGTTGTTCTTTTAAGTTTGAGGTAATTTATTACATCTCTTTTTCTAAGAGGGTTGATAAAAAATCAGTGGTAATCAAATCAGTGGTAAATCAGTGGTAATAAAACCTTTTGGTGAAATTGTACGTCTAGTTAAACAAAAGAAAAACAAACCAAAAAAACAAAACCAAGGATAAACAAAAACAAAACAAGGATAAATATCAATATAAAAACAAGGATAAAGAAACAAGGATAAAAAACACAGTGCAGTGCGCTGAGCGCAGAACAAACAAAAACCAAGGATCAATGATAACAAACAACAAAAACAAAACAAACAGTTGCTTTTCACATTTGCTTCCCCCGTTGTCCTGTTGCCCTGTTGCCCTGTTGCCCTGTTGCCCTCGCTTGCGGTCCGCAAAACCAACTTTTTCTTGTGCCACTGCCCGATCACAGGTCATAGACCAGAGGAGGGGCTATTTAAATAAAAGGAACAAGGGGTAGTATATACAAGAAAAACCAAGCTCCCTTTCTTGTGAGGTGCCATTTGCCTATTGCCTCCACTGCCGTGGCAACGGATGCGGGTAGAGTTTGTATTCTGATTTTAACTTATGCTTAGCTCAGTTGGCTTTAGCCTAGTCTTGGTTCCACCTTTTCTTAGCTGAAGGACAAAGTTATAAAGGTAATGATTGGCGGTAGGGCAAAAGTTAAGTTGTAAAAAAAATGCCTCTGGCCTTTGAGAGGACGCGATAAAGCGGAGTAGGCTAAAGCCAAGCAAGCAATGTATCAATTACGCAGTTACGCAGTTACGCAGTTACGCAGTTACGCAGTTACGCAGTTAACAGTCAAAATAAGAACAACAGGCAACAGGCAAAAGGCAAAAGTTAATTTGCAATGCAGCAATGCAAAAGTTATTTTAACATTAATTTTTACTTGTGCATTAGTTTTTACCTTTACTTTAAAGGTCAAATTGAAACTAAAATAAAAATGTTATAAAAATAAACAACTAATGAAAAAGATAATAAGGGTTATAAAGCGAGTATAGTTAAATGGTATAACCTCTATCTTCCAAATAGAAATTATTAGTTCGATTCTAATTACTCGTAAAATTTCTAATTTCTCTTAATTTAACTTTGCTTAGCCTTAGTCTATTTTTGTCTACTTTACTAGTACTAGTAGTAAGGGTACTTTTATACCGAGGTAAATAATTGGGAAATAAATTACTGTTGCAAATTGCAAATGCCCTTCCCCTTTTGAGTCCTTAGGACTAATTGTTCCAGAGGAGGTTCTTATTTTGTATTATTCTTATAAATTTCATAATAAAAAAATAAAAATGAAATTAACTTTTGCCTGTTACCTTTAACACGAAGTACTTCAGCAAGGCCAACTGCGCAACTTTGCTCTAGGTCACTAACCTGTTGCCCTGTTGCTTTGCGCTGCGCAAGCGAGGGTTTGTATTCTTATTGAACATTTGCCTCTTGCCTCCACCTTTTCTTAAGCTTATGACAAAGCTGCTGTGGTAACTGTTGAAAGACTAGAGTTTTATTCTGATAAAAATAAGAACAGAGGTTCCCCTGTTGCCGCAGCTGTAGGAGTTAAAATAAAATGGTGAAAAGGATAGCGATGCAAAAATGAAAAATGCAAGATGCAAAATGCAAATGCAAAATGCAAAAATGCAAAGCCCTGTGTTTATAAGTTACTCTTTTTACAAACTATCCAAGCAAAACTACTATAGCCAGGTTATAACAGAACAGAACAGAAACAGAAATAGGTTTAATTAAATTAAATTAAGTAACATTTATTATCTCATTTTATAATATAGTTCAAATATAACTATATAACTTTAATAATTATTTATGCTGTCGCAAGCCCCCCTTAACACACCTCTCTTAATATTAAACTGAAATTAATTTATTTTTGTTATCACTAAAACCTTATTCTTATTATTTTTCTAAAACTAAGGCTTTTATTTGCAAATGCAAAAGTCAAAACCTTGCCAGACTGTGTACAAAGACCAGGGGACAGAGCCAGGAGGGGTTAATAAATGAAATTAAATTATAAAAATGATAGTGGATTAAGCGGAGGTAGTTGGAGATACTTAATTTAGCAGAGAAAATCAGAGCAAAGCAATACAAAGCAATGCAGATAAAAATGCAGAGCAATGCAGAGCAATGCCTTAAATTAAAAATAAAACAAAACAAAAAATAAAATAAAAATAAAATCAAAATCAGAATAAAAATAAAAATAAAAATCAAAATAAAAATAAAAATAAAAAAAAGGTGAAGATTTCCTTATATATTATATTTATATAGACTAAAGCAAATATGAATAAAAACTATTAGTTGGAGTAAGCAAAAATTTATATAAAACCCATTTTTTTCTTAATCTTAATTTTACTGTTGCATTGTTCTTAATTTGACTTTTCACTTGTCACTTATACCTAGCCTTTGGTTGGCTTTAGTGTACGGTAGTCCTCTCCATAATTACCACTGGGGCATTTGTCTTATTTGTATTTAAATAAGAATAAGAATACAAACCGGAAGCTAAATAAAAGGTGGAAGCTGCGGCAGTTGGCCTTTGGCCTAGGACGCGGAGTAGGGTAAAGCCAACTGAACTAAGAAAATGTTCAAATAAGAATCAAAACTTAAGCTACAAGCAAGGTCCCTTGCTTATGATTGTATATACTACCCTTTCTGTTGCGCGCCTGGCAAAAGGAAAAAGTTGCGTTGTTATTAGAGTTAGTCTTCAACAAAAGTAAGAATAAAAATAGAAAAAAAGCAAAGCTTGCCTCTTTACTGTGAAAGGCTACCGAGTTGGTATTCTGATTTGAATAAAATTAATAAAAGTAATAAAATAAAATTAATAAAATTAATAAAATTAATAAAAAAAGGTTACCCTGTTTCCCTTGTGCCCTAAGAGCCTAACCAAGGCTCCCTGTTGCTGAGGTGCCAAATGCCTCTTGCCGCCACCTTTGCTTTAGCTTAAGGTTTTGATTATTATAGAAAAAAACAAACAAAACAAACAAAGCACAGTGCAGTGCGCTGAGCGCAGCTGACCGCAGCACATATCACAGATAACAAACAACAAGCAACAGGAAAAATCGACAAGGAAAGTTCCTGTGCAAAGCACTTGCAAAAGTAAACAAACAAAAATGAAAAGCAAATGTGAAATGAAAAGCAAATGTGATTCAAAAGGGTGTAAATCTAAATAAAAATATTAAAGTAGAGATATTTTCTTTAAAAACAAACATAAGAAAACCATAAAAATACCGTGAATTAAAATGCCTCAATTAATACCTTTTTATTTCTTTAATCAAATCTTTGTATCATATCTAGTCTTATTGGGGATAGTATATCTTTTATCTAAATACATATTACCTTTAAATACTTTTCAACAAGTAATTAGACAATACATAACTAAATTGGGTAAATAATGATTATTCTTAGATTTTATTTATTTTGTGTTTACTTACTTTTTTGTTTTTATTTTTTGTTGTTTTACTTTTAGAACATTTGCTTCCTTGGCCTCTGGCCGATTGCCTGTCCTTTAAATACCCTGCTGTTGCCTGTCCTTTAATTACCCTTTGCCTCTTTACCTTAGGGTAGGCCACAAAAATAAAAGGTCGCTTTGAGCTTATGGTTGGTATTCTTATTTTAACAATTGCTTTTCATTTCATTTCGTTTTTATTCTTATAAAATTAAGAAAATGCACAAGGGTTTGTATTCTTATTTGAACAATTGCTTTTCTGTTATTCTTATAAAATTAAGAACAATGCCTCTTCAAGGGAACATGGGTTTTGATTATTCTTTGAACAATTGCTTTTCAGTTGTAAATAAAATGCAAAAGTAAAAATAAGACAAAAAGTTCATTTCGTTTGTAGTCTTATAAAAATATGAAAATAGCCTCTTGCCCCCACCTTTTATTTTAGCTTAAGGTTTTATTCTGAATTGAACATCTGCTTTGCAATATGCAAAAGTCAAAATAATAAAATGCTCTAGTGGTAATGAGGGCGCTGCGCAAGCGAGGGCCAAAGTTGCTTGCTAAACCCCCTCCTCTAGTCTATTAGCTTTACTTGGGCATAGGCCACAGAAAAGGTTTATGTTTCGGTTCTGGAAAAAGGCCAAAGGGCAAAAGGAGAACAAAAAATTTTATTTTAATATTAGACTAA